>Ga0265780_10006728_pt1 | contig 14209 bp, 18 predicted proteins | sample P1T30metagenome_FD_192432 | JGI IMG/M metagenome (GOLD analysis project Ga0265780, IMG submission 192432) | Plant litter microbial communities from East Loma Ridge, Irvine, California - P1 T30 | ecosystem: Environmental > Terrestrial > Plant litter > Unclassified | place: USA: California... | reverse complement strand
AGACCGGCTCAGGGATGGCAATGACCTTGATGGCTTCCTCCTCGGGTTCTACAGTAGCGGTTGCTGTTCTCGTCGCTCGGCCTCGAGGTTTCTTGGCTGGTGGTTCTGCCTCTTCGGGCTCGATGGTTGCGGTCTTTTTACTTGGTCGTCCTCTCCTTTTTGCCGGTACTTCGGCGATAGAGGCGGTCTCTGATCCATTCTCAGAGACGATAGTTACTCCTTTACTTGATGCTTTGGCTTGTGGAATCGAGAGTAATCTCTACTCGTCTTAGCTTCATCCGTTGCAGACGCAGGCAGGATTGACATACACTAGCTTGTGACCTGACTCCTGCATCGAACAATGCGACGAGATCCGCCTTCTTAGTGACATTCGAATAAGATACAGCATGTTCGAGTAAGATTGATCTGTAAAGTAGTATTAGTTCCCCGCTGACCGGATGGGATGCGGTAGTTACCTTAATTGAGGGATCTAAGGAATTAGTACCTAAACTCTAACGCTACAATGCATGGTAACTTACAGTTAATGTAGTAGAATCAAAGTCGGAGGCGAGATATTCCGAAGAAGGAGGTGGAGGTGCCATATTAGTCGGTGTTGGGTGTCGATGGCGATGTCGAAGATGACTATGATCAGACTGACTTTGTGAGATGTTGTTGTTTGTGTTGATGATCAACAGTAAGTCCCCCGCTTCCACGCGACTGAGTTTGTTTATCATTTATTTAATTATCGTTATTTTATATTTAATCCCACTGCGGGGGTCCAAGCGTATGGCAGTCGCGCTCAGACTATAGTTAGAGTACTCTAGGCACTCTACTCTATATCCCTCCCTCCATCTCACACATACTATCATATCAAATAAGAGACACTCTGGAAGAGTCTCCCACTTCTCGCCCCAAATACACACCCTACGGTCTTGAGATCCTTTCCAAAATGGCTGCTGCGGTCGCTCAACCCAATGAGGACATCACCGCCTCGTCCTATGTCGGATTCGACTGTAAGTCTAGTCACCTCATCACGTTCTGGCGTCTCAGTTTGAAAGACCTCGTGATTTGATAGCTGACGTGTAGCCATCACGCGTCAGATTGAGCACAAACTCCTGAAGCGAGGTTTCCAATTCAATGTCATGGTCGTCGGTATGTAAACCCCTCTGTCTCTGTCATTGACATTGGCCTTGTCCGTCGGAGCATCATATCTAATATACAGGCCAGACTGGACTCGGAAAATCAACAATGATCAACACCCTTTTCGCATCGCACTTGATTGAATCCAAAGGAAGGACAGAACCTGATATCTCTCCTCGCCAGACTACAGAGATTCACGGGAAATCGCAGAGTAAGCTCGCTCTTCACATGTCGCACATGCTTGAGGAAAAGCTGACTATCAGTCATTACTGAGAATGGTGTGAGGTTGAAGTTGAACATTGTCGACACACCCGGTTACGGAGATATGATCAACAATGATAATTGCTGGGATCCTATCGTCAAATACGTATGTTCAGCTAATCGGTCCAAGAGTGGGTGTCAAGCTGACAAATAGATCAAAGACCAACATTCTGCCTACCTTCGAAAGGAGCTTACTGCCCTTCGTGATCGACATATCGCCGATACTCGTATCCATTGTTGTTTGTTCTTCATCAACCCCACTGGACACACCTTGAAACCTGTATGTCCGCTTGCTGGAACAGGGAATTATTGATACTGATATCCAGATCGACATCGTGGTTCTCAAGAAACTTGCGGAGGTCGTGAACGTCGTTCCCGTCATTGCTAAGTCGGACTCGTTGACTTTGGAAGAGAGGTACCAGTTCAAGCAGAGAGTCAGTTGCCATGTCCTCTTTAGTCACAATCAATTGACGTTCAGATCATGGCGGAAATGCAGCACAACCAGATCCGATCATATCCCTTCGACGCCGAGGAGAATGACGAGGAGGAACTACAGCTGAATGAGCGAATCAGGGTAAGCTGCGTGAAACGACAGACTCGCGACAGAGCTGACGAGCAGGAAATGCTACCCTTCGCTGTCGTCGGCTCGGAACGAAGTGTCGTCATTGACGGCAAGTCAGTCAGAGGTAGAAAGAACCGATGGGGAGTGATCAATGTCGAAGATGAACGACATTGTGAATTCGTTTACCTCCGAAACTTCCTCACCAGGTAAGCTTACTACCTTCGATCGATACCAAAGGCAAAGCTGACTATCAGGACGCACCTGCAAGATCTCATCGAGACGACTGCTCAGATCCATTATGAGACTTTCCGAGCCAAACAGCTACTTGCACTAAAAGAATCTTCGGGCAAAGCTGCTGCTCAAGCTGCTCAGGCTGCTGCTTGATTGTTTCGTCGCTAGATGACCGTGTCTTTCTTTCTTTCTTATTGTATATAGATAATGATGATGACCTTGAAGTGCGGAATGCATATGATTGGGACCGCGCAAGCTGGTGCATGCGACAGTACGTATTGTATTGTAAAGGAGGAAGTTCAAGGTGGAGGTCGATCTTTTGTATCTGCGTCAACCGTTCACTACCTTCTGGCGTTACCACACCAGTCGACACCATGTCCAGTCCAAATTCAGATGAGCAGGTGATGAAGCAGATCAGAGCGAGGTTAATGGAGACGGGAGACTGGCAGCGGTAAGTATACATACCCTATTATCTCGCTCTCGCAGATAAGATCCACCACGGCCTCGAGTCACTATTCCCTCACATGATCGAGTCGCTGACAATGCAGTATATCCAAACTCCTAGAAGCAAGACTAGACGAGACAGGTTATTCGGATGATTTGAAAGATATGGCGAAAGGTATATATCCACTTCACAAGGTGAAGCTGACGGATCAGAAACAGCAAGAACACAAGATGACCCTAATGTAAATACCCTGATCGAGAAAGTTACGCCCAAAGCCAAAAGTACGTTCTGAATAGCAATCTCGCTGATTGTAGGTATGATGGATGCTTCCACTCGTGCGGCTGTATTGCAGGAGATTGAAGCTGTTCTGGAGAGGGAGGTGGAGAAGGCATAGGGGAACGTTTTAGTTGGGAGTTTGTCGGCTAGAATAGTCATTCTAGGGTACCGAGGTTAACGATCATTACGACTGGGTTGGCATTGTATGAATGCATATCATCATAATACAGCTAGCTGTTGTACACTACTGACTTCCTTATCTCTATTGAACTCAATCTCCTCTGACAAGCCGTAATCACAGAATACCACTAGTGCTGACTCCACTCGATCTTGTTGATATCGATACCTTCCTGGACCATCTCCCATAGAGGACTCATATCCCTCAGACGGTTGACGACCTTTACTATTCTCTCGACTACGAAATCGATCTCTGCTTCAGTTGTGAATCGTCCAATACCGAATCGGAGGGATGAGTGGGCCATGTCTTCTGTTGTACCTAGTGCTCGTAGAACGTAGGATGGTTCGAGGGAGGCTGATGTACATGCTGATCCGGAAGAGAGGGCGATGTCCTGCTTGTTAGCGTCATATCAATAAGAGATGGTGGTACGTACCTTCAAAGCCATGAGGAGTGACTCTCCCTCGACATAAGAGAACGAGAGATTAACACATCCAGCGTAACCCTCTGGGTCACCATTACGGACGATATGTTCAACTTGGGAAGTGAGACCATTGACGAGTCGGTCCGAAAGCTCCTTGACTCGTCTGTGATCCAAAGCCATCTCCTCCTTAGCGATCCTACATGCTTCTCCTAGTCCGACAGTCAATGGCGCAGGGACTGTTCCACTCCTGAGACCCCTCTCCTGTCCACCACCGTGGATCAATGGCTCTAACCTGACTCGAGGACGTCGTCGTACATAAGCGGCTCCGACACCTTTGGGTCCGTAGATCTTGTGACCGGAGATCGACATGACATCAATACCCATAGCTTCGACATCGATTGGGATCTTTCCAACTGCCTGAGCAGCGTCGGTGTGGAAGAATGGTTTGGGGTTCTTGGTCTCTTTTGCCCATTCTTTGAGTGTCCTTGAGATTTCGGCAAGAGGCTGGATAACACCGATCTCGTTGTTGACAGCCATGATGGAGACTAGGGATGTATCGGGTCGTAGGGCTGCTTTGAGCTCGTCGAGGGAGATTAGACCGTTCTTCTGGACTGGGAGGTAGGTGATTTCGAAACCCATGTTGGAGAGGTATCGGCACGAGTCGAGCACACACTTGTGTTCCTATCAATCAGTACTTTATTCTTTGAAATGACGGGGAGACGTACAGTCTGAGTGGTGATGATGTGCTTTCTCTTTCCCTGATGGAACTTCGCAATTCCCTTGATGATCATATTGTTGCTCTCCGTAGCTCCACTCGTAAAGACAATATCCTTCGATCCAGCTCCAACGAGATCAGCAATATGCTGCCTGGCCTCATCTACCGCACTCTCCGCCTCCCATCCATAAGCATGCGTCCGACTGTGTGGGTTTCCATATTGTTCCGTGAAGAATGGTAACATTTTGTCGAGTACCCTAGGATCCATAGGGGTTGTAGCTGCCATATCGAGGTAGATGGGTCTGCCTTCTGATTTAGCGTTTAATCCGGTTTTTGAGGCGACTTCGGCGATCTTGAATCCGAACATTTCTACTCGTCAGCCATTTTAACCTGAATTCCAGGATAGATGAATTACCCTTGCCACTTGGACCATCTTCAGTAAAGATCTCATCTCCATCTCCTGGATCTTCTTTGACCTGTCGGTTCACTGATACTTCCGAAACACTTGCATGAGCAGGTGAAGACGGGGTAGTCAAGAGTCGACGGGAGGCGAATGACGATCGAGGAGCAGTCTGTCGGGGTAGAGCCCTTAGAAGAGGTCTCATTGACTTCATCTTGACTTGTTCTTGATGTGTACTTGAGTGTTCTGGTTGATGGTAGTACTTATGAGTAGTACTATGTATGATTAATAAAAAGTCGATCGAATGGGAGAAATGAGTTAGTAAATCGGCCGGCAATGATTGCTCAGACGGAATCAAATTATATCTATAACCCGGATAGCGGAGCACGCCGGGATGATGAGGAGATTACAGGGAGCGTATAAGATGATGCATACAGTATAAATCTACAGGAAAGATTACAAATACAGTCTAGAACAGGTCAGCACGCATATCACCAAAGAGCAACAAAAGACATACGACGGATTGAAAACGACGGTATTAGGCCTCTCAAGCATCTCCAAACTCTTTGCAAATTTCTCTTCCAATTCCGTATTCCCAATAGCTCCAGCAGCCATTCCCATCTGTCTCAATAATTCTTGCAGACGCCTGAAACATCTGATGACAGATCCCTCAAAGACATCTGTCAATTTACAGATTTCAGAGAATTTCGCTCCTTTACACCATTGAAGGACCACTTCCATCATTTCGATTTTGAACGATTGAACGTATTCGTCTTCGACTATTGCTATTCCGGATTCATTCGATACTTTGGCTATACGTCTTGCTGTTTCTTGTAACTGTCGAAGAGGGGTCGCTAGTTCTTCCTTGAGCCTCACTTGAGTGTCCGACTAATCGTCAGCAGAATTTCACATGTGTCAGAGAGGACGCACCTTTTCATCAAAGATGAAACAAGCTAGAAGAGCGGCGCAATGCTCCGGTGACAGAGGGTTAAAGACACCACCAAACATCATTTCAGTCAACATCAATTCGTCCCCGGTTGAAATCTCGCATGCCACTCGACCCTTCATCTCGACGACATCATCTGCAGTCGTGAACCCAAGTCGACGGAGGACCCTCTTCCTCGATTTAAGTTCCTCAAGATGGAGGATATCGTATACGGAGTTCAGTTTTCGCTTTAGGGCCTTGACGTTGTCGATTGCACTTTGTTTACGATCGAATAGGTCGTAAAGTGCCGGAAGCGATGGCGAGCTGGATAGAGGTAGGGTCTGGATCTTGTTCTCAAGCAGTGCGATTTGCTACCATCAGCCATAGTCAGAGAGTTAAGACATACCTTGATGAGATCCCTGAAAGATTTGTCGTTGATACCCATGTTCTTGATAGGATCAAGTAGGGCTGGACCATTTGGCATCCTCTTCTTAATTTCCCCAATAGCTTTATAAGCTGTATTCTTCTGTTCCTGCGAACGAAGATCCTGAGGAAGTTTGATTCGAAGTTGCGAGATTGCCTGGACAGTTGATAAGAGTACACCGATAATTACAACTCGACCAGCATCACCAGCGGGTGGAGGCAAGAGGCCAGAGCTGGTGGTCTTTTTCTCGACAACACTGTCGGAAGCGACCTTGATAAGGACATCGACGATGTAGTGTTTCTGAGGTGGATCTGCATCTGTAATGATAGGTGGTCGGCCCTGGAGATCAGCGCTTCTCGAAGAAGATGGAGATTGGACATACCTTTGGGTTAATGACCTTGTTGTAGGCGACAACCACACCCCATCCGAAGTCGGCATCTCCGTCTCGGACCTCGACGAGTCGACCAGGGTTTAGGAAAGGTAACGAGTACGTAGGGTGGGAAATAACAGCCTGGAAATCTTGTCCCTTCTCCTTAAGTAGCTGTCGGAGCTCATAGTACTCCTTGATCTCATCTTCCCGATCGACTTTGATGGCATCTCGTTCCTTCTCAGCCTCCTTCAGTTCTGATGATCAGCAACTGTTTGCCTTTGACAAGTGTGGACATACGCTTTTCAATTAGAGGTACACTGGTCGTATTCTGGAACTGGAAGAAACATTTCTCCAACATGAATTCAGGACTAACTCCCTCAACTCGCATCAAGTTGATGATCATATTGTATCCCAAATGGAAGGCTGAATCGAGCCTATCCGCTTGACCTTTCACCATAGACTTGGCCGAGTCGGGCTCGAGTTTCTCGTCAACCATCATGATGACGATACCACGAGCATCAAGACCTCGTCGACCAGCACGACCTGACATTTGAATGTATTCCTGATTGTCAGTGAAGTGCGTGACGGGATGATGAAGGTACCTACACCACCTGACAAATTCCTGTATTCCTTTCCATCGAATTTACGGACAGAAGTGAACACGACAGTCTTTGCGGGCATGTTCAATCCTATCGAGAAAGTCTCGGTAGCAAACAAAGCTTTGATCAATCCTTCCTGGAACAGAATCTCGATGACCTCCTTCAAGATAGGTAACAATCCACCATGATGAACTCCGATTCCTCTCCTCAGCAATGGCAAGATCAACTCGATTTGCGGTAATTTCCGATCATCATCCGATAATCCACTGATTGCGTTTCCGAAGACTTGGCCGACGGTTGCTTGTTCTTCAGGAGTGTTGAAGTCGAGTTTCGACATTTGCATAGCGAGACCTTCACATTCACGTTTGGAGAAGGCGAAAATGATGACTGGGTTGAGGTTTCTCGTCATGATCAATTTAACAATCTTGTAGATATCGGATTTTTCTGCCATCAGCACTTTGATTGTGGAGCTATACTCGAATCAGACTCACCACCCTTCATCGCACCACCCTTTCTCGTCTTGCCCTTGTTCCCTTTCCCACTACTTGGGTTGGCCGGATCTTCTCCTTGTCCAGCAGCCAAAGCTCCCATTGCTTTCTGGAAATTATCTTCTCTGAAATTACTCCTCTCATCCACCACCAGGTAAATCCCCTCGGAGCCAGAAGGGAATAAATACTGCTGTAATGGCGTGGGTCTGAAATCGGTATAGACGACATGACATGGTTGTTCGTGAGTTTGACAAATCCATTCGGCGAATTCCATCGAATTTGGGATGGTGGCGGATAAGAATACGTATCGTACACTGTGGGGTAGGAGGATGATGGTTTCTTCCCAGACGACTCCTCTTTCTTTATCTCGCATGTAATGGACTTCATCGAATACCACCCATGCGACTTCACGCATGACTTCGGATCCACGGTACAACATCGAACGGAGAATCTGGAATCAGTCCTCATCCGCGAATCTTGTCACACTACTCACCTCTGTCGTCATGACTAGTACGGATGCAGTTGGGTTGATAGTGACATCCCCAGTCATCAATCCCACATCAGAAAACTCTTCCAAGAACTCTCGATATTTCTGATTCGACAATGCCTAGTTCGTCAGATCCGATCGAGAAGCGAGACATACCTTGATAGGACTGGTATAAACGATCCGCCTTCCCTCCTTTAAACATGTAGCAATAGCAAACTCGGCCACTACCGTTTTACCAGCAGATGTATGGGCTGAAACAAGCACACTTTCGTTTCGTTCAATACAAGATGTCGAGACATACTGGAAAGGATCCAATTCGAACTTGTACGTTCTTGCAGGTGGATCAAGGCGTTTGTGTTGTGATATTGGGACATAGGGGAATCCAGGGGGTACAGCCACCTGATTATCAGATCATGTACCAACAACTTCAGTAGCAATCTTACCTGATGTCGAACTTGATGAACAAGTTTGACCTGACCTTCATCGCCATCCCCGCCGTCTAAACCCTTGGCAGCTTCTACAACCCTTTCTGCCTCTTGCTCAAACTCATCCGCTCGTACAGGTACTGCTCCTGGTACTTCTACCTCCGTGATGTCCCTCTCGAGGCCTTCCATAGGGTCCCCTCCATTACTAGCGCCGTTGTCCAAAGCTTCCATTGGGTCAACACCCGCGCCTCCTTCTACGTCTGCATCTCCCTCATCGTCGATTCGGGTTAATTTTGATGGTGGTTGCGTCGAGGGTGAATCGGACGATTTACTGCTTGATCTCCTTTTTCGCTGGCCTTTCTCGCGATTCGTCGATGGACCTGCCTTTGCGGGTGATGGTTCTCCCGCCATGATGATATATGAGAAGGTGATAAGGTGACTATCCTACATAATTCATAATTCTGCACGTCTATAGTCTGTAATCTGAAATCTTATGCTTATGTAATATATTCCCACGTTTCACACTTGCTCTGACGCTTTTTCTAGATTTCCATCGATGGATACCATATATCACAATTCATCCATATACTTACATCCATACCTACACTCACATCTAGCACACAATGGGAATCTTTGGAGGACTATTCGGGGCGCCTACGCCAGCAACAAATGAATCCGGACCATCGGATCACACTACCTCTGCCGATTTATTCAATTCTACAACATTTGCCTCCAATGTCCAACCTCAATCCACAAACCAATCCAACTCTGGATTACCCCTTCCACCACTCAGCAACCCAGCGCCAGCTCCAGTAGCACCAACAGCGGCTGATATGTTTTCGACTTCAGCATATGATCCTGCAAAATTACATCCTCTAGCAGGATTAGATAAGATGGATTTCTTGGCTTTGGACGAGGATAAATTATCGGATGTTCAGGGAGCTGCCACTGTTCTGCCAAGTAGAGGATGGACAGATGATCTGTGTATCGGTACCGGAACGACGTATCTATCTGGTAAGCTTACTCTCTGTTTGCAGGGCAATAAAAGCTGATTGTCAGGATTGGTGCTTGGAGGAGCATGGGGATTCAAAGAGGGATTTTCGAGACCGCTAGGAAACAACACAAGCTTCAAGCTCCGTTTAAACAGTGTTCTCAATGGATGTACAAGGCGGGGGACTTTTGTCGGTAACTCATTGGGTGTTCTTGGTGAGTTGTTCCTTCCATGGCATGTCGGTCATCCACTAACGTCAGCTATCTTTTACAACTTGACAAACTCCACCCTAGATGGGTACAGGGGCAAACACGATATTTTCAACAGTATGGGTGCAGGTGCAGTCGCTGGATCTATTTACAAATCTACCTGTACGTCCGACCACATGCAGTGTAGGGTCACGCTGATGAATAGCTGGTGTTAGACCCGCTATGGTCGGTGCTGCTCTCGGAACTGGATTCGCTGCGAGCTGGTCATTCTTCAAGACGATGGTGTAATGTATAATAAAGCTTTCATCATATATCATTATCAGGCATGCACCTCACATCTCTACCACTTTCAAAATTACCAGTACCAAAAGAAGATTAGGAGTCATACTGAATTAAGACCCAAGACATATATCAAGAATGAGAAACTACTTCGTCTCCATCGACCGTAACATCGCCAGCCTAGCTTGAATACCTCCGACCTGCTCCATCCCTGGACTGGCCCATCCTGGCACTTGTCTACCAGGTCGTTGATCGGGCGGACAACTGAGACTATCCATACTAGCGCTCGGGCTCGATAATGCTCGATCACTCCATGAAGCTTGAAGAATCGATTCAACCCTCTGCCTGGCTTTATCGTCCTTCAATTGTTTCTTGTGTTTTCGAACCGAAGGCGTGAGCTGAGCCTGGGAGTTGGGGGAAAGTAGACCGTCCTTGTGCTTTCGTCTTGATGGTGATTTTGCCAGGTCTTTTACCGCTGATGATCTTCGCATTCCCACAGGCGATCTGCCGCTGGCTGTAGGTGTAGCAGATCTGATAGTGGCCATGCTCGATTTCGTCGGTGTTCGATCTGGATCCATTTCGGTCCGCGAGGGCGATAAATCCCGGCCGACGGTTGCTGGAATTGAAGACGTGGATGGAAGTGGCGAGTCCGCAAAGCCCACATGCCGCTGGTTGACACTCGACAACATACTTTCCGTCTCTGTCTCATCTACCGAATAAACACTCTCCGAATCCTGAGCACGATGCATGACCATACTCTGAGGCTGGGTAGGTTGAAAGAAGAAGTGAGGTTGTGATGGTGGCGAAAGAATGTTTACTGGTGATGCCGCTCTTGGTCTTATCCAAGCTGGTTCTTCGGGTGGTGGAGGTGGTGGATGAGCTACTCGGCGTTTGTTTGGTGATCTGGCACGTTCGAGCTGTCGAATCACTGGATGGAGGGTGATGGATGATATGCTATCTTTGAAAGCTCTGAATGATCCAAATCTACCCTCACCAGAACTCGAGGCTTTTTTCGAAGGTGTCTCACCAGGTAGTAAACTCTCGTATGTCGGTTGAGACCTCGTTACTAGTTTCACAGTCTTGCCACCACCCTGTCCATCCATCTCAGCCTGCTCATCGATATTCCTCGCTGACCTCCATCCTGAACTCCTCAACCATCCACCAGCAGTCGAAACATCAAGTAAACCAGGTCGACTCTTGCTCTCTTTGACATACACATCTCGCCATTGTCGATCATAATCCTCTTCCTCATCTTTATTGAATTCATCGTTCCATATCCCTTCTTTATCATCTTCATCAAGATCTTTGATTTCTTTCCATCCTTGACCTTTCTTCTTCGGAGACGGGGTTCTGAAGATTGTACTGCATTCTCGATCTTGGGCTTTACGTTTGTGGATTTGGTATTTACGGCAGATGATGGCTCCGATTGTGATCAGAATCAAGAGAAAGACGGGTACAAGGTAGGCGAGTGATTTGAGCTGTACAGATGGTGCATCGGCCGTATCGACTGCGATTGTCGAAGTCGTTATTTCCGGAGGTATCATGGATGTGGAAAGCGTCGGGGTTGTGGTAACCGAGGGGATGTCAGAGCTCGTCTCGAGAGAACCTGGCGAGGACATCGTGGTGGAAGTGGTAGAAGATGTTTTTTCCTCGGAGCTGGTCTGCTCGATCGTGGTCGATGTAGCCTCAGTGGCTGTCTTCCCTTTAGTCGAGTCGGTCGTAGGTGTTGGCATTGGCTGCTCTACCTCTGTCGTTGGCGTGTCGGCCTTGGAGTCAGACCCTTGGTCCTCACTACTAGGGTCAGGCTGCGTCTCAGCACCCTCGGGTCCAAGGAGGAACGGTGTCCCCGCTCTAGACTGTAAGTAGTCTTGTAGACTATCAATCGTCATTCAGGTCTTTTGTAGGTAGCTTTAGATCTTGAGGTCGATGTTGAGTGTCATGGGCAGTGAGATTGGAGAGATGGGTTAAATCGGAGAACACGAAGGTAAGACATGGATTTGGGAAAAGTGTTTTAATATGTCTCACTTTTCGCCAATGACCACCGGGTCCGGATCTTGCGGTAGAATGATACAATGGGCGACGGTGAGGCTGGGGTAGTGCCATGCATCGTCATACATGATCAGAGGCAAAGCGCCTGAGAAGCTAATTCGGTCTCGTCCTGGTCATCGTCATCGTTGCTATATCGTCAAGTCATTAGAATCATGGCTGGGCGTCAGCTTCTCATTCGCAGCAAGAGGGGAGGAGCTTACGAGTCGTTATCGTAGTCTGTCCTGGTACATATTTGCGAAGGGTGTAATGCCCTCTAAATTCCTTGCTGCTCCGGTCCCGGTGCGGTTCCTCTCGCCGGCCCAAGCACTTTGATAGGATGGTTGGCCATTCGACCGCCCGTTGCTCCTCCCCGCAAATCCATCATATCATCGCTGTTTTGCGCATATCGCCATTCAGTAGTATCAAGATGATGATTCACCAAGGTCTTGAAATCGGTGATAGACAACAGAGGAGCTACTATCAGCGAGTCTCATTTCCATGTTGGGGGAAAGACGAACCATTTCCCTCCTTTCCTATCACAGGACCCCATCTCAGAGCTCTGGCTTCTTCCTCGCCCACTTCCAGTGTCCCAGCTAATTCATCCAACCGCCTAGCAAATCCCTCGGGATCGACATCATAATCAAACATAACAGATGATGTTTCACTCTTTGCGTCTCCTTCTTCTTTTTCATTCATTTCGGCGGTGGTGTCTCCCTGAGCTTGTGTTTCTACTCCGGAAGTTTCGGCTTGTACACCACTAACATCTGGGTATTCGTACCATGAATTATTGGATCCGTGGTCTTGGTCTAGGTTGGGGATTGGTGAAGAATTGGTGCCTGCTACTCCTTGCATGGCGGAGGAAGGTTGAGAGCGAGGCCTGATGGGCGATATCGAGTTCTCTGCTTCCATCGAGTCGTTCATATTGCTCAATTGTCAATGTGTATTGTGTACTGTTTAACCTACTTGAGAAATGGACAAGTTGATACGTGCCTGGGATTCGAGCGGCGACTTCTGATAGTAAATTTGCCTATCTCTTGCACATATACTTCTTGAATAGCAAACAATAGCAAGATGGCACAAGGAGCAGCAAAGAATAAGGGAAAAGCAAAGGAGTCGGGTGGGAGGAAAAAGACCGGAACCATGCGAAAAGGAAGAATCGCAATCGCTCCCAAGGTCACTCAAAAGGTCCGGGAAGCTGCTCATAAGAAGGTAAATCGCGTCCATTCTAAAAATGTTTAGCTGATGTGCTAGCAATTGTCCAGCAAGATTAATGATTCTATTGAGAAACAGATGGTTGCTGCGGCTTCGTCTGGGAAATTGACAATCATGAAGAACAAGGGTGATCTCGAGGCGTGAGTTCTTTTCCAACTCTGCCATGTTCCCGGTTTTTTTTTTCCGGTGATCGGTATTGTCGTACCAGTAGCTAATTTGCAGTGGAGCTGGTAAAGACAAGAGCAAGGGCCAAGGTCAGGGGCAGGGTAAAGGCAAGGGCAAGGCATGATTGAGCTTAGGGGAAGAAGAGGCAGATATAGGATTGTAATGACTTCACGACCATGCAACGACTACACTTCGCATCGTTCCTTACAAGACATCGTCCCAAAGCCCATTCTCAACAGACAGCAAGACGAGAGCAAGAACCAGTCGCGTATGTCGTAGTATCGCGACGTAATCAACATGCATGAGCTTGGTATGTTACTATATGATCGTTCTTGGTATTTAAATCTACAACATTAAAAACAGGAATTATGACAACATGTATCTACTTATTTACAATGAACCCTAAAGGACATCTTGAAGTGCGACCCAGCCCCCTCTTCCAGCTTTTGGAGTTTCCTCCGGGTCGTCCATATCGTCCGCCCCTGACTCGCTTGGAGTGGGCGTAACGACTGACGAGAGGGAAGGTGTAGGGGATGATGGGCGACGTGGTGGGGGCATCGATAATCCCTGGTGGAAGCGGTGGTCGGGGAGTATCTGAGATGAGGTGGCTGATCGGGTCTGACTTCTTGTAGATGACCTGGAGGATGGTCTAGATGGTTCGCCCCTGTCTTGATCTCGCGTTCGACTGCTGGATGATCTAGAAGACGATCTTGAAACGCCATTATTGTCTTCTCGGGTAGGTGGTAGTGACCGTCTAGAGGTAGGCAACGAATTTGATTCGGCATACTCCTCATTACGGATATGAGACCGAGTTCGCGATCGTGGACGATGCTCGGTGGGGACATGAGCAGGATCGATAGCTCTGTGAGCTGTATCTGATGCCCTTGCTATTCTGATCTTGAGCTTGTCGATTTTGGCTTTAGTCACCGCCATGCGTTCTTGCAAGGTAGGTGATGGCGCTCTGGTAAGGCTTGGCGTAGTATCTTCTGGGGTCTCGTA
>Ga0265780_10006727_pt1 | contig 14209 bp, 16 predicted proteins | sample P1T30metagenome_FD_192432 | JGI IMG/M metagenome (GOLD analysis project Ga0265780, IMG submission 192432) | Plant litter microbial communities from East Loma Ridge, Irvine, California - P1 T30 | ecosystem: Environmental > Terrestrial > Plant litter > Unclassified | place: USA: California... | reverse complement strand
CAAGAACATCGATCGGAAGATGCTAGAAGGGGATGGATGAAAATGATGTTTGCTCTTACTACCAATCGAGAGGCGGACATCTTGTATGCGAACTTGAGGAGGGCATACAATCTGGATATGGTCAATCCGGAAGTACCGCCTACCGCCGCCGAGCTCGAAAGGATGCAGATCATGAGGCATGCTTGGGCATTGATCAATGAAGGACGACAAGCTCTCATGGCCGCTCAAGTACATCAACTCCCGGTCGCAGTCTTCGATCTTCCCGAGATCGCAGCTCCACCGGCGCCAGCAGTCGACGTCGATGCTGTTGAGTAGACGCGACGGGGCTTGTTAGCTGTGAAAAGCGGGAGGGATGTATGAGAGATGGAGGGATGAGCGGGAAATGAAGGTAAGAATGGAAGATTGAGGAGAAGTGAAGGATGATTTGTCAATGTCAATCAGTAATTTGGGACGATGGATGTGGAATTGGATCGGATGTAAAACCATGTAGGACTGGAAACGTATGTGTATTGCGCTGTGACTTGTAGCGAAGCAATGGTAGTTAGATGTGAATCCTGTGATATGTGATTGTTTCTGTATATTTACGTCAATGAGACGAGGTTCAGTGAACTGTTCTAGTGCTTAGCTGGAAAATCAGAAAAAAAGTCTTGAGAGTCCGTGATGAGTGACGCGCAAGGTTTAACGAAAATCTCGATGTTCCTATTTTCAGTCCAGCGAAACCGCGCGTAAGAGACCGGGCTTGGCAGAATCAGCGGGGAAGAAGACCCCGTTGAGCTCGACTCTAGCCTGACGTTTCAGAAAGAAAAGGATGGTGTAGAATAAGTGGGGCTTGACGCCGGTGACATTCCACTACCCCCATCGATATTCTTACGGGAGACGCCGGCAGGTGCCCTGAGGTACATTCTCTTCTCTCTCAACTTCTGCGAGCTGGAAATCGAGATATCCGACTCCGGATTATGAAACGCATGGCATATGTTTATATGAGGATGTAAAAGACCTTTCATATGATACAACCTACTCCTTAGCCCTGATACTAGGTCCCCTCCTCAGAGTAGCCCGGAACCTCTCGCTAACGCTTGGTTTCCTATCTTCCTCACTACTTCCCCGACTCTTAGCAGCTGTGGCTAGACTATGCTCCAGTACAGATACAGCGTCTTCTCTCGTACTGATTCCACTCTCCATACTGCTTCTGTCCCTGGGATCAGGGTCGATAGCGGCACTATACGCGCTCATAGGGCTTCCTGCATAAGTGTCTGATCCATAGTCCATAGTCGATGTTGTTCTGGTTGACCTGATCGATTTGGCGGGTGTCAAGTCTGATTCGGAATCAAGATGGTCGAGGTGATTGACAACGCTCAAGGCAGTTGTGGTTTGGACTTTTGACGAGGTAGGCATGAACGCAGAAGAGCCCCGAACGGTATGTGTAGAAGTGGACGATGGTTTCTTGCGCAATACATTCTTCCGGTCTGGGGAACGAGGTGGAGGAAGGGGTCGGGGAGCAATGATAGAAGATCGAGATGATTTGGTAGGTGAAGACGAGTGCAGTGAAGCACGAGATTGGGATGATGTCAAGGGTAATGGATTGGGTGGTGAGCGATCAATGAGTTGGTGAGGGGGTGATTGCTCGATAGTCTGTAAATCGGAATGTTGGGGTAGAGGAGACCGTTTCGGTGTCAGGCCCTTCATTTTGGCCACAAGGTTGGAGACTGCCGATGATCGATCGCGATCGAGGGGTTGTAAGCGGGGTTGTAGTACAGGCCGTCTAGAATCGAGGGAATATCGGTATGTCGGCGAACTGATCTCGCCAAGTGAGGTGGAAGGTCGCATCATATCGTGGCTTGCTCGGACTGGTGAATCATACTGCCCAGGCGACGATGTCCGAGGTTGAAGTCTACCAAGACCAGATTTATCCGCCTGCCGCAACAACTTGGGCAGGTCGAGCATGATCCTGGTGAATTCCCTTATATTCTGGTCGGAAGCTCGACTCGCATCTCGCATGCAAACATCCAGCTTGACCAATTCCTGACGTGCTTTCTCGATATCATCCAGATCAAGCCCAACACTGGCATCGTTTATCAATTGTAGCGCATCTTGAAGTGAGGAATTGACGTGTTCAGAGGCTCGAGCGGACGAATGAAACGTCTTGTTCATTTCGGGAACATGCGCCAGTATCTCAGGCCCGAGTTTCAATTCCAAAGCTCGACATGCTTCGAATAGGAGTCGACCATGTTCGGTGGCTGGGGCCGCGAAATCGAGACTGGTCGAAGACCTCCCACCCATCGAGGTACTGCTCCTCATCGGACGAGGTTTAGTAGCGGGTTTAGTCAATTCTCTGAGCCTAGACCCACGACCGATCAGGGGACTATCGGCTGCCATGACCTGATCACGTCTCGCTCGCCAGCTTTCGATCGGTGCTGTTCTCGGAACCGGCCCATCGTAAACATCTCGCATAGAAGACATGGAGGTGGACGGGCGAGCATGTCGTGGTGTAGCGTCAAATAAGCGAGAATTGGGCCGAGGTCCTCCGTGATGATGATCGCCAATGACTGAAGCGCTTCGCTCCGCTTCCCACTGTTCTCGGTGTTGATTCCGCTTCTCTTCCATTCGTTTCAGCACTTCCAGAGGGTCTTTTGCTGTGGTGATAAGCGTCTCTCGCCCATGTCCTCCAGCTAATGAGACCGAGTCGCCCGGTCCAAGTGCGTAACGAGGTGACGCTCGAGAAGTAGCGCCATTTGGGTGCTGATTGCGACTCCTCTCATTCGCAAGAGCCGATTCCGCACCTCCACCCCGTTTCTCATATCGATACCGATCGTTGTTGGTGCCAAGTACCGAGTCCGCTCTACGGATAGGGTAGTTATCAAGGGGCCTCGAGACTGGTAGGCGGGACTGAGAAATGCCAACGTCTGGTAGACCTGAGATGGAATCTCGCCATTCACGCGATTCTCGAGTCGAGTAACCGCTATGTCCGCCGGCGTCTTCTCTTGGCGATTGACGTGATTCAACATTGCGCGAGGGCGAAAATCGACTTATTGGTGAAGTTTGGCTATTCTGTAGCCTGGACATTGTTGCGTATCTCGAAGGCGAATCCTTGTCGGCGGGAGAGTAGCGGGCAGGACTGCTAGGGGTAAATCGCTGTGATCGAGATGTTGGCAAGTCTGTCTTGAGAGATACCGCCGGTGATGTCTGTTTTGAAGGAGGAGAGAACTGCGAGTGAGCTCAGGTCAATCAAGTACGGAATACTCACCAGGCTGCCATTCCTGAACTCAGCTGGTATAGGTTTCCGCCTGCCACTCGATCCACTTCCTCCGCTATTCTCCCTTTCATGAGGATCATCCGTACCAGCAACACGAGCCATGGTACCATTTCTACGACCAGAGGAATCTGACCCTCCGTTGGGCGTAAGAACCGAAGCAGAGGAGACCGTCGCACTCCGCCGCAAGGTAGATGTTGTGTTGCTAGGAGAGTGAGTCTTGCGGCTGTACGAATCATTACGTCGCATAGAGCCTGAAATTGGTGGAGTCGTCTCGACGTGTCCCGCAGTTCGAGGGCGCCTGGATGTTGTACGTCTGATACCCTCTTCCGATATCTTCTCTTCGGCAGCTCGTATGCGGTCGTCCAGCGATACTCCTTCAGGCGAGCGTACGTGTGCTACATCTCTTGACTCTTCAATCGATAGATCCCTTCTACTAATGCTGGGTGATTGGCGAGTACGGCTTGCTGGTCGTTTTGGGTCGACGGGTAGAGACGGCGAGCGTTGATGTGCTTTTCTCGGCGAGATTGATCCGCTGCGATATGGTTTGTACTCGGGGGAAGCAAGGTATTCTTGCCGTCCTTGATCGTTGCTGACTCGTCCAGAAGACTGGTATTCGGAATTATATTGATAACCACGACGAATTGTACGTGATCCCTCTTCTGGACGCTCGAGGGTAGCTCTCTCTGGAACTGTGCTGAGCCCCAAACCTGATGATGTCGAAGTTGAGCGAGATATGGATGGCGATACGCGACGTTGGAACACTTCCGACTGTAAGCGGGGCGAGCTACGCTGACTGCTTGGGCCTGGTGATGAGGGGTCCGGAAGGTCAGGAAGGTGTTGGGACGATGTGCGGCGCGGGTGTCTTGGTGGTCGAGGTGGAGATGCCTGAGGAGATACCTAGGAGTCAGCCTCTGTACGCTGCACATCCCTTACCTTTCTCGAACTACGTGAGGCAATCTTCTGGACCATTGGGGGCGGTGGAGCAATATCACTCTCTGTACCAGGGGGTGTTGGCAGTCCTGAGTTCTGATCAACGAATGATCGGGTACTTAATGATCTCTCAGGCAATCCTTCTATCCTTTCTCCTGATCCTCTCCTCCCATCATCTGCCCTAGTACTGCTGCTCGCACCGGTCCAAGTCCTCTTCAATATCCCCGGACTCCCTAATCCAACTCTACCCACCGATGCAAATCCGCTGGCCTTTCTCATTTGATGTATGGCGGGTGAGGCAGCTCCCTCCTCTTCGATATCCTCATGCGCATGATTGGTTCCATTTGAAGGAGAAGAAATCGACGAGGAGACTGAACCCGAACCGTAAGTCGGTTTGTCCGGACTTCTGAGGTAATGTCGGGTAGGAGTGGAAGGGAAGTACTCTTCGTCACTGCCTCGGGACATCTCGACCGTATTTTGTGTGATGACTATGTCTCCTGAGTCTCAACCGAGCTGCTACGCATACTCTTATATGAGGATATGAGAATATGACCGTCGTCAACGCCTGAAACATCCCTCGACGCGTTTAGAGTGCAGACACACACAGAGTAGATTGATCCCGTATAATTACGTAACAAGGAAAAGTTGGCCGGTCTCATCTGTCTATCATACCGGCAAGTCCACCAATTCTCACTTATATCAACCATGGCAACACCAGGATTAACACCGCCACTGTTGGCACCAATCTACCTGCCTGGGCAGGAACCTATGCCTGCTGGAACAACACCGCAGGAAAGGGAGGAATTCAGGCAAATGATGAAATGGCAAGGATGGATGAATGGCGCTATGGAATCTTGTCCTCTGAAAACAGTTCTATCAGGTGGTGCTGGTATGTCGCCTCATGATAGAAGATGTAGCTAGGGATTGATGATCAGGATTCGCTCTCGGAGGTTTCTTTTCACTCATGTCGGCAACCTTCGCATATGAAGATCCGTTATCACGAGCAGCAAGAGATGTAACCGGAACAAAAGCACAGACGGTATACGTAATGAAGGAGATGGGTAGGAACATGTGGTCTTCCGGAAAAGGTTTCGCCAAGGTCGGAGCATTATATGCAGGAGTTGAATGTTGTATCGAGGGTGTAAGTTGTTAACATCGCAATATGGGTCTTGCTAATGAAAGTACCGGGCAAAGCATGATATGACAAATGCTGTTTCTGGTGGATTTGTCACAGGAGCTATATTGGCCAGGAACTCTGGACCGATGGCTATGGCCGGTGGTGGAGCAGCATTTGCTGCTTTCTCGGGTGTGATTGATTGGTGGTTGACATCTCCTCCTGCAGAGTCAGTGTATTTGGTCATCTCGTTCTGCTCCAAGCTGACGATTTAGGGAGGTTTAGATCTTGCGACTTCTTGCATAGATGGCGATACGCCTTGTTGTACACTAGCACATACTCAACTCATGCAGACTTGCAACACTCGGGCATGCGACATTATTTCATTATAGATAATAACAATTACTTTTCCACTCAGTCCTCGAAGGCGAAAGCCCCGGCTCCTGCCAAACCCTCTTCCCTGCCCAACATCCCAAGCCCTCTGACAACTTCCATTTTTCGAGAATGCCATCCGACTCCACTTGCAACTCTACCACTGGCATCGGACAATGCAGTCAGCCATTTCCGCCAGGCATGGTCTTTGTTCAGGTGGCGAGCATAGGTCCAATCTTCTTGCGAATCTGATCTGTCTTGGATCCATCCAGCGGAAGTATCGACATACCATCCCCTTCCGCCCTTCGATTTGACGACCCGCCATTCTCCATGACCTCCGCCACCCTCTGTGATTGCTCTTCTGACTGACGAGGAGAGCTCGACTACTCTCAATCGGGTAGGACCGGGATTGAGATTTGGTCCAGCTTGAGCGGCTAGTGACAGCGACGATAAAGAGAATGGGACGGTGGTAGTTGGGTTGATTAAGCGACCATGAAATTCGAGATTGATCTGTAGTGGGGACGCGGATGGTCGCAAAGATGCTTCCATGCTGGTACCCGTCAATGTGAGTATTTCAACATTGGGTGCTAGGGTCATGAGGAATTCCGTGATCGGCGCCAAAGGGAGGAAAGGGATATGTGACAAGCCGAGGGATAATAGAGATGGTTGAGCGGGGAAGTATTCGGGGCTCAAGTGCGCAGGCGAGAATCCAGCAGACGAGAGGTCGAGATACCTCAATTTCCCAGATTTGAAACAAGGTGCTTTGAGCAATTGAGCGAGTTCTTCTGAGTTGATAGCATTCCCCTGTGCTGGATTGACATAGAGGTTCAGCTCGACTAGATCACGAGCAGCAGGCGAATGACATATGAAATCAACGATTACGTGCGAGTCGAGGCGGGCACACCGAGCGAGCGATAATGACTGGAGTCGAAGTGTAGAGGGCGCCTTGTCAGTCAAAGCCATAAGGAAGCTGGATGGTACTCTGGTGTTCGACAAGTCGAGGTGGGTGAGGTTTGGGAAACAAAGTAGGAGGTCGTGGAGGATTCCCGAGTCGAGCGAGGTACACGCCCTGAGCGAGAGGCGTTTGAGCCATGGGAACTTTGGTCTCTTTCTCGACTTCTTCCTCAAGCTCTTGACTACACTCGACTCGACCTCACTATCCTCATCGGATGTGCCGGTGTGCCTCCGTCTCGTTCTCCCTCGGCCTCGCCCGTCTTCGTCATCGACATCGTCATCATCGTCATCTGCCAGCCATGTATCGTAGAAATCCCTCGTAGCTTCCGTGAAAGCTGAACTGACGCATCCAGTCAGATCCAAAGCTTCAAGCGAAGTGAACATCGCCCGCCTTGCCCACATTTGATCCTCAGTTTCGGTCTCGTAGGGTACGTAGACTGGCCGAGGTGGATCAAGTTGATTCTGCTGGGTTGTGGTGGATTCGACTGATTGCGGGCCGACAGATGCAGAGCGTATGCGAGATAAGGAGGGTCCTTGGCTGACGGATGCACGGCGGGCATTGCGGGGTCTGCGTGATCCTCGAAACAACAGTTCCTCGAATACTGGTGATGACAACGACGAGTCTACATACTCGGTCATACACAGTGTGACTAGATTGGGGCAATTCTGGAATCAGCTCAAAAGTCGTATTTGACTTACCTTGAGCACACCTTCGAGCCTCCCAGCTGTGACGAATCTCCCTCGCACCGCTTCCTCCTGAGTCCTTCTACTTCCAATAGTCTTGAAATTTGTGAAGCTGATATGTCGGATATAAGGTCCTGGAGGCGGCAAAAGCTCCGGATTGACATTCTCCCAAATCTCCTCTTCGACTGAAGGCGACCTCTCCTCCATAAACGAGACTCTTCGTTTTGCCAGTGGCATAAGCTCGTCTTCCATCTCATCATCTTCATCGTCATCGTCGTCGATATCCGCCATGGTCCGTGCTCTACTCAATGAGCTTCGCCGGCGTTCCAAAGGTACTCTCTTTGGTGGGTGGGCGCTGACTGATCGAGAGCGGTCAAGGACGGAGGAAATTCCTTCGGTATCAAAATTAATGGAACGGCGAGGTGAGCGGGATCGACCTCGAAGTTTGGCTGTGGCGGCGGAGACTGTCGATTTCAGGGCGGATGGAAGCGCTTGAACACCTACATGAGGTGAAGGCGAGGCTGTACGTGATCCTGGTGGGGTGAGGAGCAATGATCTATGATCCTGTCGAGGAGGCGAATACGAGTAAGAGACTGAGCGAGGCGGAAGGCCACTGGAGGGGCCAGCATGGCTATAAGCCTGGGTCTGAGGGTATGATGGAATGTCCGACGAGCTAGCGGGTTGGACACCTTCGGGCAAATCTTCGAGGTGTCTGATAGGCGAGATAGGTGTAAGGGGTAGTCCGTCTTTCAAGATGGATGTAGGCTTGACGTCAATATCCATCCCTAGACCCTTCGATGCTGTCGCAACAGCCTGTCCGTCCTCCTCTTCATGCATCACCTCCTCCGTCAAAGCGTTGACGACGGACAACCACCCCCGGCCGGATCTCACATCTACATCCTCCCATAACCACGGACGCGAAGACTCGAGTAGCTGATGAGATGATCTTGCAAAGAAAGACAGTTGCTTCGTTGGATGTATTGATGGTGGAGAGCGAGGATCAAGAGCCTCTACGACGTGGGAGGGAGGTTGAGGTCGTGGCCGCGGTTCAGTGTGGCCGGGGTAGTAGGGTGGGGGAATCAACGACGCGATTAACGATAGTACTTCAAGTGGGAGCTCGGGGATGCGGTCCCCCATTCTATGCGCAGACCGAGGGCGTGGAAGAGGAGCGCGAGGCTGATGGTGCTCGGGATGGTTGGAACAGGAAGGGATAAAATTGGGTAAAGGAATGGGCAAAGTTAGACGAACAAGGGAGGGATCTGCGTTTAAGCGACGTAAATTCAGGTAGTTCCGGCCATGTCCGGCCATGTAACCCGCATGGGCTTCTGACATGCATACATCCTTCATTAATGCAACTGAGACCATAGATACTAACTATTATGAATCAGAACCAGATGTATAAAAACACAGTTTCGGTGACGCTGAGCCTGTCTGTCTCACAGACATGGTTCAGGTGTTCATCGGAGAGGTCCAAAATCATCGCAGCGAGCTACATTGAGGCGCTTTGCCCGAGTCTCGTTGGTCTCAGCCACAGGGCGACCGCACATGATAATCTTGCACACCGTGGATCAACGTATAAGCCCCACCAAAGGAATGTTTGCATGCAAATGCTCCATGCATGTGTTTGTCTGTAGAAGTGAAGTAAGACCGGTTAGGCTGAAATTACCGATTCTCAGATTTCATGGGGAACAAATGACGATTCGCATAACACCTCTCAACACCTTTCATCCACTTCGCCCATTTCACGCGATTTAAGCAGTTTGGCTGGGGGCAGCGCTCTCTCCGTTATACAAAGACTGTCAACGATAAGCCAAGTGCTTCATTAACGATGGCAGCTGGCCTAACGTGTAAGTCCCCACGCAGCTTCCACGTCCTTTCCATAAGAGTTATCCTAATCTTATCTAGACGATATATTCCTGCTTTTCTGGCGTCTAGTCATCAATATCTTCTTTCGCGAGATCAGGTGAGTGACCCTAGCCATATGTCATAAAGGGAGTGGCTGATACGGATAGACCTAGAGGAGCATTCAATATCCCCAAAGATGGTCCTGTTTTATTCATTTGTGGTCCACATGCCAATCAATTCCTGGACCCGCTGCTGCTATTCTCGGAAGTCAGGAAGGAAGGACACAGAAGGGTAGCTGTCTTGACGGCTGCCAAGGTAAGCCGATCAGTTGCGGATGTGGCTGACAGCTAGAGTTTGAGCCGCAAGTTTGTTGGAACTGCCGCAAGGATTATGGATAGTAGTAAGTCTTCCCGCCCATGCTTAGAGCTGGCTGACCAATAGTACCTGTGGCTCGAGCCGGCGATTACGCCAAAGCAGGCAAGGGCCGCATCATCCTTTCAGATTCCGACCCCCTCATCGTCACCGGTATTGATACACAATTCACCACCGAGATCAAACCCCGATCTCAGTTCGTACTCCCCAAAGCCGCAGGATACGCATCAGCAACCATCGACAAGGTCATTTCCGATACCAAAGTACAGCTCAAGTCTGAATTTGTCGTGCCAGGCAAAGACGGAAGTACCAATGTAAAAGCCTCCAGCAGGGTCAGGACAGAAAGTGAAAGCAAGGATGGATTGGAATACAAGATCCTCCCTCACGTTGATCAGGAGGACACGTATGGAGCTGTCTTTGAGAGATTGAATCAGGGAGGGTGTATTGGAGTTTTCCCGGAAGGTGGATCCCATGATCGAACGGATTTCTTGCCTTTGAAAGCTGGGTTCTCGTTAATGGCTCTCGGCGCAATGGCCGCCCATCCCGATCTCAAAGTTCAGCTGGTCCCCGTCGGTCTCTCATACTTCCATCCACATAAATTTAGGTCAAGGGCAGTCATCGAATTCGGAGCGCCCATCATTGCTGACCAGTCTTTGGTAGATATGTACAAGGCCGGAGGGAAGGAAAAGCGAGAGGCATGTGGGAAATTGCTGGAGCAGGTACACGATGGACTTCGGGCTGTCACGCTGCGAGGACCAGACTGGGAGACAATGCAGGTAATCCAAGCTGCTCGTCGATTGTACCGAATCCCAGGACAGCACCTCACCCTTGGACAGGTGATCGAACTCAACAAACGATTCATGGAAGGCTATCTACATTACCAGCACGAACCGAAAATCATCGAACTTAGGACCCGTGTTCTCGCCTACAACAGATTACTAAGGGATATGGGAATCGCAGACCATCAAGTCGAAAGGGCATCCAACAAGAGCGTCAAATCGGGATTACTGCTCATTTACCGAACCGGTCTCTTGCTTTGGTGGGGTATGCTTTCGCTACCAGGGGTCATCCTACATGCTCCTGTCTTCATTCTGGCAAAGACGATCTCTCACAGGAAAGCGAAAGGTGGGTCCGGCATATACAGAGAAAGCTGACAAGCAGAAGCTCTAGCGGCATCAACGGTCAAAATCCAAGGAAGAGATGTTCTAGCAACTTGGAAGGTTCTCGTTTCACTCGCAGTTGTTCCCCTGCTATATGTCATCTACGCACTCATCGCTACGATATATGTCTACCGCCACGACATTCTCCCCGAGTATAGAAAATACACACCGCTGTTGGTCATCTGGCTTCTACCCAGTTTGGGATACAGTGCTCTCAAATTCGGTGAAGCTGGTATGGATGTTGCTAAGTGAGTTTCCCTCAGCACGGCCAGCATTTGGCTGATTATAGATCACTGCGACCTTTGTTCCTGTCTCTTTGGCCTGGCAATCAGCGGGAAGTCGATCGCCTGCGTCAAATGCGAGAAGGATTGGCGAATGAGATTGGAGAGTGTATCGGTATGTCCAAGTTGTCATCTTACAGGTCCTGACTGACCAATAGACGAATTTGGACCCCAGCTATACGAAAACTTTGACAAATCCCGTATCCTCGCTTCTGCCTCGGTACCTCAAACAGGCCGTACACCCGGCATGATCTATCGGAAATCAGCAGCTGCCGACTCATCAGTCCTTTCTCATCCGATCACATGGCTAGACGAGCGTATATTTGGCTGGAGCCGTAGTGCCTCGTCAAGCGTTTGGGGTGGATCTTCGAAAGATCGATTCAGGTCTGAACCACCTACCGCTCCAGGTAGTCCGAATGATTCGGATGGTGAAGAGTACGAAGCGGATGTTGATTACGATGATGTGAGTTTGATTCTCTACCTGAGATCAAGACCTGATCATAGATCCTCGCGATTATGGATATCCGGCGTAATAACCTTACATCCCCTCGAGGAGGCAAGAGCGGTCGTTCATACAGAGACCTCACAGCTATGCGCAATGCGGGCTCAACGCCAAGTAGCTCAGCAAGTAACAGTCCCCAAGAGGCCGACATCCCATTACCGGACGACAACCATATCACGAATTTGACGATGCGAAAAGCTAGAGAAGAGGGCGAATTTGAGACTGCTCCCATGGGACTTGGGCTAAATAGAGGTATCGTGGATGACAATCATGAGAAAGCCGAGTAATTAGCAATGCCTTCATACATATTATAGAAAAGGCATCATGTAAGAACCCCTACTAGCAAGAAAGCGTGGCCTCGGATTGTGAAGGCCGGAATGACCTCTGACCTCCACTTGACCGTAAATTTCTCGACCACTCCTGCAGCAACTGTCAATCACACCTTGTTCTGCACTGCCCTCTAGTTCAAGCCATCTGCCTCAGCAGATACGACTCTCGACCTCTACAACAAATCCAACAAGTTCCTCGAAGGCGCGGACCAAGATGGGCAAGCCCAAATCATCTCTCCAGCAGGACGACCTCACCCCTTCTACCCTTCCCGCAGACCACACTATAGTCAAATTAGGCACGGCGCAAGGGTCGAGCAACTACCTATCTCGCGATGCAGAGGGTACGGAGAGATTGGTCGAACTCAGTGGGCGTGTGAAGCGTAGTAAAATTATCATTACCAGAGGTAATCCATTCATTTATTTCTCTGTGAAACAGAGAGGCTGATGAAATAGGAGAATTCGCCTTTGTCAGGCTGTATGCTGCTGAGCCCGAGGGATCGAAATCGAAATTGATGGGAGAGATCGTGGGTGTGATAAGTGGTAGGGACGTGAAGACATGGAGAAAGACTGGGGAATGGTCAGTTTCTGTGGTACAATTCAAGGTGATCACATGCTGACGGACAGGCCGGCAGGGTTTGATGAACCTGCTGCACATCAGCCCGAGGTACAGGAGATCGCTGAGGAGTCGGATGAGGCGAGAAGTTTACAAGGGGAAGAGGAGGATCAGACGGCGACCGAAGACCGCTGATTGTCGACTTTGCAAAGACACAAATCTCTGACACCACCCAAAGCTTTCCGCGCTGGACCCAACGCCAAGTATCCATCAGTAAAGGCCGCTCGGCGTGGTCACACCGCCTCGCAAGTCATCGCACCGTTGCCCGATGTCAGCTCTAAAAGTGCTTCTCATCGTCTATGCATTGTAACGAATTATACTTGGTCGTCTTTTCTCATCATCCGCCACTGTCCTACTTTCGTTCTGCTATCGCTACATTGAATTCATCCTCTCATCGACCTCTTATTCACCTCTTATTGACACGAGAAACAATGACTTCCCATCAAGCTATCGTCCATGGAATTCTTTCCGACAATAATTCCGAAGTCTCCTTCTGGCATGACCCAATCTTGAGTGATAACGTCCCAGTAGGAGACATCGTATAGCGACAAGTGGAATTGAACCTGCTTAGCCTCCCATGGTTCGAGGGTAACCCTGGACTGTAAGCTTCGCTCCGCTGTAGGATGCGATACTGACCTGTTGAAGTCCCTCAATACCTTGGGTGGTTCACCGGCAGACTCTGGGAAGGCGAGATAGAGTTGGGGAACTTCACATCCGTATACTCCGCCTGTATTCTGAATATCCGCAGTGACGGTCCAACGCTTTCGCTGAAGCCTGGACGTCAGTCAAAGTCAGATGAAGTAGACTTACGAGTCCCTCATGAACGCTCCGATTCTGGTCTCATTTCCGCCAGTCTCACCGGACCAGTAGGCCTGATCAGCTGCATCCCTCTTTCTAGCCTCCTCACCACCGTTCTCGACGACGTTGAGGTTGGTGTAGTTGAATGAAGTGTAACTCAATCCGAATCCGAACGGGAACCTAGGTTCGATACCTTCAGCCAAGAAATGTCTGTAATCGACGTTGAGTTTTTCGGCGTATACGACATTCGTCTGAGGAGGGACATCGGTATCGACATAATCGATATCTGAGCCATAATCGCTTCGCTGTTTCGCGATTGTATAAGGTAGTCGACCGGAAGGGTTGTAGTCACCGTACAAAACATCGACTAGCGAATTACCGGATTCCTGTCCTGGTAGACCAGCCCACAAGACGGCAGTGACGTTGGGGTGGTCGATCCAAGCTTCCATATCGATTTGACCGACCGAGTGAATAACAACGATGACATTACTGAAGTTTCCGGCCATGGCTTTAACGAGCTCATCGCCATTATACCAGGCCGTCAAGTTGTTACGGTCACCATTGTTGCCGTCTACGGTGATGTACTGTTCTCCTGAATCGGAATTGATGCCAACGATCACGACGTCCTTTGCAGTAGCAACATTTGCCGCTCCATCAATATCCCAATTGTCGAACCACCAGTCGATATCGGTACCGTCCTGCCTGGCCCTGGCGGTGATGGCTTGTAATGGGTCAATGAGGTAGGGGAACTCTGCAGTTCCAGACCCCCAGGCCATCGCGAGTGTGCCGTTCAAGCCGCCCCTGTCTTCAAATCCGTTGGGGCCGAGCCAGGAGGGTCCAAGATCCCCACCGATGAGAGCCATAGTTTCGGGCGAAGATAGGGGTAAAGTGTTGTTCACATTCTTGAGTAGTACAGTCGAAGCGGCGCCCATCTCCCGGATAACCCTAATTGTTTAGCTGTATACCATGCAGCTGTACCCACTTGTAGTGGTCCTCCTGGAC
>Ga0265780_10006726_pt1 | contig 14209 bp, 13 predicted proteins | sample P1T30metagenome_FD_192432 | JGI IMG/M metagenome (GOLD analysis project Ga0265780, IMG submission 192432) | Plant litter microbial communities from East Loma Ridge, Irvine, California - P1 T30 | ecosystem: Environmental > Terrestrial > Plant litter > Unclassified | place: USA: California... | reverse complement strand
CAGAATCGTGACGAAAATGAAAGCCAGCGCGGCCGGGCGTTTGGGAGACATAGCGCAAAAGGCTTAGTAACGGCTGCTAAACAGGCTAGCCGCAGGTGCGAAGGATGGTAGCAAAGCTACGACCACCGCCGCCTACTCGCGGCCGCCCGCCCGGCGCAAGTTGCCGGGTTTCGGGCCAAAACTCATACTTCCTAGCCGGTATTTGCGTATCAGGCAAAAGCGCCGCTTTAGGGCGAGCGCCGGCTTCTCTTTCACCACCTTCTCTCCTTCTTTCTCATGAACCAAAAACGCACTTTCGGCAGCATTCTCACCATTTTGGGTATCATTGGCATCATCCTGGGCGCTATGGGCTTTCTCGGCGTGGGCGGCCTGCACCTCGGCAAAATGAACTCGGTAGTACCCTTTATCGTGGGCCTCATCTTCTTTTTTGCCGGCATCAATCTGGTAAAGACTACCAGCGACCGGGCCTAAAGCAGGCCTAGGCTATAACGCCAGAACGCCTGCTGTTAAATTATTGTAACTGATAAACAGGCTACTGAGCCTCGCAATAGGGATTTTTAGTGGAAATACTTGGTACGCCAACTTTTTTTCTTACCTTTGTACTACCAAACAGTGCGGGGTGGAGCAGTTGGTAGCTCGTTGGGCTCATAACCCAAAGGTCACTGGTTCGAGTCCAGTCCCCGCTACCAAAAAGGCCGTTTTCTTAATTGAAAACGGCCTTTTCTCTTTTCCGGGAGTACGCGCCAGCTTTGTTCTGCCGCCCTGCGATTCCCAAATGCCGCGCCAGCATGCTGTACTCCGCTACCCTATAAAAACCTTCTGGGCACCAAAAATACCCGTTCGGATGCTTCCAAACGGGTATTTTTGGTATGTGTCGTTAGCTTTTCAAGCCAACTGGCACGCTTATTTGCGGTCGAGTCGGGTAGCCATAGTATCTACCCGGCCTTCGGTGGCCAGACTCATACCAATCTGAATGGAAGCGTAGCCCTGGTTATTGGTGTAGCCCGCGCCTGCGAAGTACTTGTTGGGGTCGTCCTGATTGCCAACCACCCACAGGCAGGTTTCGGGCCCGCCGCTGTTCTTGAAGTGGTAGTGCAGCGTTACCGGAATGGCGTGCGGTCCCCAGTTCATGGTGCCCTTGCCAGTGCCGTTGCTGTCATTCGCTTCCGTGATGACCAGCGTGTAGTTCTGCGCGACGTTTACGTAAGTTCCAACTAAAGACATGGTGCGTGTTTTCTAAAAGGTTTTCCCATTTTGTATAAAGGCTTTTGGGATATAGCCTCCGCTTTTTGGCACCTCCGCGCTGGTCTGTTTACTGCGTGGTTCAGCTCCACGACCTACTCTGTTATGGCTTTTCGGTACTCGCCAGGCATCACACGTAGCTACTGTCTGATGATGCAAAGCAAGCGTACCACGAAGCGCCTTTTTAGCGTATAACCACTTGATTATGAAAGCGAGTAGTTCTACGTGGTAGCAGAAATAGTTTTGCGTGCTGAGGTAGTTGGGCGGGCGTCTAGGTTCATCGGGCCCACAAAAAAGCCCCGCCTTGGTCGGGCGGGGTAGGTAGCAAAGGCTGTTTATGGTTGGTAAGCCAACTCACTAAAAAAGGGCCACCACGTCGTAAGACGGGTGGCCCTTGGCTGTTTCATAGCGATAGGTAGGGTATCGAATAGCTATTTAGCGTTGTTGGAAGCCGGCTTGCGGCGGCTGATGAGGCCACCTTTGCGGCCAGCTTCGCGGGCCTCCTCGGCCGTCCACTTGTGGCCCCGGCCGCTCACGTGCGAAGCTTTGCCGCCCTCCACTGCCAGGCGGCGTTGCAGGGCGGGGTCCATGCTGGCGAAGCCGCGGCGGCGGTTGCCATCGCCGACGCGGGCCGCCGGGCGGGTTTTTACGGTGGCTTTTGCTGCCGAGGCATCAGCGGTAAGCGCGGGCGGCGACTTACGCGACGTTGTCTGGTTGGTATCCATAAAGAAGCAGGGAAAAATGGGTAGAAAAGTGCTGTCGAGTTCCTCTAACGGTATGAGTAGTTGAAGGAACAGCCCTTTTTGCCTAAAACCCGCTTTTTTGGCCATAATTACCAACTTATACGGGCTCTTTTTGCGTCAAATACGTAGGCTCAAGCTTGGCCCGCGCTAAAACAGTAGTTTCTACTGATTTGCAGCGGCGCGGTGTACTGAAAGGCTCAACTGCTACGCTTCTGTTTCAGGCACTTCTGGCCTCAGCAGTTTACCAGCACGCTAGGCGGGCCAACTACCAGCCCCGCTGCCCGTGCCCAACCCACGCCGCCTACTCCCAACGGCCGTTGCGTAGCAGTGCCCACCAACCTGTTCTTACCGCCTCTCTGCGTATCAAGACTGTGGGGCGCGAGGTGCTGGTTTGCGCAGGCGAAGCACGGTGGAGGCCAGCCAGAAGCCGGTTTTTTGGACTCAGGAGGTGTTATCCGAACGAGTTTGAACTGTGCTGAAAATGGACCAAACACAACCATACCAAATATAGTGACCTGTGTATCAGTAATAAAATGTTATATTAAATAAAAAAGTGCAATTATTTTTGTATTTTTACAACGTATTCACTTAGTTTTGCAACGGATTCAGCCACCAAAATTATTGCATTATTAAGAAGTGAAAAGTTAAAAAAGTAGATGTGGGGACATCGTAGTTGGACAATGGCAAGATATTCTTGCTTCTGTTTGAAAAGAATTTTATTTTAACATATCATAAAAATTATCCAATTTATAAGTGTTAGGTAGTCGGGACGTGCTACTGATAAATTAAAAGTGCTGAATTCGAAGAGCCACCGGCATTGCTGGTGGCTTTTTTATTGAGTAAAGGCTCGCAATGGCAGACGCTATTTAAGGGTGTTCTACCAAACCAAACAGCTCCTTAGGCGCGCTCCTTTTGCCACGCAAGTAGCCGAAGGGCCGCGCGCCAGCTTACCGAAAAAACGAGGGCCCGAAAACCTGCGTAACGCTTTGCCTGTGCATACCAGGCAGGCCAAAACAGGGGTTTAACAGGCTGCACCATAGTTTTTCGTCAGAATGGCGGGCTAGGTTTGCTATTTTACCGTAGTGTTACCCATGAGGCATTTTCTTACCTATTTCGCAGCGCCGGCCACGTATTCGCGGCGCGTAATTGGGGCATTGGCGGTGAGCTTGTGGTTGGGCCTCGCCCCCACGGCGCACGCCCAGGTACCGCTAAACCCAACTCCTCCGGCCGCCGCCGATACCACCCGCAAGTACGAAAACCCCGCCGGGGTACCCACGCCCGACAAAAAATCATTCTTCAAAAGCAAAGCGTTTAAGGCGTTGGCGGTGCCTACGCTGCTTATCGGCTACGGCGCCTACACCTTCAACGGCGGCGGTTTCTACACCAACCAAGAGGCTCGCCGCGACATTCACCGGCTGTTTCCCAAGAACGACAGCCGCATTGCGGATTACCTCATTTTTGCGCCTTACCTAGAGCTAGGCGCGGTGGCGCTGGCCGGCGTCGAGTCGCGCAACGACCGTATCAACGTCTTGCTGGTTATTGCCAAAAGCGAGGCTATTATGCTGAGCAGTACCTTTATTGTGAAGGCGCTCAGCAAGGAGGAGCGCCCTGATGGCTCCGACAACCTGTCGTTTCCGTCGGGGCACACGGCGCAGGCGTTTTTGGCGGCCAGCATCGTGCACACCGAGTTCAGGGATAAAAGCCAGTGGTACGGCGTGGGCGCCTACGCCATTGCTACGAGCGTGGCCGGCCTGCGCATGATAGTGGACAAGCACTGGCAGAGCGATGTGGTGGCGGGTGCGGGCTTCGGCATTTTGTCGGCCCACTTGGCCTACCTCACGCACCGCAATCGCTGGGGCCGCAAGGCCATCGGGCGCGATGTGGGCGTGGCCCCCACGTTCTTCGGCAGCACGCCGGGCCTTACCTTGACGTGGCGGCCCAAATAGCGGGCTGCATTGGTGCAGTCGCACTATTTATTTCTTCAGGAGTAACCTAAGATGAGGAATTTATGAACTGGTAAGGTCGGGATAGCGGAGTTGGCTCCAGAAAGCCTTCAGAATACCCGCCGTTTTTAGCGCTGGTACCTCCCTCCCTATCATGAAATTACTTTTAGTCGAAGACGAACCCGCCCTGCGTAGCACCCTGCTCGAAGCGTTGCGCCAAGGTGGCTACGTGGTCGAAGTAGCCCCTGGCTTCGACCAGGCCTACGAAAAAATAAAGCTCTACAGCTACGACTGCATCCTGCTCGACCTAACCCTACCCGATGGTAATGGCCTCGACCTGCTGCGGGCCCTCAAGGCCGATGGCTCTACGGCTGGCGTGCTCATCATCACGGCCCGCGATGCCCTCGAAGACAAGGTGGCCGGCCTCGACCTCGGGGCCGATGACTACCTCATCAAGCCTTTTCACCTCTCGGAGCTCAATGCCCGGCTGCGCGCCATTATCCGGCGGCGGCAGTTTCAGGGGCAGCACCACATCGTGTTTCGCGACCTGCTGGTGTGGCCCGAGCAAGCCGAAGTGCTGGTGCGCGGCGAGCCCGTGCCCCTCACCCGCAAGGAGTACGACCTGCTGCTCTATTTGCTGGCCAACCCCGGCCGCATCCTCACCAAAGAAGCCATTGCCGAGCACCTGTGCGGCGATACCGTGGACACCGCCGACTCATTCGATTTCATTTATACGCACCTCAAAAACCTGCGTAAGAAATTGCAGGAAAAAGGCGCGGATAATTATATCCGTACCATGTACGGTGTTGGGTATAAGCTAAGTAGCGAATGAGGTGAGTTGGTGAAATAGCGAGATAGTGGGATGGTGAGTAGTGAACTGGTGAGTACGATTGTCATTGCGAGCGCAGCGAAGCAATCGCACCTATTCAGAGCATAAGAAGGTTTGTATACAACTCGTTCTGATGCGATTGCTTCGCTACGCTCGCAATGACAACCGTACTCACCACTTCACCACTCACCATTTCACCAACTCACCAATTTGAAGCTCCTTGACGCTACTAATCGCTATTACCTGGCCTTGGTGGCGGTGCTGTTTGCGGTGGCCAGCGGGGGGCTCTACTACGGCGTGCAGCTGGCCTTGCGCCACGAGGTAGATGAGCAGCTGGGTTTGCACCAGCGCAAGATAGAAGCCCTGGTGCGGGCCGGGCAGCCGCTGGTAGCCCCGCCCTTTGCCGACCAGTTTGTGGTGAGCGCCCGGCCCCGGCGGCTGGGTTTGGCCGATACCATCCTGCGCGATTCGGTAGAGGGCACGCTGGTGCCGCACCGGCAGCTCACGTTTCGGCTGCAGCAGGGCGGCGCGCGGTGGGTAACGCTGCGTAAGTCGCTGGTCGAAACCAACGACCTGCTGGCCGTGGTGCTGGGCGTCATGTTTGGCGTACTGGTTGTGCTGATGCTGAGCGTATTGCTGCTCAATCGCTGGCTGAGCGGTCGGCTGTGGCGGCAGTTTCACCGCACGCTGGTGGCCCTGCGCCACTACGATTTGCAGCAGCACCGGCCGCTGGTACTATCCCGGCCCCGCATCGATGAGTTTGCCGAGCTCAACCAAGCTGTAACGCACCTGAGCCAGCGCGTAGTGGCTGATTATGAAAATTTAAGAGAATTTACGGCCAACGCCGCCCACGAAACCCAGACACCGCTTGCCATCATGCAGGCGCAACTCGAGCAGCTGCTGCAAGTGCCCGCCCTGGCCACCGACCCCACCGCCGCGCCCTTGCTGGCCGACCTCTACGGGGCCACGCGCCGCCTTTCGCGCCTGCACCAGGCGCTGGGCCTGCTGAGTAAGATTGAGAATCGGCAATTTGTCCAGACGCAACAGCTAAACCTGGCCGCGCTGCTAGACGAGAAAGTTGACCAGCTAGCGCCTTTGCTGGAAGCCCGCGGCCTGCAATTGCACCGGCACATCGACCAAGTGCCCGTGCTGCAGCTGCACCCCGGCCTGGCCGATTCGCTGCTGCACAACCTGCTCTACAATGCCATCAAGCACAACCAGCCCGGCGGCGATATTACGGTGCGCCTCAGTGCCGAAGCGTTGGAAATCAGCAATCCCGGCCCGGCCATTAGCGGCGACCCCAGCCGGTTTTTTGAGCGCTTCCGCAAGCACTCGGCCGCCACCGAGTCGCCGGGGCTGGGCCTGAGCATCGTGCAGCAAATAGGCGTGTACTACGGCTTCGACATCGGCTACGACTACGCGTCCGCTGGCCAGCGGCACACGCTGCGCGTCACGTTTAGGCCGCCCGCGCCGGCCCAGGCCGCCTGAATGGCGAGCCGGGCGGCCGTTTCTTTGCGTGCACATTTCTCTTAGCTCATGTCTGACCTAGCCCCCAAACTCACCCACCTCAACGAAGCCGGCCAGCCCGCTATGGTCAACGTGGGCCAAAAAGCCGTGACGGCCCGCCTGGCCCGCGCTCGCGCCAGGGTGCGCGTGGGGGCCGATATTTTGGCCCTGGTGCAGGCCGGCGACCTGCCCACCCGCAAAGGCCCGGTATTTCAAACGGCCATCATCGCGGGCGTAATGGCGGCCAAAAAGACGGCCGACCTCATTCCGCTCTGCCACCCCCTGGGCCTCGACGATTGCCAAATCACCATCGAAGCCGTGCAGCCCGATTCGCTGGTAATCGAGTGCGCCGCCCGCGTCACCGGCAAGACTGGCGTCGAGATGGAAGCCCTCACCGGCGCCACCGTTGCCGCCCTCACCGTGTACGACATGTGCAAAGCTATGTCGCACGGCATTGTTATCGAAGAGGTTAGGCTACTAGAAAAAACGGGCGGCAAGTCCGATTTTTTATACAATGCGTGAAGGAGCGAGTTGTGAATGAGTGAATGATAAATAATTCACTCATTCACAATTCACCAACTCACTTACGGGTGCGCGGCTACCCACACGGTGCCGTCCTCGTATTCCTCTTTCTTCCAGATGGGTACGACCTCCTTCAGCGTGTCGATGATGTACTCGCAGGCGGCAAAGGAGTCGGCCCGGTGCGGCGTAGACACGGCCACGACCACGGCCACATCGCCGATTTCGAGGGTGCCGTGGCGGTGTGTCACGGCGATTTTGCGCAGCATGGGCCACTTTTCCTGGGCCATTTCGGCCACCCGGTGCAGCTGGTGCACGGCCATCGGCGGGTAGGCTTCGTAGTGCAGGCGCACCACACGGCGGCCCTCGCTACGGTTGCGCACCGTGCCAATGAAGGCATTTACGGCCCCTGCTTCCTCCGATTCGGCGGCGGCTAGCACGGCGGCCACGTCGATGGGCTGGTCGGTTAGTTTGATTTGCATAAATTATTGAAATACAAAGCGCTACCCGCCGCTCACGGGCGGAATTAGCGCGATTTCGTCGCGCTCGTGCAGGGCTACATCATCGGCGGCGTAGTCATTATTAACGGCCACGGCCAGGCTGCGAAGCTCGGCCAGCGCCGGGTATTGCTGCCGCAACTCGGCCAGTAGACCCGCGGCCGACTGCCCGGCAGGCACACTCACTTCTAAGGACGACTTACCCACGATTTCGCGGGCAATGCCAAATAAGGCAACGGTAAGGTTCATCTCTTCAGTTATCAGTTGTCAATTATCAGCCACCCAGGCATCACTACCAATGAAGCTGTTTAGAAAGTCTACATTCGTCATGCTGAGCGCAGCGCAGCAGAGTCGAAGCATCTCTACCGCTTCCTCCACGCCCTTCAACGGGGCGATAGAGATGCTTCGACTTCGCTGCGCTCAACATGACAGTTAGTTGTGCATTTTAAAACTTACTAAACAGCTTCAATAGCTGCTAATTGAAGTTAGCCGCCAATCGTTGCCATGCTCTCAAAGTTGAGCTGGTGCACGGGGCGCAGGCGCTCGGCCTCGAAGCCACTGGCGGCGCGGTTATAAAATGCTTGGCTAAGCGCCTCGGCAATGGCTTGGTTGGTAGAGCCGCCGCGCAACATAGCGCGCAGGTCGAGCACGCCTTGGTCGTAGAGGCAGGTTTTGATGCCGCCTTCGGCCGTGAGACGCAGGCGGTTGCAGGTGCCGCAGAAGGTGCGCGAATACGCCGCGATAATGCCGATTTTGCCCACGTGGCCGGCAATGGTGTACTCGTTGGCCGTGGCCCCGGCCGCGGCGTAGGCGGGCAGTAGCGGCCCCAAATGGGCTTCTAAGTGCTGCCGGATGCGGCGATGGTTCCAGGGCAGCGACTCGGGCGTGGCCACGTGGCTACCACCATTAAAGGGCATTTCCTCAATGAAACGCACTTCCACGGGCAGCTCGCGGGTGAGCTCGGCCAGCGGCGCCAGGTCCTGAATATTGCGGCCGTCCATCACCACGGCGTTGATTTTGAGCTGAATACCGGCGTCGAGCAGCGCGTGAAACGTGCGCATGACCTGCGGCAGCTCGTCGCGCCGCGTAATGTCGAAGAAGCGCTGCCGGTCGAGCGTATCGAGACTGAGGTTAACGGCCTTCACGCCTATGCGGGCCATCGTGGGCACGTGCGGCGCGGTGAGTACGCCATTGGTCGTCAGGCTGAGGTCGTTGATGCCGGGAATGTCCGCCAGGCGCTCCATGAAGGGCACCAGGTCGCGCCGCACGAAGGGCTCGCCGCCAGTGAGGCGCACTTTGCGCACGCCCAGCCCGGTCATTATTTCGACCAGGCGCAGCATTTCTTCGTAGCTAAGCAGCTCGTGCTTAGGCATGTATTTGATGCCCTCTTCGGGCATGCAATAGAAGCAGCGCAGGTTGCAGCGGTCCGTCACGGCCAGGCGCAGGTACTCCAGCGGGCGGCCGTGGGCGTCGTACAGCGTGGAAGGTGAGGAAAGACTGCTCATGCAAAAAAAGGGGTAAGCCAGCGGCGTCGGCCAGTATAGTACCCTAAACGTTGGCTGGGGGTTTTCATTCCATCCAACCCCGGAGCGTTGTATAAGGTTGGGAACAACGCGTGTGCGGTAAGCTTTAGCTTGCCGTTTAGCGTGTCGGGTAAGCTTTAGCTACCAAGCATACGCCGTTTTGCTTGCAGCAATGGCAAGCTAAAGCTTACCGTACATTAAAATCCTTCTAGGCCGCCGCTCAGCGTGCGCACATTCTCGTAACCTAGGCCGCGCAGCAACTCCACGGCCTGCGCGCTGCGCACGCCGCTCTGGCAGTACACCACTACTGCGCCCTGGCGCGGTACCTCAGCAGCGCGGGCGGCGAGCTGCGGCAAGGGCAGCAGCACCGCGCCCGGCAAGTGGCGGCGGGCGTGCTCCAGCGGCCCGCGCACATCGAGTAGTAGCGGCGGCTCGGGCGCGGCGAGTAGCTGGCGTAGCTCGCTGGCGGTAAGAATACTATCGGTAATAGCCGGCGCGCAGCTAGCGTCGAAATAGTCAGCAGAGTTAGCCGTATCGAGGTTAAGTTGGCTCTGCACCGGGTCGCGCTTAAAGCGGAGCGTGCGGCTCTGGAAGCTGAGGGTATCGAGCAGCCACAGCCGGCCGCTGAGCACCTCGCCAAGGCCCAAAACCACCTTCAGCGCCTCGGTAGCCTGCACCGTGCCGATGAGGCCGGGCAGCACATTGAGCACGCCGGTGGTGTTGCAATCGGGCGCTTCGGCGGCGCTCGGCGGCTCCGGAAAAAGGCAGCGGTAAGTAGGTCCGTCTTGGTAATTGAATACCGAAACCTGCCCCTCAAACTTATAAATAGCGCCCGACACCAGCGGCTTGCCCAGGCTCACGCAGGCATCGTTGAGCAGGTAGCGGGTCGGAAAATTATCGGAGCCATCGACCACCACATCGTAGCCGGCCACCAGTTCGCGCACGTTTTCGGGGCTCACGCGCAGTGGGTGCAGCTCGTACGTTACCAGGTCGTTGAGGCGGCGCAGGGCGCGGGCGGCGGCCTCAATTTTGGGCTGGCCCACATCGTCGGGGCCATAGAGAATCTGGCGGGGCAGGTTGGTCAGCTCCACTCGGTCGGCATCGGCCAAGCCCAGCGTGCCCACGCCGGCCGCCGCCAGGTATTGCAGGATGGGGCAGCCCAGGCCCCCCGCGCCCACTACCAGCACGCGGGCCTGGCGCAGGCGCTGCTGGCCCGCCTCGCCGATTTCGGCGAGCTGGAGGTGGCGGCGGTAGCGTTGGCGCTCGGCAGGAGAAAAGGAAGACATAGCAGGAAGTTTGTTGCAAAAAGCACTTTGTGGGCAGAAAGTTGCCGAAGAGGCGAACGCGGGCAGCCCACGCCGCCCGCCACCACTGCCGCCGCCCGCCCGCCGGGGCCAACTGGCTACCACCCGGCGCGGACGAGAAGCGCGGGTGGAGAATCGGTAGCAACTGGGGCAGCAAAGGCGGAGTGTGGCATTTCAACTGGCCCGAAATCAAGGGATTCACTGGTGAATATGCCCTGCCCATGCGCCGTTGACGTATGAAGTACTTCTTAGTTTTCTGGCAGTTGGCGCGGCGGCTTCATTTCTATTTTACCATGAATATTTCTCATCCTACCTTAAAAACGGCCCTCCTGCTCGGCGTGGCGGCGGCCGCCATCGGCTGGCGCGCCCGACCGGCCGCCCAAAAGCCCCAAAAGGTGCGCCTGGCCCGCATTGTAGTTGACTCAACGCGCCTCGACAGCTATAAAACCTTGCTAAAGGAGGAAGTGGAAGCCACCATGCGCAAGGAGCCGGGCGTGCTGTCGCTGTACGCGGTATTTGAGAAGAAACGGCCGAACCATCTCACCATTTTGGAAATATACGCGGATGAGGCCGCCTACCAGGCCCACCTCAAGACGCCCCAGTTTTTGAAGTATAAGAACGGTACCCAAGGCATGGTGCAGGCGCTGGAGTTGGTTGATACTGACCCGCTAATACCGGAGTTGAAAATCAAGTAGTGGGTTGAGCGTAGCTCGGACTACAAAGTCCAAGCTACTTTCTTATAGCCCGTAGCTCACCGTGAGATAATATAAACCGCCCACGCTTGGGCCACCCAAATAGCTTGCGTAGTACTTATTCAACACGTTGGTGGCGCCTAACTTGAGGCGTACCTGCGCCGTGGGGATGTGGTAGCTCAACTGGGCGTCTAGGGTGCTGTAGGCGGGCACGCTTCCAGTGACCAGGAAGGTTTGGGAGAAGTAGCTGACCTGGTGCCGGAAATTGAGCCCAAAGCCGAAATTTTGGTAAGCGTTTTCGTTGGCCAGGCTGAGGTTGTACATCCAGCGCGGGGTGTTGAAGCCGTCTTCGAGGCCGTCGCCGTTCTCGGTGCGGTCGAGGCGGGTGTAGGTGGCGTTGCCGCCGAGCAGGTAGCCGCTGGCCACGCGGTAGCGCAGGCCCGCCGAGCCGCCGTAGTTGTACACCTGGCTTTGCGAGTTGGTCCAGAGGCGGTAGCGGGCCTGGGTGGCGCGGGTGTTGAGGGCCGTGGCCACGGCATTCAGGCCGTCGGCGCTTTCCGTAAGTGGCAAATAAGTACCGGGCAAAGGGTCGCGCACCGGCGAATTGGCAACGCCCGCCGCGCCGATGGGTGTGTAGGCCTCCACTTGCGCGATAAAGTCGCGGTACGAATTGTAGTAAAAATCGACATCGACCAGCAGCCGCCCACCGGCCCCAAAAGCCGCCTTGTAGCCCACTTCCAGCGACTTAATATACTCGGGCTTGAGGTAGGTGTACGGGTTCTTTTGCAGGATATTTTGGTTGGCCAAAATGGCGACGGCCCGCTTCTGCGCCGTGGTTTGGGCCGCAGTGTTAGCGTTCACGGCGGTCGTTACCTGCGTGTTGAAAGCGTCGATGCTGGCGCGGGTGTAGCTGTTTTCAAACACGCCATCCGACATCACCCGCAGCCCGCCGATGCGCTTCACCTGCCCGCTGTTCACGTTGGAAAAACCCTCGAAAAGGCTCGGAAACCGGTAGCCGCTCTGGTAGCTGAGCCGAAAATTTTGCCGCGGCGTGGGCGAAAATACCGCCGTGAAGCGCGGGTTGAATTTCACATTGAAGTAGTCGTTTTTGTCGACCCGCAGCGTGGCTGTCAGCCGCAGTTTCTCTTGCAAAAGCCGCCCGCCCGCCTGCACAAACCCCCCGGTTTTGGCATACGTCAGGCGGTCGCTCAGGGCGTCTTTGCCCGGTTCGGGGTTCACGAAGTAATTGCCATCGGGCACCACGAGGTAGGTGCGATGGTCGGCCCCGGCCAGCAGGTCGAGCTTGTCAGTCAAGGCTTTGCCGCTGCGGCGCAGTGCCTCGGCCAGGTTCACCTGGGTTTCGCCGTGCAGCAGTTGGGCTTGCACGCGCAGGGCCGCGCCCTGGTCCCAGTTGTTGATGTTTTGCAGCTCGCTCAGGCGCTGGTTGAAGGCGGCGGTGCCGGGCTGGAGGCGCCCGGCATCGGCGGCGGTGCGGGCGGCGGCGTGCGCGGCGGCCACGCTGGCCCCGCCGTTGGTGGCGGCGTTCCAGGCGGTGGGGTAGTCGGCATTCCAGGCGGCGTCGGGCTTGTAGCTGCGGTCGATGTTTTCGGCCATCGAGCGCAGGTTGTAGCTCTGGCCGGTGTTTTCGGCGGTGAGGTAGGCGCGGGCCTGCACCACGGGCGTGGTCAGCGTAAGGGCGTGCTGCTGCAAGCGGTAGCCTTGCAGCCGAAAGCGGTTCGAGCGCTGGTACACGTTATCAAAGCCCGCCACGCGGTAGGTGTAGGCCAGCTCCACGCCCGGCCGAAAGCGGTAGTGCAGCGCTACATCGACCTTGAGGCTCTTGATGTTATAATCGACCACGTCGCGCTCGTCGTAGCCGGTGCGGCCCACCGCGTACTGCTTGCCGCCCAGCGTTAGCGTCGTGCGGTCCGACGACTCGTTGCCGTAGCTGCTCACCGGGTCGCGGGCCGGGTTGTCGGCCCCAAATAGCCCCGTCGTGGCATTGCCGTTGGGGTTAATGTCGGTCTGGTCGTTGGCCACCCAGTCGTAGGCCCGTAGGTACGTTGCGTTTATTTTGAAAGCCAACTTGTCCGCTATCAGCACCTTCGCGTAGCGCAGGCTGGTTTCCGAGTAGACATTCGACGAGGTGCCGCCCGCCCCAAACGTCTTCACGTTGGGGTCGTTGAGGTGGTTGACGCCAGTTTGCTGGCGCACGCTCAAGCCCTCGTAGGTAAAGGGGTTTTTGGTCGTGAAATTGGCCAGCCCGTTAATGGCATTCAGCCCGTAGAGCGCGGCGGCGGTGCCGGGCACCAGCTCCACGTTCAGAATATCCAGGTCGCTTGGCCCCAATACGTTGCCAATCGGCCCGCCGATGTGCGGCGCCTGGTTGTCCACGCCATCCACGAGCTGGGCAAAGCGCACGTTGGTGGTGTTGGTGAAGCCCCGCGCGTTTATCACCTTGAAGCCCAGGCTGGGCGTGATAACCTGCACGCCCTTCAGGTGCTCAATGGCATCGAAAAACGACGGCGCGGGCGACAGCCGAATGGCCCGCGAATTGAGCTTTTCCACCGTCACCGGCGACTGCAAAAAGCTCTCCTCCACCCGCGAGGCCGACACCACTACCTCGTTGAGCTCCGAGCGTAGCGTGTCGCGCCGCGCCGGCGGGCGCGGTGGCTTAGTAGCTTGGGCGCTAGCTGAATAAGTAAGCGTCAGCGCAAAAGCACACGCCAGCGAGCCGCGTAGAAAGCGTAGCTTTTTTTGCATAAAAAGTAAGGAGAAGGTGCCCCGTGCTAATGAGAAAAGGAGACTCACTCTACTCTCATCCTGCCGGATATCATCGTTATATTTTCGTGAATATAACGGTGAGAAAGAGCCGATTGTTTGGCCCATCTGCTCTTTAAAGCCATGTTTTTAGCTTGCCCACGCTAGCCGTGTGCAGGCCGCTTGTGGAGCGCCTGCCCTGCCGCAAGCAGCCCAATGCGCCAACTTTGCGTCTTTGTGGCCGGTTGTGATAGGGGCGGCGGACCGGCCAAAAGCCCGCTACGCCGCGTTTTCCGCCTGCTTTACCTTCCATGAAACTACCTTTCTTAATCATTCGCACGGCCTTGGTGCTGGGCATCATTTGGGGCACCGCCCCCGCCGCTTCGGCCCAAACCTTTGCCAAAGGGGCCGATGTGGGCTGGCTCCAGCAGATGGAGGCCACCGGCTACGTGTTCTACAACGAGCAGGGCACGGCGCAGGACTGCTTCGCCATCCTGAAAGCGCAAGGTATCAACTCGATACGGCTGCGCGTGTTCGTCAATCCTTCTGATGACAAGGCCAGCGGCCATTGCAGCCCGGCCGAGGTAACGGCCATGGCCAAGCGCGCCACCGACCTGGGTTTTCGGGTCATGATTGACTTCCACTACAGCG
>Ga0265780_10006724_pt1 | contig 14212 bp, 8 predicted proteins | sample P1T30metagenome_FD_192432 | JGI IMG/M metagenome (GOLD analysis project Ga0265780, IMG submission 192432) | Plant litter microbial communities from East Loma Ridge, Irvine, California - P1 T30 | ecosystem: Environmental > Terrestrial > Plant litter > Unclassified | place: USA: California... | reverse complement strand
GGTCGAAGGGCTCGGCAACATGGTCGTGCTGACCGGCGACGAGCATCAGAATTATGCAGGCGTGCTGCGTACCGAAGGCGGCCAGGGGGATGCCGTCGCGGTCGAGTTCGTCGGCACGTCGATCACTTCAGGCGGCGACGGCGCGGACCGGCGGGTGGGCGAGGATCGCATCCGCGCGCGCAACCCGTTCCTCGCCTGGACCAACGACCGGCGCGGATATCTGCTGTGCGATGTGAATGCCGACCAGTGGAAGACAAACTTCCGTACCGTCGATACCGTCACGCGGCCCGACGGCGTGATCAAGACGTCCGGTACGGCGATCGTCGAGCACGGCCGTGCCGCCGTGACGATGAGCTGAGCGCACCTCGATAGGACAACCTGAACCTCGGTCCGCGGCGCCGAGTGGGGCAAAGATGTCGCGGTGTCCGGCAAAAACGCATCGGGCTTAACCCCGCCTATTGCCGCGCGTTGCAGCGGTGTTACCGGTCGGTGACGGATCCGGGTCACACGGATCGACGCAGGAGGATGTTCGAAACCCAAGGGGGGACCATCCATGATTCGCTTGCCCGTTCGTACGTCTGCCATCGCCCGACTGCTCGCCGCCAGCGCGCCGCTGCTCGTTTTCGCGGTGCCCGCCATCGCACAGGAACAAGTGCCGGCTGCACAAGCCGTGAGCGATCCGGCGAGCGACCAAGGCGTCGGCGAGATCGTCGTCACCGCGACCCGCCGACGGGAATCGTCGAAGGACGTGCCGCTCGCGGTCACCGCGATCAGCGGCGAGAAGCTCGACGTGCTCAATTCGAGCGGCCTCGACATTCGCTTCCTCGCAGGGCGTACGCCGAGCCTTCAGGTCGAATCGTCGTTTGGTCGCACCTTCCCGCGCTTCTACATCCGCGGTCTCGGCAATACCGACTTCGATCCCAACGCCGCGCAGCCGGTGTCGGTGGTGTATGACGACGTCGCGCTCGAGAACCCGATGCTGAAGTCGTTCCCGGTCTTCGATCTGCAAAGCGTCGAAGTGCTGCGCGGTCCGCAGGGCACGTTGTTCGGGCGCAACACGCCGGCGGGCGTCGTGAAGATCGATTCCGCCAAGCCGAACCCGGACAAGGTCTCGGGCTATGCTACCGGATCCTGGGCGACCTACAACACGATCAACGGCGAGGCTGCGCTCAACCTGCCGATCGGCAATGGCTTCGCGTTCCGCGCTTCGGGCATCATCCAGTCGCGCGACGACTGGGTGAAGAACGATTCCACGACGGGCAATGCAGATCGCAAGCTTGAAGGCTATCGCGACGTCGCGGGCCGCTTCCAGCTCGGCTATACCAGCAGCGACTTCAACGCCTTGCTCAACGTCCATGTCCGCGACCTGACGGGCTCACCGCGCATCTTCCGCGCCGGGCTGTTCAAGCCGGGCACCAACGACTTCAACACCGGCTTCGACCCCAAGCACGTCACGCTCGACGGCTATACCAGCCAGAGCCTCACGCAGTGGGGCACCAACCTGCGGCTCGACTATCACCTCGACGGCATCGGCACCTTCTATTCGGTCACCGGCTACGAGCAGGCCAAGGTCGAGAGCACCGGCGATGTCGACGGCGGCAACAACTACACCTTCCTGGGCGGGACGATCGGCGCGATCGGCGTCGGACTGTTCCCGTCGAACACCGGCGGCCTGACCAAGCCCAAGGAGTTCAGCCAGGAGCTCCGCTACGCCAGCGAGGACATGAACGGCATCCGCCTCCAGGGTGGTCTGTATTATTTCCACCAGACGTTGCGCTATCACCAGTACGACTATGCGTTCGGCGGCACCGGTTCGCGCGCGACCGACCTCGATCAGGATATCTACCACGACAACCGCAACGAGAATTACGGCGCGTTCGCCTCGATCGAGGCCAAGCCCGTCGACCTGCTGACGTTGCGCGCAGGCGTCCGCTATTCGCACGACTATCGCAACGACCTCGTCACCGCGCCGATCCCCGGCACCGGGATCAGCGACACGTTGCCGGCGCGCGCGGTTGTTCGCGGCTCGAACGTGACCTGGGACGCGAGCGCGACCTATGAACTGACGCCAGCGATCAACGTCTATTCACGGCTCGCGACCGGGTATCAGGGCCCAGCCATCCAGGACCGCGTGACCTTCGGCAGCGTCCAGAGCACCGCGCCGAAGCAGACGACCTTCTCGGGCGAAAGCGGCTTCAAGGGCACGCTGCTCGATCGGAAAGTGAACTTCTCGCTCGACGCCTATTGGTACAGCACCAAGGACCTGCAGATCACTGCGGTCGGCGGCAGCAGCAATTCGGCACGCCTGATCAGCGCGAACAAGGCGATCGGCTACGGCGTCGAGGGCGAATTCGAGGCGCGGCCGCTCCCCGAACTGACGCTGACCGCGAGCGGCAGCTACAACTTCACCGAGATCCGCGACCGGGGCATCGGCGTCGGCGTGTGCGCGACCTGCACCGTGCTCGACCCGATCGTGAACGGGTTCGCGGTGATCGACGGCAACGATCTTCCCCAGGCGCCGCGCTGGATCGCCAACTGGACGGCGCGCTACGGGATCCCGCTCGCCAATGGCGGCGAGGTCTACGCGTACACCGACTGGGTCTATCGCAGCCGTATCAACTTCTTCCTGTACGAAGCCGTCGAGTTCACCGGCAAGTCGTCGCTCGAAGGGGGGCTTAAGGTCGGCTATAAATCGCCCCAGGGGTATGAGGTCGGCGCGTTCGTCCGCAACATCACCAACCAGTATCGCAGCATCAGCGCGATCGACTTCAACAACCTCACGGGCATGATCAACGAACCGCGGATCATCGGCGGTCAGTTCAAGGTCGCATTTTGAGATAAGACGCCGGACTGGGCGGCTTACGGGCAATTTCGGTGCGCAAGCGAGCCGGGGCACCGTCGCCTCACGTGACACTGCGGTGGGCCGGTGCTTTGCCTCGCGGAGCGCTTTCGGAGCTTGCTGCGCTGAGCAAGCCGGTCGTCGTCGCATAGGGCCCAGTAGCGGACGTTCCGGAGTGGTTTCCGGCTCCCTAGGTTTTCCATCCGTCTCGTGAGTTGGGAATGGCAGCATGACAGCTGTCACCACCTCCACCGGGATGGGTTCAGGAGGACGGGAAGTTCGGGGGCCCGATTTGCCGCGCGGAAGCGATCTGAGCACCGTCGAGACTGTGTTCGAATTCCTCCTGTTCTTTGTTTTCAGGCAGGTAGCCGAGCGGTAGACAGTCGCCATGAGCCCGCCCCCCCGCGACCGACCTGCGTGACCGATATGCCGACCAGGAAGCGAAGCTAACCCTTCTTCGGACGGTGCTGGCCAGCGAGGCGAGTGGCCAATTCGGACCTCGCAAGGATGTCTTGTTTTCGGGCATCCAGACATCGCAGATGCCGATGATCCTTACCGATCCGCATCAGCCCGATAACCCAATCATTTTCGCCAATCGTGCCTTTGTGTCACTGTCGGGCTACTCGGCCGACGAACTGATCGGCAAGAACTGCCGCTTTCTGCAGGGTACCGACACGGATCCGGAGAATGTCGCCAGGTTACGCAACGCCATAGCCGCGCGCGAACCGATCGCGGTCGACATCGTCAATTACCGGCGAGACGGGTCTGAGTTCATCAACGAGCTGTACGTAAGCCCCGTCAACGATCCGGACGGAAACCTGCTGTATTTCTTCGGCAGTCAGGTCGACGTCACGGCCTTCAGGTCGGCAAGCCAGCAGCTACTGTTGAGCGGTGAGAAATATCGCTCGATCTTCGAGGCCATTGATGAGGGCTTCTGCGTCATCGAATTCATCGACGGCCCGCACGGTCCGTTGAGCGATTATGTCCATCTCGAAGCCAATGAGGCCTACGCACGCAATGCAGGAATCACTGACGTCGTGGGTCGGAACGTTCGCGATCTATTTCCGGACGAGGCGGATAGCTGGGTCGCCGTCTTTGGCGAGGTGCTGCGGACTGGCGAGCCGGCTCGCTTCGAACGCGAACTTGACGCTACCGGGAGCCATCTGGAAATGTCGGCTTTCCGCATCGAGCCTGCCGGCAACAACCAGGTCGCCGTCCTGTTCAAGGACGTCACCGCGCGCCGCCAGACGGAGAACGAACTCCGTGAATTGACCATACGCCTCGACGCGCTGGTCCGATCATCGACCGAGGTCCGCTATCTCATCAACGCGGACTGGACCGAGCTGGCAGAATTGTCCGGTGGCGGCTTCCTGGCGGATACGCCCGCGGCAAACGCCAACTGGCTCAACGACTATGTCCCGCCGGAAGGCCGGGATGCCGTGCGGGCGGAGTTCGAGCGTGCGATCGAGGCTCGCGATACATACAGGATCGAACATCCGGTCTACTTGGCCGACGGATCGCTCGGATGGGCCCAGGTTCAGGCCGTGCCGTTGTTCGACGATCATGGTGAAATCACCCATTGGTACGGCGCGGCATCCGACATCACCGACCGTCGCAAGGCAGAAGCCGAGCTTCATGAACTGGCGGTCGAGCTCAGCCATCTCAACGGCACACTCGAAGCGCAGGTTGCCGAGCGTACAGCCGAACGCGACCGCGTCTGGCGTCTTTCGCGCGACATGCTGGGCGTCGCCGATACGCAGGGGCGCTGGACGAGCATCAACCCGGCATGGTCGCGTATCCTTGGCTGGAGCGAGGACATGTTCATCGGACGGACGTCCGAGTGGCTCGAGCATCCCGACGACCATGAGAAGACGCGCGCCGAGATAGCGCGGCTCGCGGCCGGCCTGGAGACTGCTGCGTTCGAGAACCGCTTCCGGCACCGGGACGGGACCTATCTTTGGCTGTCCTGGACCGCGGCGCCGGAGAACGGTCTCCTCTATTGCGCGGGACGCGATGTCACCGCTGAAAAGGAGCGTCAGATCGAACTCGACGCGGCGCAGGATCAGCTTCGCCAGGCGCAGAAGGTCGAGGCGGTGGGGCACCTCACGGGCGGCGTGGCGCATGACTTTAACAACCTCCTCACCGTCATCCGTGGGTCGGTCGATCTTCTGCGCCGGCCCAACCTGACTGAAGAACGCCGCGAACGCTACATCCAGGCGATTGCCGAAACGGCCGATCGCGCGGCCAAATTGACGAACCAGCTGCTCGCCTTCGCGCGACGCCAGGCCCTGCTGCCCGAATCCTTCGACGCCGAGGAGAGCGTTCGGGTGCTGGCAGACATGGTGCGAACGCTTGCCGGTTCGCGCATAGAGGTCGCGTTGGAGTCGGCGTCCTGCCCCTGCCATATCCACGCCGATCGCAACCAGTTCGACACCGCGATCATCAACATGGCGGTAAACGCGCGCGATGCGATGAATGGCGACGGGCGTCTTACGATCCGTGTCGAGTCGGTCGACGGCATGCCCTCCGTGCGGTCGCACCCGGCCGTTGCCGGCGACTTCATCGCCATCTCGCTCACCGATACGGGCGAAGGCATTTCCGCCGATCGTATCGATCATATCTTCGAGCCGTTCTTCACGACCAAGGATGTCGGGAAAGGAACCGGGCTTGGGCTCAGCCAGGTGTTCGGTTTCGCCAAGCAATCGGGCGGCGAGGTCATGGTCGAAAGCGAGGTCGGCACCGGCACGACCTTCACGCTGTACCTGCCGCGCATGATGGGAGAGCAGACCGCGATCGTTCGCGACGACACTCCCCGGCAGGTCGCGTCGGGTGATGGCGCCTGCATTCTGGTCGTCGAAGACAATCCACAGGTTGGCGAATTTGCCCGGTCGGCTCTGGCCGAACTCGGCTACACCACGGTGCTGGCCAAGGACGCCGCCCATGCGCTCGGCGAACTGGAAGCCGCGGCCGACCGGTTCGACGCCGTCTTCTCCGATGTCGTCATGCCCGGAATGTCGGGCATCGAATTGGGTCAGGCGATACGGATCCGATATCCCGGCCTGCCGGTGGTACTGACCAGCGGATACAGCAACGTGCTCGCGCAGGACAGCAGCCACGGGTTCGAGCTGATCCATAAGCCCTACTCGATCGACCAGTTATCGAGTGTGCTGCACCGGATGATCGCGATGCGGTGATGCGATCACCTGACGGGGACTTGCACCGAGCGGGACGATCCCCTTGTCTGTTTCGTTGCTACTGACAGCGCGCCGTACTGCCGATATTCATCACCGCATTGAGTCATTAGTCGACAAGAGGTTCGGATAGCAGGCAAAATCTGCGCGTTGCCTGCCGTTGGAGAGGTGGTAGTGGACCACTGGCGCACCTCCCAAGACAGAAACCGGACCATTGGCAAACCTCGACGAGTTCAACGATTCCGAGCGGCACCGGCTGGCGGCGTTGGCGTGCTACGACGTGATGGACTCGCCACGCGAACGGTCGTTCGACGAGCTGGCAGCGCTAACTGCGAAGCTCTGCGATGCCCCCATTGCCGTCGTGAACCTGGTCGGGGACGGACGGCAGTTCTTCAAGGCGGAAGTCGGCCTCGGCGTGCGCGAGACGCCGCTCGAAAGTTCGTTCTGCGTCAAGGCGCTGCTGGAAGACAATCTCCTCGTCGTTCCCGACCTGACCAAGGATCACCGGTTCGACTGCAATCCCCTGGTCACCGGGGACCCGCACATCCGTGCCTATGCCGGCGCGTTGCTCAAGACCGCGGACGGACTGGCGATCGGGACGCTCTGCGTCCTAGATCATCGTGCGCGGGAATTTACCGAACTCCAGCAGGAGACGCTGCTCGTCCTGGCGCGACAGGTCATGGCTCAGCTCGATCTGCGGCGCACCGTCGCGGACCGCGATCGCCGCTACGACGAGCTTCAGGTCAGCCGGGAGCAATTGACCCACAGCGACGCGCGCTATCGTACGTTGTTCGATTCCATCGAATCCGGGTTCTGCATCGTCGAAGTCGACCTTGGCGATGCAGCAGCACCGATCGACTACCGCGTCATCGAGGCGAACCCGGCCTTCTATCGCCAGACCGGCTTCGTCGAGGCGGTCCGGGGCCGTTGGTTGCGCGACGCAGTCCCCGATCTGGAAGAGCATTTCTACGAGATCTACGGACGGGTCGCACGGACCGGCGAACCGGTTCGCTTCGAGGAGGGCTCCGCGGCACTAGGTCGCTGGTTCGACGTCTACGCCTTTCGCGTTGGCGATGCGGTCGATCAACGGGTCGCGATCCTGTTCAACGACATCTCCGCCCGCCGTGCGGCGGAGGAGGCATTGCGCGACCTCAACGAAACGCTCGAGGATCAGATCGACAAGCGAACCGCGGAACGCGATCGCATGTGGGATACCTCGCCCGACCTGATGCTGATCATCGATTTCGACGGCGTCTTCCGTCGGGTGAATCCTGCATGGACGACGGTGCTTGGCTATAAGCATGACGAGCTGGTCGGACGTCATGTCAACGAGTTCGTCCTTCCAGACGATCACCAGGACACGGTCGACGCCTATCAGGCCGCGGAGGCTGGCGAGCAGCCCCATATCCAGAACCGCTATCGCCATAAGGACGGCTCGTTCCGATGGATCGCGTGGGTTGCCGCGCCCGCTGGCGACCTGACCTATGCGACGGGTCGGGATATCACCGCGGAGAAAGCGCGCGAGGCGGAACTCGCGCATACCCAGGATCAACTCCGCCAGGCGCAGAAGATGGAGGCGGTCGGCCAGCTTACCGGCGGGCTCGCGCATGATTTTAACAATCTGCTGACCGGCATGATGGGCAATCTCGAGTTGCTCCAGATGCGCGTCGCACGCGGGCGGCTCGACGATCTCGACCGCTTCGTGCTGGCGGCGCAGGGCGCGGGACGGCGCGCGGCGTCGCTGACACAGCGCCTGCTGGCGTTCTCGCGACGCCAGACGCTCGATCCGAAGCCCACCGAGGTGAACCGGTTGATCGCCGGCATGGAAGACCTGCTCCGCCGGACGGTCGGGCCCGCGATCGATATCGAGGTCGTCGGTGCGGGCGGCCTCTGGCCTGCCTGCATCGATGCGGGCCAGTTGGAAAACGCTCTCCTCAACCTCAGCATCAACGCCCGCGACGCCATGCCCGACGGCGGGCGGCTGACGATCGAGACGGCCAACAAATGGCTTGACGATCGCTCTGGCCGCGAACGCGATCTGCCGCCCGGCCAATATCTGTCGATCTGCGTCACCGACACCGGCACCGGGATGAGTGCGGAAACCATCGAACGCGCCTTCGAACCGTTCTTCACGACCAAGCCGCTCGGCGAGGGTACCGGCCTGGGCTTGTCGATGATCTACGGCTTTGCCCGCCAGTCCGAGGGCCAGGTCCGGATCTATTCCGAGCTGGGGATCGGAACGACGATCTGCATCTATCTGCCGCGCCACCACGGCGATGCCGGTCTGCCTGAGCAGGAAGCCGCGATCGCTACCGCGACGACCGTGGGCAGAGGAACCGTTCTGGTCGTCGACGACGAAGCGACCATCCGGCATCTGATCGACGAGGTCCTTGGCGAAGCGGGCTACACCGTGATCGGTGCGGCCGATGGTGCAGCCGGGCTCAAGATGCTGCAGGCGGGGACCCAGATCGAACTCCTCATCACCGACGTCGGGCTGCCCAACGGTATGAACGGGCGCCAGGTCGCCGATGCCGCGCGATCGTTGCGGCCGGGTCTGAAGGTGCTCTTCATCACCGGCTATGCCGAGAACGCCGCAGTCGGAAACGGCCATCTCGAACCCGGCATGGAGCTGTTGACGAAGCCGTTCACGCTGGAAGCGCTGACGGCCAAGGTCGCCGGGATGATGAAAGACGCCGCACGCTCTAGCTAGGATCGTGCGGGCATGGCGCTATCGTCTGGCTGCAATCGCACGCGCCGCCTCACCGACGTCGCGCGCAACCAGCGTCGGCTGCGGAATGCCGTCCAGGACGAGGGGCGCGTTCACGCCGCGCGTGACCAGGGCGGCCTTCCATCCGAACGCCTGCGCACCGATCGTGTCCCATGTATGTGCCGCGATCAGCCAGGTCGTGTCCGGTGCGGCCGCCATGGTGTCCTGTACCAGTTGGTACGTTGCCGGCGTCGGCTTGAAGCGCTGCACGGTATCGACCGTAAACCGCTGGTCGAACATCGACCCCAGACCTGCTCGGTCGAGCACATCGGGCCCGGCACTTTTCGGCGAGTTGGTAAGCGTGACGATCGAGAACCCCGCGTCTTTCAACACGGCCAGACCGGCAGCGACATCGGCATGTACCGGCATATCCGTCATCAGCGCACCAAGCTGACGCACATGATCGTCCGTCACCGCGACGCCGTGGATCTGGCCAAGCATGCGCAAGACACCGCCGCCCAGCTTGCCGAATGGGACGTACGGCCCGGCCAGCGACAGCGCCTCCGAATACAAGATCAGCTGCGCAAACCATTCCCGCATCCGACTTGGGGCTGCGAAAATGTCGGCGAAGAGAGGCTCGAGAATGTTTATATCGAGCAACGTCTCATTGACGTCGAATACGATCAACGGTCGATCGGTCATTTTGCGTCGGTCCCCGGGAAAACGATCCAGCTATGTACCCACCCAACGATCGTCGGACGTGTCCCGATCCACGATCCACGGTCGATCGGCATCGCAACATCCTGATCTTTCGGCACAATCCGCAACGTTCGGTGTTAGACCCCTGCGGGTCGAATGTATCGGCCCGCCCGTTCAACGCCGAACACAGGAACTGCTATGTCGGGCAAGGTCGTCATCGTCACGGGAGCATCGCAAGGGTTGGGAGAAGGCATCGCCCGCGGTTACCGCGAGCGCGGCTGGCGCGTCGTCGGCGTGTCGCGCAGCATCGCCCCCGCGGATGAGCCCGACTGGCTCACCGTGGCAGGCGACGTCGGTGATCCGGCGACTGCGGAAGCGGTAGCGGCCCTAGCACTCGACCGGTTCGGCAGGATCGACACGCTGGTCAACAATGCCGGCGTGTTCATCGGCGAGGCGTTCACCGACTATTCCGATGAGCAGTATCGACAGATCCTCGCGACCAATCTCGATGGCTTTTTCCACATGACGCGGCACGCTCTGCCTGCGATGGTGCGCAATGGCGGCGGTCACGTCGTCCAGATCGTTACGACGCTTGCCGAGCACGCCAACGCAGAGTTTCCTTCGGTCCTCGCCTCGTTGACCAAGGGCGGTCTCGCCGCCGCGACGCGCAGCCTGGCGATCGAATATGCCGCGCGCGGTATCCGCGCGAACGCGATTTCGCCCGGGATCATGGAGACGCCGATGCATCCAGCCGAGACGCGTGCCAAGCTCGGCGGATATCACCCACTTGGCCGAATGGGCACCGTCGCCGACGTGGTGCAGGCCATTCTCTACCTGGAGGACGCCAAGTTCGTGACTGGCGAAATCCTGCATGTGGACGGTGGGCAGGTTGCGGGCCACTAGGACGCCGATCGAGAGACGATCAGGTTGCCGCTAGCTAGCACGGCGGCCGCGATCCTCGACGAGGTGGCTCGGATCTAGGCGATCGCGGATCGTCACGGTGTGAGCATGAAGACCGCCGGTCTCCGGTTCCGGCTGGCGAACCCGGCGGTGGCGGCCGTCATTCCCGGTGCCAGCCAGCCGAGCCGGCTCGCCGAGGATCGGGCAACGCTCGCCAAGTTCATACTCCGCGCATTCTCGCAGAATCTCGGTCATGCTGGTCTGGTCGATCCCGCGGCGCCGCTTCCGGGTTGAACTGACTAAGACGCCGCGTTTCGCGGATCAAATCCGATCAGATCGCCTCGAACGCCAGCGTTACCGTGAAACTCGAATACGCATCCGCTGCCCCCGGCGTGGCCGCACGGTGCCGGACGAGCATCAGGTACCGCCCCGCATCGGACGGGGTCAGCGTCACCTTCCCGGCCTTGTCGCTGTTCACCGTCGCGACCTGCTTGCGTCCGTCATAGAACCCCGCCTCGCGGAACAGCGTCACGGGTTCGCCGGCGAGCGGTTTGCCCTCGTACAGGATCTCGAACGCGGCCGCTGAACCCGGCGCGTAGCTGCTCGGATCGCCGAGCGGGTGGATTTCCAGCGCTTTGCCGCGCGCCGCCAGCGCACCCGAGGCACCCGGCTTGCCGCGCACCACATAGGCGTCTGCCAGCGTCGTGCTGCGCACGTCGACTGCCGTCGCGCCGGCCGGTGGCGTCTTGCCCTCGCCGACGATCGTCCAGGTTTCGCCGGTTCGGTACATCTTGCTCAACCGACCGATCCGTTGCCCGGACGAGAGCCGGTACACACCGTCCGCCGGTAGCGCGGCCTCGATGATCGCCTGGTCCGTGGTCAGGGTCGGTGCGGCCAGCTTGACGGTCTTTCCGTCGGGGCCGGTGATCTCGAACGGCGCGTCCTTCATCGCGATCTCAGGCCGGAACGCATCCTCGGTGAACGATGCCTGCAGCGTGACGCGATGACGTCCCGCCGCGTCGAATACGCTCGGCAGCACATACGGCATGTGCGCCGCCGACGGCCCCGACACGAGGGCAAGTGCGGTAGCGATAGCAGGAGCCAGAGCCCCGGTCGCGCGCGCCGTCCGCCAATTTCCCCTGGTCTTCGTCATCACGATGCTCCTTTTCGATGGCACTTGATAACGAGAATGATTCTCACTAGCAAGCCGGCAGACCGTGGGGATAACGAACATGACATTGACCAAATTACTGGCGGGCATCTCGCCCATTGCCCTGATGATCGGCGCCGCTGGCCCTGCCCATGCAAAGCCAGTTCTCGCAGAAGCTGCGCCTGCTTCGACGGCCGATAAGCCGACTGCCACCGCGCCTGCCGCCGATCCGGAGGGTGAGGACAAGGTCATCACCGTCACGGCGACACGCACCGAAAAGGCGGTGGAGGACGTGCCCGCGACCGTGTCGGTGATCGACGCGAAGACGATCGAGGATCGCTTCATCTCCGACATCAAGGATCTGGTGCGCTACGAGCCCGGCGTCACCGTCCGCCGCGCGCCGTCGCGCTTCACCGCCGCCGGATCCTCGACCGGGCGCGACCGCGACAGTGGGTTCAACATCCGCGGGCTCGAGGGCAACCGCGTGCTGATCACCGTCGACGGCGTCCGCGTCCCCGACGCGTTCAGCTTCGGCGCACAGTCCGTGGGCCGCGGCGATTACGTCGATCTCGACCTGCTCAAATCGGTCGAGATCCTGCACGGCCCCGCCTCCGCGCTCTACGGCAGCGACGGTGTCGCGGGCGCGGTCAGCTTCATTACCAAGGACCCACGCGATTTCCTGACCGATGGCAAGCTGGTCGGCGGCGGACTGCGCTCCAGCTATGATTCCTCGGACGACAGCTGGACCAACGGCTTCGTGGTCGCGGGCAAGACCGGCGATATCGAGGCGATGGTCGCCTATACCCGCCGCGACGGGCACGAGACCGAGACCAAGGGCAGCAACGACACCTTAACCACCGACCGAACGACGGCGAACCCGCAGGACATCGAGTCCAACGCGCTGCTCGGCCGCGTCGTCTGGGCGCCGAACGATGCCAACCGGTTGCGCCTGACCTACGAGCATTTCTCCTCCGTCGTCGACACCGATGTGCTCAGCGCAATCGCCAAGCCTCCGCTCGCGGCGACATCGGTGATCGGCCTCACCGCGCACGACACGACCGAGCGCAACCGCGGCACGCTCGACTATCGCTACATCGGCGCCCCCCTGATCGGCGGCATCGTCAGCGGTATCCGCGCGGCGGGCTATTACCAGAAGAGCCTCACGCTTCAGGCCGCGGCGGAGAACCGCAACACCGCCGCCGACCGCACGCGCATCAACCGCTTCGACAACGAAGTGTACGGCGGCACGCTGCAGCTCGAAAGCCGCGCCGCGACCGGGCCGTTGACGCACCTGTTCGCCTATGGCGCCGACTACTCGCACACCCGCCAGACGGGTGTGCGAGACGGAACCGTCGCGCCTGCGGGCGAAGTCTATCCGACCCGTGCCTTCCCGACGACCGACTACACGCTGGTCGGCGTGTTCGCGCAGGACGAGATTGCCATCGCAGACGGCCTGCTGACGCTGTTCCCGTCGATCCGCTACGATCACTACAAGCTGAACCCACAGAACGATCCGCTGTTCACGACCTTCGTACCGCGCGAGCAGAGCGGATCGAAGGTGACGCCGCGGATCGGCGCGGTCGCCAAGCTGACCGAGAGCGTCCGGCTCTTCGCCAACTATGCGCAGGGCTTCAAGCCGCCCGAGCCGAACCAGATCAACAACGGCTTTGCCAACATCACGCAGAATTACCGCTCGGTCCCCAATCCCGACCTCAAGCCCGAGACGAGCAACAGCGTCGAGGGTGGCATCCGGTGGAGCGGCACGGGCTGGTCGCTGAGTGGAACCGCGTTCAGCAGCCGCTTCCGCAACTTCATCGATCAGGTCCAGGTCAGCGGCGCCTTCACCGCGGCCGACCCGGCTGTGTACCAGTATATCAACCGCGGCCGCGTCAAGATCGAGGGACTGGAAGCCCGCGGCGAGGCGCGCCTCCCGATCGGCGTCGGGGTTCGCGCCGCCGCGTCCTACGCCAAGGGTACGATGCGGACGACCGGGCTCGCCGGCACGCAGCCGCTCGACAGCATCGAACCGGTCAAGGTCGTCGCAGGCGTGTTCTACCAGCCCGACAGCGGACCGTTCCGCGCGGAGGTCATCGCCACGCACTCCGCGGGCAAGAAGGTCGGCGATACCAACAACAGCTGCAACACCGCGGCCACGAGTTGCTTCACGCCATCGGGGTTCTGGATCCTCGACGCCACCGCCTCGCTGCGCGTGATCGATCACGCGACGCTGCGCGCGGGAATCTTCAACATCACCGACAAGAAGTACTTCTGGTGGAGCGACGTCCGCGGACTGACCTCGACCTCGGTCGTCCGCGACGCCTATTCGCAACCCGGCCGCAACGCCGGGCTCTCCTTCTCGCTCAACCTGTGAGGCCCCTGATGTTCCGCTCCCTTGTTCTCGCGACCGGGCTGACGCTGGCCGCGGTCCCCGTCGTGCCGACGATCGCCTCCGCGCAAACGCAGGCCGTCTACGGCGACCAGGCCCGTGATCACGCGTCGATCCTGGCGATGGCCGGCACCTTCAAGGTGACGTTCGACATGCGCGAGACCACGCCGCTCGTTGCGGGCTACACGCCCTACCCCGCCAAGCTCAGCGGCGGGCACGAGGTCGTCCGCGCGATCGTCGACACGCCCGATCACGTCGTGCTCCAGCATCTACTGGTCGTCACCGACGGCAACGCCAAGACGATGGTGATCAAGCACTGGCGACAGGACTGGACGTGGCA
>Ga0265780_10006723_pt1 | contig 14213 bp, 18 predicted proteins | sample P1T30metagenome_FD_192432 | JGI IMG/M metagenome (GOLD analysis project Ga0265780, IMG submission 192432) | Plant litter microbial communities from East Loma Ridge, Irvine, California - P1 T30 | ecosystem: Environmental > Terrestrial > Plant litter > Unclassified | place: USA: California... | reverse complement strand
TCCTCGCTCGGATACGTTAGATACACCTGATATACGGTTACAAAAGGCACTAAGAACGCTCAAAACAAATCTAAAGCGATACCAGCAGACCATGGGCACCATTGAGGCTGGGGAAAGTAGAGCTGGAGATATGTTTGGGTACCTCGGTTTCATCGGGCGTGCTTGGGCAGGCATATTTAGGAGTAGAGGCTGGTAGTCGGCCAGGCGTAGCAGGACCACTCGCAAGCATTTCTCGACCAATATGCATGTTAAACTTGCACTTCCCAAGTCCCTGTTGAACCGATCTCATGTTTTCCGTCCCGCCAAGTTTCCCGTCCTGCTATGCTCAGTACAGTCACATATGAAGGCAATCACAAGTCTCAGCGTAGGTTTCGGAGATCTACGGGGACAACCACCCCGAGAACAACAATGAGCGAAACCATTACCTGACTTCGATGAATGATCTTGTGTGCTTTGAACTGGGCAGATCATCGTTACCCCTGCCATTTCCGGACCTTTCAGTAAACGACAAACGATCACACTCCGTCACCAGGTCGCTCAATTCGTCAGAGAGAGACTCTCAGATGAACCAGGATAGCTCCACCGAAATACCGCGCCGCAATCTCGATGACTCCTTTTGACAGATAATAATGCATGTCAAATTTTGCTGCTGCTGCTACCTATGCACAATACACTCCGATGATCAACATCTAAGCACTCTAGTCCTTGTTGAGCTGAGCCTTGTTGTTGTTTTCGGGGTGGTTGTCCTCGTAGATGTCGTAGTCAGGCTCGAAGCCTGGTTGTTAGTCATGATCATCTATCAAAGAAGAAGGAACATACTGTCAGACTGGTCACAAACTCGGTTAGCGGGGATGGACTTGGCCAAATCCTCGATAGACTGGAACTCCTCCTCGGAAAGGTCAACGGCTGTTGATCAGTATGATAGTCTCGGGCGACGACGATGTGACGTACTCTTGGCGTTGGCCTCGATTCGGGATGGGGTAACGGACTTGGGCAAGACACAGATACCTCGCTTGATCAACCAGGAGATGAGGATGGTAGCTCCGTGGACACCGTGCTTCTCGGCGATCTTGACGATGGTGGGGTCCTCTCGGAGCTTCTGTCCGTCGGTACCTCCAAGGGGAGAGTATGCCTGGGGAAGGATGTCGTGCTTCTCGAGGTAAGCGACTAGCTCGGGCTGAGGGCACTGGATGGATAGCTCGACCTGGTCTGCTGGGTTAGCTTTGGAGCCACACAAGAAGGTGAATCGACATACTAGCGACGGGCTTGATCTTGGCGAACTTGAGGAGCTCCCTGGTTCGTCGGATGTTGAAGTTGGAGATACCAATGTTCTTGACGAGGCCCTTGTTAACGAGCTTCTCCATCTCGGCCCAGGTGGGGGAGACATCGTCGGAAAGCTCAACATCGAGGAGCTTCTTTCCGGACTTGCCCTTGATGGTGTGCTCCTGGGTAGGGAGGACACCTTCGGGAGCATCGACCTTCAAGTTGATCTGCCTGTTAGCTCGGATTCAATGACATCGGATGCTAAGGACACTCACGTTCCAGTGCATGAGGTAGAGGTCAAGGTACTCGAGACCCAAGTTCTTCAAGGTGTCCTTAACGGCCAACTCGACGTGTTCGGGGTGATGGTGGAGCTCGAAAAGCTTGGAGGTGATCCAAAGCTCCTCTCGGGGGACACCGGAGGCCTTGATTCCCTGTCCGACCTCAGCCTCGTTTCCGTAAGCCCAGGCGCAGCTAACGGTCAGCGATCACTCTCTGAGCTAAGATAAATGGGGGAACATACTCAATGTGTCGGTAACCAGACTTGATGGCGTGCTCGACAGCCTTGGCGACCTCTCCGGGTTGGGATTGCCACTATTGGTTTGAATCGGAGTCCGATCGGAGTCATATCGGTAGATAGGTAGGAGAAGGGCGTGGGAATGGAGTGCAGCCAACGAATCGGAGAGAATGCGGAGCAGTAGGATGTAACAAAGCATAATGGGCAAGAGTGAGGAGTTGCAAGAAGAGAGAGAAGTAAGTCAGCGAAGATTTCTCTTCCTCACATGATCAAACGGGACTCACGGTACCGAGACCGATGGATGGGATCTTTGATCCGTTGGATAGAGTAAAGTGAGAAGCGACCATCTTTGATTTAGTACTAGAGAATGATCTAATTTGACGAGTGATAGATGATAGTATTGTGAATGAATATAAATACTATTAATGTATGGTAGAAGAGAAGAGAATGAGCTAGAATATGAGAATATATATACTGGTGGGGGGGATTCAAAGGGATGATTGGGTCATGCTCCGGCAGTACAGTTCAAGTGACGCTCTTAACCGTATTACCCTGAAATCCAAATTGGACTATATCCCGCAATCTCACCGAATACTCCTTTACCCGGTCAGTACTGCCGACAGTGCCACACCTGTAAGTTAGGCATCTGTAATAGAATAGAGTAGGGGGCTATACACATGCATCATGTATTCACTCCTCTTCTTCTGGACCATTGGTCCCGTACTCTACAGCTACTATACTATCATACTACTTCCGACACTTCTTCACATCACTCTTAGTCCAGATCACTATCCTCATCCTCACTACTCTCACTATCATTGTCCTCGTACCCAGTAGCAGCCTGAGCACTAGCTCCTGGATCCCTATTGAAACTCTGCAATTGCTCCTCCATCCTAGCAATCCTGAGCACTTCTTCCTCTTCATTCATACTCTTTCGTGGTCCACCAGGCTTTCGTCCGGGTTTCCTACCGTTCGGAACGTAGTTTGATTTTCGACCCTTTTTGATTGGACCGACGACAAGGGCGTAAAGCTCGAGAAGAGCATCTCGGGGTAGAGCTTCGATATCAAGCTCAATCTCTCCGTCCTGATCATTAGCTCATGCAGATTCTTGGCAATAACAAAAACTCACAGAGGCGACGTCTTGACTCCTGGCGATAATCTCCAAAGCCTTGTTGAGAATAGTGGCATCCGCAGCCTGGATCTTGTTTGCCAAATCCTCCTTTTGAGATGGCGTAAGCTCAGTAATCTCGTCATCCTCATCATCCCTGTACTCTTTGATCTTTCTCGCCTTCTTGGCGTTCCCATTGCCATAAGCGGGACCACCAGACGCTTTTCGAGCAGGAGTAGGAGCAGCTTTCTTGATAGGTTTCCTGGGTCGGCTGGCGTGTCGTTGAGCTTGTCGACTCTTGAGCTTTTCAATCTTGCCTTCGATCTCGGCGATTTGCTCTCGGTATCCAGCGAGTCGCTTTTCATCTAACCATTAGTTTATTATAGTAGTTGTGCACAGAAGACATACCGTGCTCGTCCTCGGAGTCGTAGTCCGGAGTACCGCCAATAGGGTCCTCACTAGAATCCCTAGAGACATATTTGGGAGGAACCGATCTCAACTTCTCTGCCCACAATTGCTGGAATTGAGTCGCAGCAATGGCAACAGGGTCCTGAGCAGCATTGTACTTGAGAGCATTCGAGAACATCAACTTCAAATCCGAATCGACTTGACTGATATCGTCATATTCCCCATCCATCAACCTCTGCTTGATGATCAGTAGATCGATAGGTCGCTTGATCACGGATCCGTAATCGGGGAACATTGTGAGAAGCTGATCGACAGGGTAGAGGAAAGGTAAGACAATCTCATATGTCTTGTTGGTAGATTCGAGTACTTTGAGGGTCTTGAGAGCCCATTGGAGTTGGGGGTCGTTTCGTCTTTTGGGTTTTCGGGGTGCGTCGGCATATGCCAAGTCTTTTGATGGAGGAGGGTGAATTTCTCGCTTGGGTCGGTCGGTAACGTCCGAGGTCCTGCGAATTACGGGAGGTTGGGAGACGGAAGGACGTCGCGCATGCGTCGACGGGCCGGCGGCAGGGGGAGGTGGGGGAGGAGCAATGACGGGCTACTAATCAGTTCTGTTCAAAGTCTCGAGCATGTGATGGCTTACCTCTGCGGGAATATTGGCAATCATCTTGGCAAAGACAGCATCCAGCCTCGTAGCAGCTTGGGTAACCAAATGATCCATACCATTGAATCTAGCGGTATTCCAGAAGATCTGCCTCACATCAAGCGAGACATCGGCGACACTGTTGTATTTCCCTTTTGACTGATCCCATTTGCCCATCTTGCTCTTGTCCTTAGGTGGTCCCCTAGGATCACTGACGATCAACTTAGTTTCGACGGTACTGAGATCCATGGGGTTCTTGATGATTTCGGGGTAATGGGGAATACCAAAGAGAACAGGGTTGACGGGTTCCAGGAATAAGGCTGCGTCCTTGTTCTTCTTGAGAGATCGGATACAGCTGAGCATATGCTTGTGCTGAGTGAGAGTGAGAGGTGTGGTAGGGCCAGAAGCGACAGGTGGGGGAGGAATGACGACGGGAACGGTACCGACACCGGGGACGATGATGTGTGATTGGGAGACTGGAGCCGGTGCTGGTGGTGGTGCTTGTGCCTGTGCGGGTGCGGGTGCAGCAGAAGCGGTAACTTCGGATACTGGTGGTGCTTGAGCTTGAGGAGCGGGCGCTTGTGCCGGTGGAGCTGGTGCTGGTGCTGGTGCTGGTGCTGCCGCTGACGGTGCCTCGGCAACAATTTCATCATCCCTAGTCCTCTTCTCCTCTCGACCTTGCAGATCATCTCCAGACCTCTTCAGACTGCCAGCAGGCGACGGTTCAGGCTGATCCACATCCATAGCATCCGATGTAGGGAGAGTGGATGCTGGAGCAGCTGGTTCGGCGGGAGTAGGGGCTGGCTCGATAACACCACCAGGTGCTGGGGGCTCGTTAGGTGCAGGAGCTGTCTCCAAAAGAGCGGCTGGAGGCGGTCCAGGTGCGAGTTCGGCAGGTGGTCCAGGAGCGGACTCGGCAGGTGTTGCAGTTTCGGATGCTGGTGGCGGAGCAGCTACTTCTGGAGCGGGAGTCGGTTCAGCCACCGCTGAAGGCGCCTCCAGAGCCGGAGTCTCGACTGTAATCACTGACGGAGTCGATACGGCGGGTGGAATAGCTCCCTCGGGAAGGACTGGAGGAGGTTCATCCGCGGCTTTTGGACTAGGTGGGACTGGCGCATCGGTAGGTAATGGAGGAAGGGAAGTTTCACCATTGGCAGGGGGAGGTACAGATTGGTTCTCGACTGGGGCGCTGTCCGTGACAGTCGCTGGATCCGGTCGAGGACTTTTAGGTGCTTCAGGCACTGTTGATGATGGAGTCGCTCCTTCTGATGCAATGGGGTTTAAGAGTGATTTGAGAGCTGTTGGCTCGGCGGGTGGGAGGGGGCCAGTATCTTCGTTCGACATGATGAAGAGTGGGGGTAGGTTGGAATCTGCAGATTGTAATGTACGAAGTGGAGGTAATGTCATGTAATGAGGAGGTAGAATAGCGTCAGCATTCATTTCCCTTCCTTGATGATGTATTCGCAGGTATGTATCTTTGCCTCTTGTGCATCTCCGACATCCCGTAGTATATGCATGACAACGAGAGGAAAGGAAGGTGGTGTGACCGGATGCAGAAGTGAAAGTACTCACCAAAGGACTAAGGTTGATGACGATGACCGAATTCGTTTCTCTTCCTTCCTCTCGGCGTTGGATGTACCGTTTTTTTATTATATACGTATTGGAAACCGGGGTATCTATCTGTAGGAGTGTGTAGAGAGGGGGATATAGAGAAGGTGATGTATGAATGAAGTTGAAGGTATATAGACCTAAGTCAACCTTGATGTTAATTAAATGACGAGTAATTGGTGGACGACCTCCACTTTTGAAATTGATTCAAAAAGTGGGTAAGCCGGGGGAAGAAAGTGATTTAGCCGTCCAGGTTCCGTTAACTATATATACTCGGGTGGCAAACTAGTTATTACTTATTCAGGGTAAATATTCAGGGTATATCTCACCCTCTAGACGCGTCAACAAATCAAAGGGTCAAAGGAATCCTAACGAGATTTTGGAAACGCCGGATATGACCGATAGTTTAGGCACGGTGGCACTCACATTGGTAGTGTAGCTGACTATACCATCTCTTTCTGTAATGCTGTACTGCGACCATTATTGGCTATTGACTATGAGATTATCTTGATGCAAGGAATCTACTCGTACTCTCCCTCATCCTCTTCTTCCTCCTCTTCCTCTTCTTCTCCTTCCTCCTCGATATCCTCATCCTCGACCTCCTCTTCCTGGGCAGAATCGTACATATCCTCATCATCATCCTCATCCGCAGCATCCTCCACATCTGCGGCTTCCTCCGCATTGGCAGCTCCAGTACCATTACTGACCTGACCCTCAACTACTCTCTCCCTTCGTCCATCTGCAAGGAAACAACAAGTCAATCGACTTCCTTTCGTGTCGTACCGACCGACAGCTTCTATTGTGTTCTCCTCTGCCTTTTCAGTAGCACCGAATACCTGGGAGAGATCATATAGATTGATGAATCCGTCGGACGAGGCTGTGGTGAGAAGGGTAGTAGCTAGGGGAGGGTCCGCGGGGATAGTATGTGAGATAGCCGAGATGGATTTAATTCTGCCCATCAGCTATTGTACCTTGGACCAGTGATGACTTACCGATTGGCATGCCCAACAAGAGTACCTATCCTCTCGACCTCAGCTACTTGAGTAACCTTGTCTTCGTCCTCTTCTTCCTCCTCATCCTCATCTCCGTTCTTCTCCTTCTCCTCATCAGAGTCTTCGATCTCGACATCGACAATATCAACATCATAGACCTCCACCACTCCCTTCTCAGTCCCCACGCACATAACCTCGACTGTCAATCCATCCAGATCTACCTCGGCGAACAAGAGAGAATTGTATCGATTTTTCGTCTCTAGAGTATTGAGTAGCACAAGCGACAGAGAGTAGATTTCAATCTTCTTGGGGAACAAGACGGCGAAATGAGTACCGAGAGGTGAGAATTTGACCTGCTCAGCTTCTGTCCCGTTAGCCATGTCAAGATTCCAGTCGAATGACGTACCGATACCAAGAGGTAAACTAGCGGCACCTCGACCTCTCATCAGATCCCACATCTTGAGCGTCAAATCCTTTCCTACACTCAATGCGACTCGACCAGTGGGGTGTACATCGACATAGTTGACTCGCCCAGAATGTCCTTTCAGACTTTTAAGGAGTGACCAGTCGGATGTCCTAAACAGCGAGATGGTTCCGTCGACTGAAGTTGACAATAGATGAGAGGCCGTGGGGAAATGCAATGAAGTGATGGATCCTGGAAATCAGCATATTCTCCGTCCCATGATAAGCAAGTACAAGAGACATACCAGTGTGTTGACTCAAACTACCGACCTCCTTCCTCCTCCTCAAATCCCAGACCTTGATGAATTCGTCCTCACTCCCCGTAGCAAGCCATTTTCCTCCAGGACTAGCAGCAACACATTTGACAAAAGCCAAATGTGCCGGAAAGATAAAGATAGGTGTTAAATCGGGTTTAACAACCCTATTAACCAATCCATCACCACTATCCACATCGTGAGGTGGATAAGATCCTTCAATCCCATACAATAATTTCTCGTATGATCCAGCAATCAAAATAAAAGATCCAGGGACTGTCGTTGGGTTCACAGCCTTCTGTTTGCCTTTTGCTTTTTCGGATTGAGGTGCAGGAGCGGGTTTGGGTTTAGGAGCAGATTTTGCAGGAGCTGCAACTGGTGTAGGGGCGGGAGCATCACCTTCGAATCGAACATCGACAGTAGCTTTCTTGTTGTACGGTGCTGTCCGAGCTTTGGCGCCGTTGGCCTTGGATTTGCCTTGCTTCCCCATCGTCGTGTAGATATGAATATACGAATATCAAGCGTATTGCAGCTGGAGAGGGTGCAAAGTTGATTTTTCTGGCAACGTGCCTGAATGCACGCGGTAATGACGTGGTATTCAAACCCATACATGGGTGGACCGTATTCTAGTTCTGATCAACTTGCCTATCTTCCTCTTGATAACCCTGCTTTGCCTTTCTGAACCATCCCACCACTCTGCCCTCAGCTTCTTATCTGCCCAATCTCGGTCGTTGAAAGCAAGCAACTCCGTCAATGACTTGCGTTCGAGACGAGACAAGTCGTCATCTAGAGCTTGTATTGACTTGCTCCGGCGCCTTAGTGAGCGGTACTGAGGGAGATGTTTGGGCGTCTCGAGTAAGTAAGGTACCCTACCCAGGAGACTGGGATGCTTCAGGATCTCTCTCATGCCATCTAATCCGATCTTGCCGCTGCTTGTGAGCTCGTTTCCCAACGTGACTTCGAGTGACTCACCGTCCCAAGCTATCATCAGCGCATCCTCACTATGACTTACCCCGCATGCAGATCCCTCTTTCCACCATGAGCCTCACGGTTATCACTAACATGAACAGCAGCTATACTATCCCATCCTACAACCTGCAAATCTGCGAATAAAGCGTCCCTACCGGAGGGAGTGGAAAGGTCAAATTGGTCAACGTGGACGTGACAGAGATCGAGGCAGATCTTTAGTCGAGATCCACATCGAGAGATGAGGTATCGGAGTTCTAAGAGAGAACGACCTAATTGACCTCTACAGCGGTGAGTCTATCGTCAGCTCGTTACTTGACTGGAGGGAACATACCGAATTCTCAATTGCCAAGATTACTGTTGGAACCTGTTCAAGCAGAAGCGCGATATCGTCGCCCAGCCTGTCCAGAGCTACAATCTGGTTATCTTTCAGATCGATTCCAGTTGATCCGGGACTATCATCAACTCAAAGATCAGGATGGACATACTGGAAGACTAGAATATCGATCCCTAATGCTCTAGCAAATTTCATCTCGGCTTTCAAACTCAAGAAAGAACGGAGTCGGATCCCACTATCAATCAGTCTCACAATCGATATCCAAGAAGGCAACACACGGATCCGCCGAACCTAGATTCATGGTATGTGCAGCATGAACGATTTTTATCCCTTCCCCTTGATTTTCTCCTCCATCAGTTCACTCCTTCTCCAAGCATGGGGACTCACTAGAAAATCTCAATACCTGATTCCACTCCAAAGCTATCTTTCGCTCCTTCCTAATTCTCTCTACTGAGTGAAGTGGGACCCTCTTCTTGGGACAATGAAGGAACAGCGACATTCCTCCTAAAACCTCGTCGTTCGTGGTGGCAGACATGTATCGCTTCAATGCGGCTAAAGGACCTCCATCAGAGGAAACATGGTGCAACATCTTCGGTCTAGCCAGTGGCGCGTTTGGAAGTACTTCTTCTATCTGTCGAGTTTCCACTGGTACGTGGTTCCAGGGGACATATTGCACCTCTGATACAGGACTGTGCATCTTTCGGAGTAAAGCTTCTTGGTCTTCCAATCCTCCATAGTTTGACCAAGGATCGTATTGCACCTCGAAGGCAGGCGACCACCCGTATTCCGAATCATCTCGAGCAATCCCTCGCTCATCATACCGAATATGAGTAGGCGTAATAGGGGTAATCAATCGCGTCCTGGTCGATCGAGGGGTGCTCGATGAACTCGACAGCGTAAGTCCCGGGGTAGCAGGCGGTTCGGAAAATGTCGAGAATGGGATAGGAGTAGGTGGCGGAGTAAGGAGCTGCACTTGTGGGACGGGTGTGCTTTCTCTTCTAGGTTTCGGGGTGAGGGGGATGGAGCGGGGCCTGAATGTTGCTTTTGCCTTTTGAGGAGGGGTTGAAGGAGGTGGAGATCGAATTCGGGATCTGGCGAAAAGGGGAAGGGATGATGCTCTGAATGGAATGTTGCTCTTGCGCGAGATGCTACATCCCGATGGCGATTTTAGTCTGGTGTTCCCGCAGTCTTGTTGTGTCTGCATTGTGAGATTGAATGATAAGTCAGAGGTTGAGTGATCATTCAACATAAATTAGGTCAGGAATCTGCATGGGCACACACATGACCGAGCACACACATACATTATTATACTTTTCTATCTACTATACTCTCCAAGTCCCCTTGGCTTTCTTTTGACACATTGCGGCTGCCACGAAACATGCGCTACCCGCTAGAATGGTTACTCCACTCCACACTATTGGGGCGTAGAATCCATATTTATCCAGCAGTGCTCCGGTTATAGGTGTTCCAGTCAGGGCAGCGAAGGAAGTAGCTAAAAATCCTGCTCATCAGCTCGGTTCTCCATACAACATGTCACTTACCCATGCCCATCCTGATTCCAATTTCGGAAGGATGAGTCGCCATCGAGATAAGGGCGGGTCCAATGAGCGAAACGTATCCTCCGGAAAAGAAACCGTAGATGAGGGAAACGATTATTGACCCCGCAGCTGTCCCAGCACCGAATACGGAGAAAGCGAGAATTCCAGCTCCGGTACACATGAAGATCATGAGGTTCAAATTACCTAAATAGTCGGCAACGAAGTTCGGGGAGATACGACCAAAGACGGAAGCGGCATTGAGAATGGCAAGTAGGTAATAAGTGATATTTGGCGAGATCCCCTTGTCTTGGGCGTATACCTCTGTTTATGAGCTACGATCTACTTCAGGTAGGAAGACTTACGGATGTAGAAGATGGGAAAGAATAAACCCCATGCGACAAAGAACAATCCAGCGACGAGAAGGGTGTATGGCTTTGATTTGAACAGCTCGGCAGGGGAGGGTTTCTTCATTGGTCCGGTCCGAAGGCTGGCGGGAACGAATCGTGGATGAACCAAAGCGCAGGCTAGGATCAAGACACCGAGTAACAAATATCCGCTGTACTGGACTGCTTTTGGGAATCCATGCGATGCGATCAGGTTGTTGAGCATGATTGGCAAGCAGATACCTGAATATCAGCACAATTCTATAAAGCTTGGAATTTCACTCACCTCCAACAGATGATCCGGTGGTTACGATACCGAGGGCAAGACTTCGACGTTTCAGGAAGTATTGGGAGATCACAGATAGAGCAGGCAGGAAGATCAATCCAGTACCGATTCCGATTCCAATTCCCTGAGCGAGCATCGTTTGCCAAAACTCCTTTGCGAGAGAGGTCATAAAGAGGCTGCTCAATTAGCTATGTAGTACACAGCTTGGATGTGAAGTAGACATACCAGACAATGTAAATGATACTGCCGGTAATAACCAAGTGATGGAAGTACCCCTTGTCGTATAGCGCCCCTGATACTGCTCCGAGTGAGAATTGAAAGAAGAGCTGAACCGACCCAATCCATGAGATATTGGAAGCTGGTTGATCGGGGTATCCGGTGAGTTGATAGTATCCCTGATACGCTCCGAATGTGTTCGCATATCCAAACGTAGCGAATACTAAATACGGTCAGCCAAAAATCAAAACAGAAGACCGGACTTACCGAAAAGCCAAGCACCAGTGACGGCTGCCCAAGCTTTCAGACCTCCATCAGGAAATGGTGCGCCTGGCATAGTTGGCGGGCCAGGCTGTTGCTTCTCCTCATCGATTGCAGTACCATTTGATGTTTCGGGTTGTGGAGTGAGAGTCGGTGTAGAAGAGTGCGACTCTGGAGTTGCGGGGTGAGCAAGTTGCTCCGCCTCTTTGGTCGACATCTTGACACAAGTTTGGACAATTGTAGAATGATAGCCGAATGTGTGATTCCTTTATACATGCATCGCCGAGCTCGGAACAAAGCTAGTGATCGAATTGATGATCAAGCTTCGGTCCCGAGGTTGAGAGAGCTTAGCAACAAAACACTTCAGGAACCAGAATTAGCTCGGCCGAGTCGGCAGAATACTATTTCGGGAATATCACCCCCGAGAGACCGAGAGACCGATGGGTCATGGAATGTATACATTACTAATCTATCTCACTTTGCAGGTCTAGACATGAGAGATGAACCAGATGGGTCTTTCTTTCCACTACTGGACGAGCCTCCTGCCCGTGATGCCATCAGGTATATCAAAGCCACGACCGCCAGACAAAGGATGATTGTCGCTTCTTGCCAATTATCGGCTACGAGCGATTCGACCGGAGGAGGGGGCAAGGGAGCTGTATCGGTCAGACATGAGATACTTGGAAGCAAAGTGACTCACCATTGATTCTTGGAGGTGGTGGGAATGGTGGTGGTACACCAGGAGGTCTCTGTTGACCGACTTGAATCTTTAACCCTCCTCGGGGCTTCGGTCTCGCTTTCGGTACCCTCTTTCTAACTCTCCTCCGCCTCTGCCTCCTCGGATTACCATTTCCCCCATTGCCCATGGCCTGATTCTGGCAATCTTTTTGTAAGCACATGTCGTGACAAGACTTACTTTGTACGTTCCCGCCCCCAGTTCCACCACAAGTCGCTTGAGCCGTTACTTCACTACCACCTCCCCTGCCGTTGATACCACCTATCATGGCTCCGAATTGGGCAGCTTGCATCTGCTGAGCATTCATCTGCTGCGACATCATCTGGTTCATCATCATCATCTGCATCGCGTCGCTCATCATGTTTCCATTACCATTGCCATTATTGTTCTGAGGGGCGGGGATATGTTGGACTTGGATTTGGGGGACTTGTTGTTCTTGGAGTTGGATCTGGACTGGCTGTTGCTGACTACTCATCAATTTCACTCATCATGTCAACTGTGTTACTCACATTGGAGGTCTCATTCGCATAGGTAGCGGAGGCGGGGCCCGACGAGGTACCTTACGTCGGATCTGTTGATGGGAATGGTGAAATTCGGCATGTCGAGGAAGTGGCGTCCAAGGGGGCGGTCCACCAAATGGGGGTCCCTGCTGCATACCTGGATCCTGAAGCCATGGACCTGGAGGAGGACCTGATTGACCATACGGATCAAACGGAGGCTGATCCAAGGATATGGGAGGATTACCGAGGCCATACGGCCCTGGGGGAAGGTAAGTCGGTTCCAGGGGTCTGGCAACTGGGTATTCCGCTCTGGCTGGAGGTAGAGGGACTGATTGGTGTCGTTGTGGCTGATGATGTGGATTAGCTTGATGTTGGAGCTGCTGTGGCGGGTCTGATTGAGGCTGTTGGTTGTATCGATGGTGATGGTGGTGATGATCTCTGTAAGGGTGGACGGGCTGATGGGCAGGTTTCACGGGATCTTCAGGAATGACACCCTGAGGAAGCGAGGGGGGCTCGTTGGGCTGATGCTGAGCAACCTCTGGATGCTGGATGTTAGGCTCGCCAGGCTGAGGGACATCAGGATCGGGAAAGAACACTACCTCCTCTTTGTCTTGTGAGATGTCTCTGGGAGGTGCGCCAGTCTGCTCGGAATCGTCATCGAGGTGGACATGTCGTTCACCGGCGGGATCGCGGTCATGTTGATCTTCGGGGTCTTCGAATGACGGTGATCTATACTCATCAGCTTACATGATGACAAGAATATGTCCTCTTACGATGATCCTGGAAAGCCACCAGGCATGCCATTAGGTTGAGCGTTCATTGTTTTGGAAAGTGAATAGTGGGGTGGGAAAGTGAGTTCACTAATACATACCTCGTCTCTTACATACGTCAAGACTACAATTCCGATACACACTAACGACAGTATCAAGGGGAATATCAAAGGTACATACCCCACCCCATCGTCATACTTCAAGGGGTCACATATCCTTTCTCCAGCCGATCACCACCGATGTCCACCGACCATCTGAGGCGCCATCGTCACGTCCATGCCCCAAAGTGGTCCACCGGGCATAGCAGCAAATGGCACATCCGCTTTCCCTACACTGAAGCAGAACCTCCGATAGTCGGGTTTGATTCTCTTGATGTACTTTGGTTGACCATATGCGTGGTTGAGGGGCATTATTGATTCCCAGCCGAAGAGGGGTTCTGGGCCTCGGCCGAGGTCGTGGAAGACTGGAGCTGGAGCGAAGGGATGAAGTCGAGGCTCGTGCATCGCCATTGGCATCATCGGCATAGAGAGGGGCAGTGGCATCTGTGCGTGACTCTGAGGGTATGACATGACTTGCTGCTGGGCGAGACGAACCGGGTTGGGATGTGATCGAGTCGTCGGCATGTGTGTAGGTTGGTTAAGAGGTACACGATCTGATGATCGCAAGATCGACTTTGGAAGTCGCTCTATCTCTGTGGTGGTATTCCTAGAGGTAATAGAGGAAGTGGAGGAGTCGTTTCGGGGATGACAGTGAGAGCATTTGGAGCAGTGACTGGTGGAAGTGGCTTTGGACAGCGTGGTAGCGATACTGGGTGGCGACTGGATCCTTACTTGACGCTCTGAGATCCTCATTCTGGCTGATTGATGTGGTGAGTACAGGATGGGAGGTCTGGCAGGTGACAAAGGATAAAGGTATCAGTTCATCCACTACTATCTCAATCAAGATTGATCACCATATGATCTTCGCTATGA
>Ga0265780_10006722_pt1 | contig 14213 bp, 11 predicted proteins | sample P1T30metagenome_FD_192432 | JGI IMG/M metagenome (GOLD analysis project Ga0265780, IMG submission 192432) | Plant litter microbial communities from East Loma Ridge, Irvine, California - P1 T30 | ecosystem: Environmental > Terrestrial > Plant litter > Unclassified | place: USA: California... | reverse complement strand
AGGCATTACCGGGATACAGGTACTGGCCAGCGGTGCCGAACCAGGCGGCCGAGTACAGCGTGACGCCGGTGGCCTGCAGCGCGTACTTGCCGAACAGGGGCTCGCGCAGGGTGTACCACTGGCCCAGTGCGTACAGGATCAGCGTAAAGCGCAGGCCCAGCAGCAGGCCTTGCATCAGCTGTTCGTCCAGCTCCGCCGACAGCACGGCGTCGGGCTGCATGAAGCTGATCGGCAGGATGGTCGGTCCGACCGTCTTCACGCGCAAGAGCACGGTGTAGGCCGTGCCGGGGACCAGGCGCAACACCACGCCTGGCACCCGGCCCTTGAGGGCGTCGCCCGACTGCTGCTGCATGCGGCCGACGCTGGCGACCTTGCGCAAGCCGTCCGGGAACCGCACCCAGACGTCGACCTCGTCGAGCAGCGCGAAATCGATCTGCATCACCCACCCATTGGTGGCGTCGCTGGCGACCGCGATCGGGATCCGCACCCAGGTCGCACCTGGCTGCATGCCCAGGCTGGCATTGGCCGTGGTCGGCCGCACGAAGCGCGTGCCGCCGGCCAGCGCGGCGGAGGCATCGAGCCGGTCGGCGGGGTCGGCCAGGATCGTCACGGCCGGCCAGGCGTCGACGATGCTGGCGTCGCGCGCAAGTTGCAAGGTCTGGGCCTGGGCCGGCAGTACGGCCAGCCAGGCCAGGAGGAACAGCGCCAGGAGGCGCGCGTGGAATATGAACGATGGGTAGGCCGGCGCCTTGCTACGTAGCGCACGGCGCCCGGACGCGCCGTGAAGCATCCCGTGACTCATGCAGCAGCCCTGACGGTTACGCCCGGGGCGAGCTGCCAGCGGTACAGGCCGCAGGCGGCGCAGAACAGCGGCATGCCCATCACGAACAGGGCGATGGTGCGGGTCTCGACCGGCACGCCCTGGGTCGCCTCGAACAGCATCAGGGCGCCGTACAGGCCGAGCGGGACCAGGATGTCGCGCACGCGCGGCGCCGGCGCCGGTTTCCGAGTCTGCGTTGGAGTTTGCGTTGCCACCTGCGCGCGGCGCAAGGTCAGGCGAAATCCCAGCACGATGACGAACGCCACCAGCATCCAGCCGAAGAAGCCCTGCAGCGTCTCGCCGAACCACCAGCCATCGGGCTTGACCATGACCCAGGCCTTGAGCTTGTAGACCATATACGGGTCCACGCCCAGGTCATAGGCAGTGACGATCAGCGCGGCGAGCACGGCCATGACGACGCTGCGCCGGATCGACGTGGCGCCGTCGGCGGGAAGTTGCCAGACGATCAGGTTGGCCATCACGTAGCCGGTATACGACAGTGCGAACCACATGAGCGGAATGACGAGCGGCACGCTGCCCAGTTGCGGACCAAGCACGGGCGTGTAATCGTAACTGCCGAAGAACCAGCCGTAGTTCGCGCCCATTTCTTCGGCGAACCAGCCGACTGGCAGCGCGATCAGCACCAGGTGCAGCGCCGGACGGGGACCGAGCACGCGCGCCGCGCTGGCACAGCACGCCAGGAACATCAGCACTGAACTGACAACGAGCAACTGTGTCTCGGCGTTCAAGCCGCGCAGCAGCAACGCCAGCAGGGCGGCTGCGCCGAGGCCTGCAGCGAGGCGCGACAGGACAGTTGGCGTGAGCGTCATCTTCTGATTCCTCGGTGCGTGGCGCGAACTTTTGTAAGTGGTAATGTCCGGCACAGAGGCTGGCCGGCAGCTGGGTGTTGCAGTGTTGCCAGTCTAGCAGGTAGTCCCTGTGCGCAACAGGGTTATGATGCTTCTTTGTAACACTATTGCACGCCTGAAGTATTGCTAATTTGTACTTATTGTGCTTTTACGCCAGGTGCCTGAGTAGGTCCAAATTGAGCCGTCAGCCTCGCCAGCGGGGGCAGGGCGGCGTTGTAATCGATGTCAGCGATTGCGTCACGCTGACCGGTCATCGGGGCGGCGCCCGTCCGGCCAGGCGCGCTTCGACACGATGCATCCAGCGCGGCGCCGTTGGATCCGTGCGCCAGGCGGTGGTGGCGTCATTGACCTCGTTCAGCAGCGCGTCGGGCAGGCGCAGCGGGCGTGTCTGGTCAAGCAGGAAATGCGTCACCAGGCGCTGACCCAGCGCGCGTGTGAGCATGCGGCTGATCGAAAAGCCGGGCCGAAACACACGCGCCACGGCATCGACGCTGCGCACCAGCACCAGGCCGATTGCAAACAACGCCCGCGCCAGGAACGGCGTCCGTTCGTTCAGGCCCAGGTCGCGCGTCGCGTCGCCCTTGCACAGCAGGCGCGTGAGCAGCGTCGGGATAGGTTTCAGGAATCGGATCGGGATCTCGTTTTCCATGGCCTGCATCAGATCCGCCGCAAGGCGCGGGCGCGGATCGGGCGTACGCACCAGGCGCCGCCCGCGCGCCTGCATGGCCTCGAAGTCGTGCTGCGCCTGGTCCATTGTCTGCGCCATCAGGCCGCGCTCGATGCCCAGTACGTGGCCCAGCACATTCCAGGTATGCAGGTACGCCGCCTCATCGTGCGGCGCCAGGCCAAGGCGCAACGTGCGCAGGCCGCGCACGAACACATAGCTGAAGGTGAGCAGGGTATAGGCCAGTTCTTCCTGGTTGCACGGCAGGCCGTTGACGGACGTGTCCCACCCGTGCGCATACAGCGTGTGGTACATGCAGCCGCCGGCCGGCGCCAGCGGCGGCAGGGGCGCCGCGCCCAGCGCAGCGGCGGGCGGGCCGCGCAGGATCAGGTAGCGGATGGTGGCGTGAATCAGGCGCACCTTGAGCGCCTGGGCCACGCCGCCGCCGTCGGGTGTCGTCAGGCCGCCGGCGAGCATGACCGGGAAGATCATGGCGGCGGTGGAGCGCACGCGGTAGTCGGTGTGCGCCTCGAGCTGTCCGGCCGCATGCAGCACGGCCGAGAGATCGGGCAGCACGTAGCATTCGGGCAGGCTGGCGCAGAACAGCAGCGTGCACGAGAGCATGCTCATGTCCATGAACAGCGTTTCGGCGCGCGCGATGGCGGCCCGGTCGGCCCATTCCGGCAAGTGCAGGCACGCCGCCAGATAATCGAGCAGCGCATCGGCCGCGCGCGGGTCGAGGTCAGGCCCCGGGCGCCAGGTAGCCAGGCCGCCGTTGGTTTGCCAGCGCGCCAGCTCGCGGTTGATGGCGGCGATGCGCGCCGCGATTTCAGCCGGGCCATCGGCGCCGGCCAGCATCCGCGCGACCGTGTCGTCGGCGGGCGGGTCGGCCCGCAGCGAGGGAGAAAGCGATGCCGGTACTGTGCGCTCCATGGGCTTGCCTGTGGCGTGAGTGGATCGGGGGCGCCGGTCGGCGCCCGGTCTTCATACCCGGATCAGAAACGCAGATCCAGGCGCAGATCGGCCGTGCGCGGCGCCGTCGGCGTGGTCATGCCGAAGCTGTCGATGATCGATGGCCGCACCGAGTTCTCCAGGTTGCGCACGCGCGCCAGCAGGCTCCAGCTGCTGCCGGCCGGGGCGTAGCGCAACGAGGCGTCGGTGGTCGTGTGCGCGGGAATCCGGTACTCGAGCAGCTGGCTCGGGATCGTGATCGCGTAATCGCTGCTCCGGCGCGAGAACACGCCGGCGTGCAGCTGGCCGCCGACGACGGCGAAGCGGTGTTCATAGCCGAGCGTGTACACATGGCTCGGCGCGCGATCGAGCTTGCGCCCGGCCCACGACACGGCGGCGGTCGGGTTGTACGACACGTAGTGGGCGTCGAGCACGGTGGCGCCGTAGCGCAGGCGGCCGTTGCTGCCGACGCGGATTTCGCCGTCGAGTTCCAGGCCGCGCGAGCGGGCCACGCCGGCGTTGCCGGTCAGGATGCGCGGGGCGCCCGAGACGATGGCGGTGCCGCTCAGTTGCAGATTGGTGTAGTCGTACACGAAGGCGGCGGCGTTGACAGTGACGCGTCCGCCCCACAGGCGCGACTTCACGCCGGCTTCCCAGGCGCGCAGTTCTTCCGGCTGGTAGTACAGCGCGCTTTCGGAAACAGCCGCCGCGGCCGGGCATGAAATGCCCAGCGCGGTCGTGCCGGCGATGCAGCCGTCGTTGAAGCCGCCGGCTTTGTAGCCGGTGGCCAGGCTGCCGTACAGCAGCGTCGTGGACAGCAGATCGTATTCGGCGCCCAGGCGCCAGGTCGTGCGCGCGGTGTCCAGCTCGGCGGCATTGAGCAGGCGGCGGTCGGTGGCCGGATTGAACACGGGGCCCTGCTGGAAATCGGTCGAGCCGACGCGGTCCTTGTCGTCCTCGGTGCGGCGGGCGCCAGCGGTCAAGCGCAGGTCGTCGGCCACGCGCCAGGTCAGCTGGCCGAACACGGCGCGGCTGCGCGCGTCGGTCGCCAGCGGGAAGGCATAGTACGGCGGCAAGCCGACCGGTTGCAGTCCCTGGAACGAATACGACGTGTTGCTCGTCTCGCTGAAGTAATACAGGCCGCCCTGGGCGCTGATCGGGCCGGCGCCGTTCGTGGCCAGGCGCAGCTCGTGCGAATCCTGCTCGTTATGGCCGTCGTAGTTGTTGATCACGCCTAGGGCAACGGTCGGGGCCACGCGGTAGTAGTAGTTCTGGCGGATCTCCTGGTCCAGCTTGCGGTGCGAGCCCAGGTAGTACAGCGTGGCCGGGCCGAGCTTCCAGCTCAGGTCTGCCGAGACGCCCTGCGCGACGCGGTCTTGCCAGCCCTGCACCGGCGTCATGTTCGGCGGGCGGAAGCTGTTGGTCAGGCGTTCGTCGGTGGTGCTGTCGCGGTAGATGGGCTTGCCGCTGGCCACGCCGGTGAAGAAGTTCGTGTCCGGCACGAAGCGGTCGTTGTTGCCCTCGGCCTTGCCATAGTCGTAGCGCAGCACCAGGCTGGCGTCGCTGCTCAGCTTGAGCCTGGCGCTCAGGCGTGCGTCGCGGTCGTCCTGGTCCATGCCCGGGCGAAGCTGCGTGCCCTGGCCGTTGTTCAGGTAAGGGTCGTGCTGCAACTTGCTGACGGCGGCGCGCAGCGACAGCATGTCGTTCACGGGCACGTTGAGCATGCCGTCGATCTTGCGCCGGTTGTAGGTGCCGGCTTCCAATCCCAGGGCGCCCTCTAAGCGGTCGGTGGGGGCGTTCGAGATCACGTTGACGAGGCCGGCGGTGGTATTGCGGCCGTACAGCGTGCCCTGCGGACCGCGCAAGACTTCGATGCGGTCGATGTCGAGGAAATTGCCGCTCTGGCCCGCGGGGCGGGCGATGTACACGCCGTCCTGCATGAAGGCGGCCGATGGGTCGCCCTTGTCGGTGGTGTCGCTGTTGCTGATGCCGCGGATCGTCAGGCGCAGGCCCGAGAAGGCCTGGTCGATGTAGACATTGGGCAGGCGCGGGCCGAGGGCGCCGGCGCTGTCGGCGCCAAGGTCGCGCAGCTGTTCGCCGGAGAGAACGCTCATGGCAAGCGGGGTGCGCGAGGCCAGCGATTCGGTGCGCTGGGCGGTGACGACGACCTCCGGGACGGCGCCGTCGTTGTCCTGGGTTTGGATGGTTGGGGCGGTTTGCGCTGCGGCGACACCGCAGACGATAGCCGAGACTGCCGCGACCAGCATCTTTTGGGCTGGGCGGACTGGTGTTGCTTTCATGTAGACGACTCCCTGATAAGACCGGTGCTGACCCGTCCTGGGCCATGCAGGATCTTTGTTGTTCTCGGTGGCAAAAATCATTGCGCCAGGCAATGCCACGCCCGAGAGTCTAGCAGTTGATTACTACGGGAAAAAGTCCCAACAAGTTAATTGAACAAAATTGATACTTACGCGCAACGGTGTAAGAACTGTGCTGGTCGGTATGGCTATCGCTCTAGTGCTCCAGGGTGGCCGGCAGGGGATCGCCGAAGGCACTGTGCAGCCGCACCGACCAGGCCACGCCAGCGATCAACAGGGCGATGGCCGCCATTTCGAGTGGCCGTGGACCGGCGCCGCGGTAGAAGAATCCGTACATCAGGGCGAACAGCGTTTCAAACAGGATCAGCTGGCCGGTGAGCGTGACCGGCACGCGGCGGCTGGCCACGTTCCAGAAGTGATTGCCGATGACCGACGCGCCCAGCGCCAGCAGCGCGTTGCAGGCCCAGAACACCGTCCAGTCGCGCGCGCCGGCGTGCGGCTCGCCGGCGCCCCAGAAGGCAAGCGGCGCCAGGACCAGTGACAGCACGCCGGTGGTCAGGCCATACAGCGCCGACCATTCGCCGATGCCGAAATGGGGATTGTTTTTCAGGTAGCGCGCATTGTCGAGCGCATACCAGCTCCAGCACAGCAATGCGCCGGCGGCGCACAGCACGCCGCCGGCAATGGCGGCGCCGGACGCGTCGGGCGGTGCGTGGATAAAGGTGTCGATGTTGATGCAGGCGATGCCGATGGCCACCAGCAGCAGCGGGGCCAGCATGCGCCGCAGTGGGACGGCGCCGTGGTCATTGCGCCCGAGCAGCGTGACGACCAGTGGCACCATGCCGACGATCAGAGACGTGGGCGCGACGCCCGCATATTGCACGCCGTAGGCGAGCAGCACGTAATACACGAGGTTGCCAGCCAGCGCATGGCGAGCCAGCGCGAACAGGTCGGCGCGCGTCAGGCGGGCGAGCAGGGCGGGCAGGCGCGGACCCATGAGGACGAGGGCGATGGCGCCGTAGGCCAGGTAGCGGCCGGCGGCCAGCTGCAGCGGCGTGAATGCGGCCAGGTACGCCGGCGCGACGAACACCATGCCCCACATGGCGCCGGCCAGCAGGCCGCACAAGACACCGATCCCCATCCGCCGCTCTTTCTGTAGCTACCTGTTTGTTCGAGTTTGTTTCGGTTGAGACCGTCAGCGGGGAATTGTAGCTCAAGCCGCCAGGGCGATGCGGGAGACCGGCGGCGTCACACGCGCACCACGGGCCTGAGCGCCATCGAGGCGGAACGTGGCCACCACGGATTCGAGCTGGCCGGCCTGTTCGCGCATCGCGTCGGCGGCCGCGGCCGCTTCTTCGACCAGTGCGGCGTTTTGCTGCGTGACGCGGTCCATCTCGACAATCGCCGTGTTGACCTGCTCGATGCCCGCGCTCTGCTCTTCGCTGGCGGCGGTGATCTCGTTCATGATCACCGTGACCTGGCCGATGCTGTGGACGATCTGCTGCATGGTCGTGCCGGCCAGGTCAACCTGGCGCGTGCCTTCGCGCACTTGCGCCACCGAGTCGTCGATCAGGCCCTTGATTTCCTTTGCCGCCGCCGCAGAACGGTGGGCCAGCGTGCGCACCTCGCCGGCCACGACCGCGAAACCGCGACCTTGTTCTCCGGCGCGGGCTGCTTCCACCGCCGCATTCAGCGCCAGGATGTTCGTCTGAAAGGCGATGCCGTCGATCACGCCGATGATGTCGACGATGCGCTGCGATGAAGCATCGATGCGGCCCATCGTGCCGACCACGTCGGCGACCATGCGGCCGCCTTCACCGGCCACGCCGGCGGCGGTGGCGGCCAGGCTGTTGGCGCGGTGCGCGTGCTCGGTGTTCTGGCGGACGGTCGAGGTCAGCTCTTCCATCGAGGCGGCCGTTTCTTCCAATGCGCTGGCCTGCTGTTCGGTGCGGGCCGACAGGTCCTGGTTGCCACTGGCGATTTCGCCCGAGACTTGCGAGATGGTGGCGGTGCCGTCGCGCACCTGGCCGACGATCCCTGCCAGGCTCGCGTTCATGCGGCCCAGCGCATCCATCAGCTGGCCGACTTCATCGCGCCGGCCCGTCTCGAAGCGGCTGGTGAGGTCGCCCCCGGCGACGCGTTCGGCCACCTCGACCGCGGCGCGCAGCGGCAGCGTGATCGAGCGGGTAATGAACCAGGCGCAGGCAATGCCCAGCAGCAGCGCCACACCGGCCAGCGTGAACAGGATCACCCTGGTGCTGGCGTACGAATCGAGGATCGTGGCCGCGACGACGCTGGTGGCGGCGATCTGCATATCGGCGAACTTCTGGACGACCGCCAGGTACGAGGTCGTCTGCGGCACCATGCGGGTGCGGTAGATGTCTTCGAGCTGGGCCTGATCGCCGGTGCGCTTGGCGGCGAACAGCGCATCGCGCGCCGCCATATAGGCCACGCGTTCTTCCATGACCACCTTGAGCTGCGCGCGCACGGCCGGATTGACCAGCGCTTCGCCGATGTCCTTTTGCAGCACGTTCGAGCGCGCGGTAATGGCGGCGCGGCGCGCGGCGACCACGTCAAGGATCGAGGCGTCGGGGCCGTAGTACACCGTCTCGTTGATCGCCGTGTTGACCTCGATGTTTCGGCGCCACTCGGCGATATCGCGCTGGTTCTTCATGCTGGTCTTGACCAGGCGTTCGGTCAGGCTGCCTGCCTTTTCCATGCGCGTGAGCGAGGTGGCGCTGAGCGCGACCAGCAGCGCCAGCACGATCGCAAAGCCCAGCCCGAGCCGGGTGCCTAACTTCAGATTCTTCATTGGAATGGTCCTAGGGGGTCGGAGGTGCAGCGCTTGATGGCCAGGCTGCAGGTGGCGCAACGCGCATGTCGCCCACGGTTGGGCAGCGCAGAGACGCGCGGTTCACAGGCAGTATATCGGGGTCTCCTTCCCAAATGTTGCAATGCGGCAAAATCGCAACTCAGTAGTGGTGCGCATTGCCATGCAGGGCGGATGGTGCGTCCCGTGCGATCCCAGTCCTACAGCGCGCGGGGTCGGACGCCTATGGCGGCATCCAGGAATCGGCCTAAGATGAGCACACACACATCATTCGGGAGACCAGCATGGCAGCGAACAACGACAACAAGGATCAGGACAGCAAGGGCCGTAACTGGGACCAGCTCACGACCGGCACGACGAGCGCGGCAACGATGGGCGCTGGTTCGACCGGCGACGTTGCCGGCAGCGGCAGCAAGCAATCGTTGACTGGGGACGGTGCGCAGCAGAGTGCGGAATCGCAGGCTGGTCGCACCGATGACCTGCTTGCGGGCGGCTCCACCGAAGAGCAGGGCGATGCAGGTTTCCAGGGCAAGACGGACGATGCAGACCGGCAGGGCAGCCAGGCGGCGGCCGGCACTGGCAATCGTCAGGGAAAACCGTGATCGGCTTTAAGTCAGTGACGTGCGCTACGTAGCGCACGTCAGGTAGCTCGGTGCGGGGAGACAGGTCCTGGTTTCCGCTGGCGATGTCGTCCGCGGCCTGGGTGATGCTGGCAGTGCTATAACGCACCTGGCCGACAATGCCGGCCAGGCTCGTGTCTATTCGGTCCATTGCCGGCATCAGCCGCCCGACCTCATCGTGACCGTCGGCGCCAAAGCGGCTCGTCAGGTCGCGGTTGGCGACCCGTTCGGCCACGTCGATCGCGTCGCGCAGCAGCACCGTGATCGAGCGCGTGATGAACCAGGCGCAGGCTACGCCCAGCATCACCGTCTGTGTGCGAGTGACAGCACGACCACGCGGGTGCTGGCATACGAATTGAGGGTCGTGGTGGCAATGGCAATAGCAATGGCAATGGCGCTGGTCGCCTCGATCTGCATGGCGACCATCGTTTCGACAGCGCCCATATTTGTAACGCTCTTGACCCTCCCGCATGCATTGACATAACAGATTGTCATCATCGCCAGTGATAGTGTGTCAAAATGTTGCGATGACTCAACTGCTATCAAACACCCGTTCGTATCGCGGACAGACTCCGGAGCAGCGCCGCGCGGATCGGCGTAGCCGGTTGATTACCGGCGCCATCAGCGTTTACGGCGAACGGGGCTATCACAACGCGACCGTCAAGGCCGTTTGTGACGCCGCTGGTCTCACCGAGCGCTACTTTTATGAATCGTTCGCGAACAGCGAAGCGCTGTTGATAGATAGCTACAATTTTGTGACTGCTTCGGTCCTGGAAAAAATCCTGCATGCCGGCGAATCGGCGCGCGGGGGCAAGGTCGCGCGCTCGCGAGCCATGCTCTACGCTTATTTCTCTTCACTCCAGCGCGACCCGCGCTCGGCGCGTGTGTTCCTGGTCGAAATCCGTGGCGTGAGCGCGGCCGTCGACCGCACCTTCGACGAGTCGCTGCGTGAATTCGGTGCGGCGGTGGCGCGTTTGCTGGCGCCGGAGATGCTGGATGATGACCTGCTCCAGGCTGGGGTGATCGGTGGCGTGATCCATATCGCGATGCGCTGGATTGCCTGCGACTATGAGCCACCGATTGACAAGGCCGTCGCGACGGCGCTGCGCCTGGGCACCGTGCTGGCAAACCGGCGCCGCATCGCGCCACGCAGCGTGGAATAAACCGGCCTGGCGCCAGCAGCGCGCGGTCGCCGCAAGCGACCGCGCCTTCAGATAGGCGCTGTTATCGTTAAATAGTGATGAGAGCTGAACCGCTGTGCTGCCGCGCAGTCCAACCCCTGTTGCCATCGACAGGAGCGGTCCATGAAAGCGCCTCGTTTCACGGGCTGGTTCGGCAAGCTGCGCTTGTTGAACCAGCCACAGCGCCTGCGGGTGCTCGATGCATTGCACCCGGCAGCCGGCCTCGAGCAGGTCATCGCGTTGATCGGTCAGATCCGGGAGGCAGGGCGCTGTTGTCCACGTTGCAGCAGTCGTTGCTGGTACCGGCATGGCCATGCCAACGATCTGCAGCGCTTTCGCTGCCGCGACTGTGGGCGCACTTTCAACGACTTAAGCGGTACGCCCCTGGCGCGCCTGCGACTGCGCGGCACATGGCTCGATTATCTGCAAACACTGCTTGACGCGACGAGTGTGCGGCGCGCGGCCGACCGTACGGGCGTGCACCGCAACACGGCCTTTCGCTGGCGTCACCGATTTCTGCACTGGGTCAAATTGGATCGCCCGGCGCAACTGAGCGGCATCGTCGAGGCAGACGAGACGTTCCTGCTTGAATCGCAGAAAGGGTCGCGCAAGCTCGACCGCCCGCCGCGCCAGAGGGGCGGCGCTGCAAGAAAGCGCGGTATTTCCAATGAACTCGATTGCATCCTGGTGGCGCGCGATCGCAGTGGCGGCACGCTCGACGCCGTCGTCGGTCGGGGCGCCTTGAAAGCAACCCAGCTCGAACAGCATCTACTGCCAAAGCTCGACCGGCAAGCGCTTTTGGTGAGCGATGCGAATGCCGCCTACCGCTCTTTTTCTCGCCGGAATGGTATCGCGCACGAATGCGTCAATCTGCGCGCCGGTGTGCGGGTGCGCCATGCCAGACAGGGCGCCATCCACGTGCAAAACGTCAACAGTTATCACAGCCGGTTTCGCGCCTGGCTGTCACGGTTCAACGGCGTAGCGTCGCGATACCTGCAGAACTATCTGGGTTGGTGGTGGGCACTTGACGGCGGCCGGATAATGACCGCCGAACAATTGCTACGTATCGCAGTCAGTCTGATCTACAGATAACGGTGACAGCGCCTTCAGATATGCAGGGCGTGCCCCAGCGCGCGCAGCGCGGCTTCCTGCACGGCTTCACCGAGGGTCGGATGGGCGTGGATGGTGCGCGCCACGTCTTCCAGTTGCGCGCCCAGTTCGATCGACTGCGTGAAGCCCGCAGCCAGTTCGGCCACGCCGACACCCACCGCCTGCCAGCCCAGGATCAGGTGATTGTCCTTGCGCGCCACGACGCGCACAAAGCCATCGGTACTTTCGATCGTCATGGCACGGCCATTGGCGCTGAACGGGAAGCTCGCGCTGATGGCGTCGATGCCGGCCGCTGTCGCCTCGGCCGGCGACAGACCGGCCACGACGATTTCCGGGTCGGTGTAGCAGACGGCCGGTATGGCCGCCGGCTGGAACCAGCGCCGCTTGCCGGCGATGATCTCGGCCACCATCTCGCCCTGCGCCATCGCGCGGTGCGCCAGCATCGGTTCGCCCGTCAGGTCACCGATCGCCCACACATTGCGCATCGACGTGCGGCATTGCTCGTCGATTTTTACCGCGCGCCCGTGCATGTCGAGCATCAGGTGTTCGAGGCCCCAGCCGGTGGTGGCCGGGGTGCGGCCCACGGCTACCAGCACGCGGTCGGCCTCCAGGTAAGCCTGCACGCCGGATGCATCGCGCACCTTGACCCGGTCCCCCTCCATGCCGAGCACCGATGTGGCCAGGCGCACGTCGACCCCGAGGCGTTCGAGCGACGCCGCCACCGGCTTGACCAAGTCGGCATCGTAGGCTGGCAGGATGCGTTCTGCCGCTTCGACGACGGTGACCTGGCTGCCCAGTTTGCGAAACGCCGTGCCCAGTTCGAGGCCGATATAGCCGGCGCCGACCACCACCAGGCGGCGTGGCGGCGAGCTCAAAGACAGCGCTTCGGTCGAGGAAATGACAGGCCCGCCAAACGGCATGAACGGCAGTTCGACCGCATGCGAGCCGCTGGCCAGCAGCAGGTGTTCGCAGCGGATGCGCACCGGCTCTTCGCCGCTGCCTTCCTGCGGCTGCACCTCGACCGTCTTGCCGTCAAGGACGCGCGCCCAGCCGCGCACCACGCGCACGCCCTGTTTTTTCAGGAGTGCGCCGACGCCGCCAGTCAGGCGCTTGACGATGCCATCCTTCCAGGCCACCGTGCGTTCGAGGTCGATGCTGGGCGCCTCCACCTTGATACCGAGCGGCGAAGTTTGCGCCGCGTAGTGCACGGTCTTCGCGTATTCGTCGGCCGCGTGGATCAGCGCCTTCGAGGGAATGCAGCCGATGTTCAGGCACGTGCCGCCCGGCTGCGCGCCTTCGACCACGATGGCGGCGAGCCCGAGCTGGCCGGCGCGGATGCCCGCCACATAGCCGGCCGGGCCGCCACCGATGATCAGGAGTGTCGTGTTGATCGTCTCCATCGCTTACTCCACGAACAGGGTGGCAGGAAACTCGAGGTAGCCCCGAATCGCCTGGACGAACTGCGCTGCGACCATGCCGTCGATCACGCGGTGGTCGAACGACGACGACAGGTTCATCATCTTGCGCGCGACCATGGCGCCATCGCGGATCACGGGGCGGTCGACGATGCGGTTCACGCCCACGATGGCCACTTCCGGGCGATTGATGACCGGCGTGGTGACGATGCCGCCCAGCGCGCCCAGGCTCGTGATCGTGATCGTGGAACCCGTGAGTTCGTCGCGGGTGGCCTTGCCGCTGCGGGCCGCTTCGGCCAGGCGCGCGATCTCGGCGGCGCTCGACCACGGATCGCGCGACTCGGCGTGGCGCACGACCGGCACCATCAGGCCCGATTCGGTTTGCGCCGCGATGCCGATGTGCGCCGCGTCGAACGTGGTCAGGGTATTGGCCTCGTCGTCGTAGCGCGCGCTCATTGACGGAAAACTGCGAAGGGCCAGCACCACGGCGCGCATCAGCAGCGGCAGCAGCGTGAGCTTGCCGCGTTCTTCGCCATAGCGCGCATTGAGCTGCAGGCGCAGGGCTTCGAGTTCGGTCACGTCGACTTCTTCGACATAGGTGAAGTGCGGGATGTTGCGCTTGGCTTCCTGCATCTTCTCGGCGATCTTGCGGCGCAGGCCGATGATCTGCGTGGCGTGCTCGCCATGCTGCTCGGCATAGCGCTCATCCATGCCGCCATTGGCTGCGCCGCCACGGCGCCCGGCCACGTGGGCGTCGAGGTCGGCATGCGTGATGCGGCCAGCCGGGCCGCTGCCAGGCACGAACTGGAGTTCGACGCCGAGATCCCAGGCACGCTGGCGCACGGCGGGCGGGGCCAGCGGTTTTTCGCCGTCGGCACGCAGTGGCGCGCCTGGCGTCGTGCGCCCCGTTGGCGCCATTGGCGCCGTTGCAGCCTTGGCCGGCGGCGCAGATTTCGCTGGCGCAGTCGCGGGGGACGCTGCGGCTGGTGCTCGTGCCTGCGCTTCATGCGCCGCCACCGCTTCCAGTTGCGGCTCGCCGACTTCCTCGGCCGGGGCAGTTGCCGCGCCAGATGCGACTGGCTCGCGCCGTGCCTTGTCGGCGCTGAAGTTGCCGCTGCCAGCGACTTGCAGCCGAATCAGTTCGGCCCCGACGGCCAGCGATTTGCCGATGGCGCCGCCCAGGCTCGTGATCGTGCCGGCGACGGGCGATGGAATTTCCACCGTGGCCTTGTCGGTCATGACGTCGGCCAGCACCTGGTCCTCCTTGACGGTGTCGCCCGGCTGCACGTGCCAGGCGACCACTTCGACCTCGGCGATGCCTTCGCCGAGATCCGGCATCTTGATGACGTGAATTCCCATGATCAACCCTCCATCGCACGTTTCAGGGCCGCACCGACACGGTCGGGCCCCGGGAAGTAAGCCCATTCCTGCGCAT
>Ga0265780_10006720_pt1 | contig 14217 bp, 23 predicted proteins | sample P1T30metagenome_FD_192432 | JGI IMG/M metagenome (GOLD analysis project Ga0265780, IMG submission 192432) | Plant litter microbial communities from East Loma Ridge, Irvine, California - P1 T30 | ecosystem: Environmental > Terrestrial > Plant litter > Unclassified | place: USA: California... | reverse complement strand
TTGCTTGAACGCGGTCGCTTTTGACTTTATATCGTTCCCCACGAAGTTGTACGAGTAGAGCACAGCCTCTCCCGGCTCAGGCTGCGTGCGGAATTTGAATTCAGTTACGATGCCAAACCCTGCTGCGGCCCCCCTTACGGCGAAGAAAATGTCTGCATTCTGCTGCTCAGATGCGCGGACGACGGACGAGTTGGCGAGAACGACTTCGACCTCTTGTACGTGGTCTAAACTAGCCCCCCATTGTCTTGACGGAGGACCCAGTCCGCCTATCGTGGCGTGTCCACCGATGCCGACTTGTGGACAGGTACCGTGCGCAATCGCGCGCTTGCCGTTGTCGTGGAGGCGTTTACTGAGATCTCCGAGAAGCGTGCCGCCACCGACGGTTGCTTGCCATGTTGTTTGGTCCATGGAGAACTGCTGAAAATGTTTCAAATCGACGGTGATGGTATTGTCTACGCCACCTCCGACGCCTATAATGAAAAGTTAGCATTTCCTTTAGAACAACCAGTGACTCTTGTTCCTCCAAGACGATCCATGAAGAGCCACTTCGTCCACGGCACTGTACGTGGGGATGTACGTACCATAGTTTGCATAAGAGTGCCCACCGCTTCGCGGCTGCACCTTCAAAGCATTATCGACCGCACATTTTACAATCTTCGAGACTTGGTCTGCTGTCCTTGGATATGTAACAGCAGCTGGAACACTTGAAATACCAAGGTTGTATGGCTTGACGTGCACAAGTTGGTACAAAGGGTCATTTTTGAAAGCGACGTCATTCCCCACGGCGCCTTTCAGGCAAGTCTCCACCGCGGAGCTGGAAGCTGTGTTACCCATGGCCTCTCGGGTCGCTGGCCAAAGGCTGTCAGCAAACATTCGATATCACCGGGGCTGTTGAACTTACTGCTCTATCAAGAGAACTGGATCTACGCTGTACGGAAGTGGTCAGGAGGAATACCTTTGCGGATCTACGCGGAGTTTCTTGCTGACTTTATAGCCATGGCCCTTGAAAACTAATTCCATCAAACCTAATGATCATCGCTCGGACCGTTTGGTAAGATTTGCTTATGGGCATGGATGTAGGACCATGCAAACCGGCAGTCACATCTACAAAGCACATTCGCTGCAATGCCAAATAGCAAATACGGCGCGTTCAAGGAACTTGGGAAACTTTATCTTTTCGCCCATATTTCGTGCCTATGTGAGCAAAAGTGGTGTGTATATTTGTTTCAAGGCGCTGTGGGAGCAGGGATGTATAGGCTATCACCGGCGGCCGTTAGCGCTGGCATAACCCATGTTGGCACGAAGTAAGGTTGCCAAGAGTTCAACAAGGTTAGTAGACGAGGCTAATCGACAGTCGCGCGGTGCCGGCATGCCCTGGAATTTCCGGATGGTTTCGTAGGGAGCCGCATGCTGGAAGACGCCTGGATTCGCTTGTCAAGTGGTCGTGTGGTTATCGATACCACACAGCCAGCAGGCACTGAGTTTGTCGTGCCTCAGCCTGAAAACTTTCCACCAAACACGGACAACGTCGACCCCTTTTGCCTGCTCACGCTCCAAGCGGAACTGCGCCTACATATGGCTCCTCTATTCTTTCAAACAAATGCAAGCTGAGATGGAGCCTGAAATCAAGAAGCGCGTGAACAAGATGCTCGCGAATATATCGGAAGAATTCACAGCGATGTATCACAACGAAATCACGTTCAACCTACACCACAGCAAAGATCTTCGACTTGAGATCCGGATCGTGTCGGCATATACCCACCCAGACTGGTCGACTGGGCAATCCCTTGATGCGATCTCTCATAAGGTTACTTTATCTGCACGTCCGCTCGATACATATCAAGACCATCTGCGATGGTGCAATTTGTGACAACACAGTCCCCGATTGTAACTCTAGGTGGATAACATGGATCAGGCACCATTTCGGTCGACTAGGGGATATCCACGAAACAGATCAGGTCACGGCGCTGGAACTCGATTGCAGCAACTTTTTACACTGTCAATCGCGTACTCCGCAGCGGCGTTATTCGTGGGGACGTTATCCTGTCGCGCTTCATCGTGCGGTGTTAGAGGAGTTATATGGAATTGTCACCACCAAGAACAGTAACAAGGAAGTGAGCTTCATTCGCTTCCGGCGGCCTCGAGACTTACCAACCCCGCCGCCAGCGAGGAAAAAGCGGACGGGACGCCAGAGGCCTGCGAACGGGCGCATCACGTTTGATGGCAGCAGCAATCCAGAACTATGACGTCATTCTCGGTCGCCCTTCCCCAGACTCCAGACTCCACGGCAATCTTACCACTTCGCAGCTTGTGTCACGGCGCACTTACGATCGTCACTCATCACCTGCTGGCGCAGCGTGGCTGCGACACGACCAAAGTACAAGTCCGAGCGACTGCGCCGCGTTTCGTGAACGAGCCGGCCAATCACGTCGATGCCCGACAAGGGAATGCACAGTCCCCGAGTCGGACTTCGAAGGGCAGTCCTTATATGCAAAACAGCTTGCGCAGCCTATGATGTAGTCGCCGTGGGAGAGAGGGAATACTTAAGCTTTTCCCGCGGCGCCTTAGTATGTCTTGTTCCTGCACATATCAACGTTTCATCCAAACAAGACCTTCTCCAACAATCCACAAAGTTAAACACAACAACGATCACGATCAAATTACGGGCAATCAACTCCGGTTCCTTTCATCTTTTCCTACCAATAAACCACCTCCACAAAATATCTCCAACATGGGTAGCTGCGCATCGAGGCAAGACTACGAGCCAGGCTACTCTGGCCCACCACCGCCCTCTGGCAACCCTCAGTACGACCAGTGGGCTCGCGATCAACATCACCGAGAGCAATACATGCGCGACCAGAAGCGAGCCCAGAAGAAGCGAAGCAGGAAGAATGGCGTCATCGCCACCATGGCTGGTGCTGGCTAAGACACGAAGTACACAGCATCTGTGATGAGGGATCGCGGCAGGAGAAACTGCGTTGTACAACAGAGCTGGGGCATGAAGGGAGGATCTGGTGGACGGGTGCTCACGAATGATATGGTGCACGACATAGACGGGATACCCAGGATGACGGATGTTAGACTTAGACTATCAAATCACTACTTTCTTTTCCTTCCTCGCTTGCTTTCTCGGTCTCCGTTTATCCTCTTGGCGGAGAATATATCCCCAAATGTCCAAGTGGCTTAGTGTTAACTTGACGCCATTCCGACCTGCACGTGACCGCGCACTAAAATTTCCAAACGGGAAGGGTGTGAGCAGAGCCATAAGAATCTCACAGAATGTACAAGAATTTTATTTGTGCTGAAGGGATCACTAGGTAGCGCAGAAGATATGGTACGTACCATGTAACAACTTTTGTTCTCGTGAGTTTTTATCACTCTTTTTACAGCCACGCTCTAGTCGCTTTTCTCCACCCCCTTCTAGCAAAACGAATTTGATACTGTCATACTGCCGCGTACGACTTGGCGACCTGTTCAAGTTGTTCATTCCTAATGGAACAAACTTGACAAAGTCACGTTGCCGAACTCATTTAACCTGAAGGTATGACTCCGGATGAAATTCTGCTTCGCAGATCTTCGTGTAATCTCTTCCTCATGGGTTTCTCCTGGAGGTAGTAGACCTGGTGGTGCCGGCTCTGGATCTCTTGTGACGTCTGGATTGTTGGGATCATCTCCCTTTGGGTCCTTGGGCGCAGCGTCGTCCTCGGGCCGCGGTGTCGGGACCTCAACCTGGCCGACGCCAAAGACCATACACGGCGATGACCCTGCGTTTTCGCACTCAAAAACTAGAACCACAATGATTTCTTTATGACCGACTTGTGCTTTCCTTTGAATGAGGAAGTGCGCGAAGCCTGCTCCGTTTGGTGAACCTACAGGATTTTAATGCCATAGCTCTTCAGACATACTGCCCGTGCCTGCCGCTCGTGTCAGTACTTACTTAGAAGTGCCTTTCCTTCGTCGGTGCTCATCTCAATCACTGTAGGTGCCTTTGATATCTCTTTCCCCATATTCTTGAAAGCGCGGCTAATCAAGGCCAAAGTCTTTTTGTTCACGATCGATAGTGTCATGAACATTTCCAAGTTCTGTCGCTCATCAGCTGGTACAGCAAACTCCCACATTGCCCACATCATGTCAGATGACTTTTGCAGGTCAGGCAGCTCTTCGGCTGAGTAGTCTATGGGGTGAAGCACTTGCAATGCATCCCACGGGCCATGCCTGTTCTGAGCCATGATTCCTGTCAGACATGTCAAATCGTGGCCTCGAAAAGTATATTTCAGTATTGGACAACTTACCAACTCCCTCCAGAACAGACATGTAGAAATATGCGTCGGTCGCCTAGTACCATACTCAGCAATGTAACGTAGCATGCTTGAACAAGCACTTACCCTTCTCACTTTACCACTAGGGTCTGTGTAAGTTTGTTCTTTAACCGGCTTTGTGCTTCCATCGATATGATTAATCGAGAGAGCTTTCCACTCGCCAGGTTTTCTACCACACACGTCCGTGTACTTCATGCCTTTTAGGACGGTCGAAACGCCCCAGTATTTACCAGCAGAGTAATCGCGATAATCTGGAGGCGAGTAGTACATGGTGTAACCCCATTTCTTCAAATCAGCTGTAATGCCAGTGTTAGCCAATATGCCAGGACTGGACTATGTAGAGAACGTACCATGTCTCCATGGACTCTGAACCGTATCCTTCGGTGTTGGAAGCAGCTGGGCGACGTCGTAATCGGAGTAAGACATCTGCGCAAGCATCTTGCGGCCTTTGCACACGGCAGTGTTCCATTCAGCGTCGGTTGCTGGTTCGGGAAGTTCTGCTGCAGTCCCACCAATCTGTGGCCCATAAATATGACGAAATGAGGAATTCAGCGTCTGCAAAGGCTCCTGGAAGCTGGACTCTGAAAATTTCGCGATTTTATCGATTAGCTTCTCGTGTCGTACATGGCTTGTATCGCCGACCACGAGGGCGATCCACGCGACGAGGACAACAATGATAGGAGAAATCATGGTTGGGGCGAGCTTGAGCGTCGTGTAGGTAATACAATGTGACAAAGGAGAGTTAAAAGAGATCGAGATTTAGATTTCTCTAGCGTACTGGCGCGGCGGCCTGGGGCGGCTGAGACAAACGGTGAAAGAATCCAGATGTACTTTGAGTGAGAGTTGCTCCGAATAGAGATCTTTCACCGCTCGCTCGCAACTGCACCGTCATTTATGGTATACATTCCCCATTCTATTTATGCATCCAAGAATCTACCACGGCCCGAATCTAGTGTAGAGAACTCGATAGTGTAACATTACCGCGCTCATCCAACCTGAATGTGTGCATCCGAACAAAGCTGCGCTTCTCGAGTGACCGAGCCCCAGTGTTACCACCTTCTGGCAGAACACCGGGCTCAACCGGATCTTCGGTCATTTCTGTATCGTTTGGGTCGCTGCTTGGTCCAGCTGCAGGATCCTTTTTCGTATCGTCCTTTGGTCGAGGTGTAGGAGCACTGAGGTCCACCACCCCGAACATCAAGCACGGAGACTTGGCCTTGTTTTCACACTGAAACACAATGACCCGATCGATAATTTTGAGCCCGACCTGCAGCTTACGTTGGATGAGGAAATGCGCAAAGCCCGAGCCGTTAGGACTACCTGAAGTGTCTGTTAGTTGTCAAGAATCGATGAAGCAGACCAAGGTCTCACTCACTGAGGAGCGCCCTGCCTTGCGGCGTCGTTGTCTTAAACTCGACAGGTTCCACGGTAAGCTCTTTACCCACATCGACAAGGGCATGTTGGATGAGAGTCTGTGTCTCAACATTCATGATCGACAGCGAGAGGAACAACTTGAGCTCGTGACGTCTGCCTTCAGGAATTGAGTTCTCCCACATGATCCACATTATATCCGAGGATCGCTGCAATTCGGGCAATTCATCAGGACGTGCATCTGTGGGATGGAGCTTCTTGAGTGCCTCCCATGGACTCTTGCGATCTTGGGTCATGATACCTGTAAGACGTATTAACCTTGTTGGTTGGATTGACGCAGAAAGCTTACCAGCTCCATCCAGGACGGAAATGTAGAAGTGCGCTTCTGTCGCCTGACATTATGTGTCAGTGTCACCTCCCAGATCTTAGTTAGAAATCGGACCTACACGACGAGTTTTGCCATATTTATCCTTGTAGACTTGCGAGGCGGGCTCGACGAGATCATCAGGTTCGGGGTCGTAGTGGAATATTGCTTGGGACCTCCAATGTCCCTCCTTCTTTTCTGTATCGCACTTGTCGGTGATCCCTTGATTCTGGAGAAATTTTGAGATTCCCCAGTACCCACCACTGCTGTAGTCGCAATATACTGGGGTTACATCAAACAACTGATAGCCCCAATCCCACAAGTCATCTACATAATAATCAGCGTGCGGAAATCGTGACCAAAATATCATAATTCACCAGCTTACCTATTGACCATGGGCTCTGGACAGAGTCCTTGGGGTCCGGGAGTAGCTGCCCAACGTCGTAGTCTGAGTATGACATTTGCGCCATCATCTTGGTTCCTTTGCACACAGCTTTACTCCACGTCGCGTCGTCAGCAACTGGTGGAGGCCCTCTCCACCAAGCGCCGTTTGGATCTAGGAGGCCATGGCCACTTGAAGACTTTCCAAGTTTCGTGTCGGACGAGTTCTTTGTAGTGAGGAGCGCATGACTGTTCTCACTAACCACTGCCGTAATCCACGCAACGAGAGTGAAAAGGATCGAGACCTGCATACTTGGAGGTCAAAGCGGCAAGTTGAAGCGCACGATAGTAGAGGAAGTCAACTGCAGGGAACATAAAAAGGGCTGGCAGGTGGGCGGGCTGACTAGCGCAGGCGCGGGTGGAGCAGAAGCCTCCGTTTGAGGGCGAAGCTTAGTTCGATGTTACCCGCGGAACCATGGTTTAGCAAACGGGTGGCGCCACTGTGATAAACATCCACGGGCTGCGGCTTACACGAGCCGTCAATGGGTAAGAGTGAATGAGTAGTAACCGTTGGAGATCACTCAGGGGTACGGCAGAGGTATCCAACTGGAATTGGAAAGCTGAGCATCAAACGGAAGTCTGTCATCGTAGCACGTACACTTAGCGATACCCACAAAGGAAACAGTTCGAAAGCACCAAAAGCTCATATCCATAATTTAAAAGACCTGAGTGAAATCCTCTATGAACATTGCCATCTATCTTGCATGCCTTTCTTTCCTCTAAGTCTATCCCTGGATTGCTCTATACGCCTTCCAGACTTCTCTTTCATATGTACTCGCTCGACAAAGTTATATTTCCATCAAACCGAAAGGTGTGCGTCCTCACGAAATTTCTCTGTTGCATGACCCTTTTTTCTAACGCTCCTTCAACTGGCATGTTCTGATCTGCACCTGTTGATGGGCCTGATTCCGATCTCCGCGCCGGGGGTCGTGGCGCAGGAGCAGCTAGAGTACCTAACTTAAACATGAGGCAGGGCGCGCGGGATTTTGCCTGGCTTTCAAAAGCATAGATGCCAATGACGGTCTTCAGTCCCACTTGAGGCTTGCGTTGTGTGAGGAAGTGCGCTACACGTGCGCCATTTGGCGATCCTGATTACAGTCAGTTACTTTAGGTTGAAGACTCGCATAGGATATAAGTACCAAGTAGTGCCAGCCCGCCATCGGAATTGGGGTCGAACTTATAAGGTATCGCCGTGAGCACTTGACCCTCGGAGTCGAAAGCGCGCCGTATAATGCTTAGGCTCATGGGATTGCTGATGCTCAGAGACATGATGAAGTCGAGATTGGTACGCTGGGAAGCAGGGACGTAGTATTCCCACATCATCCACATCATATCCGACAGCTTCTGCAGATCCGGTAACTCCGTGTTAGGGAAGTTGCCTGGGTAGACCTGGTTTGCAGCGTCTCGTGGACCGAGCGTATTTTGCACGAGAAGGCCTCCTTGGGGGTTCACGGCCATGTAGAAATAGGCTCCGGATGCCTTGTTTGAGCGTTAGCGGTTCTTTCTCAATGCTGACATTTAGACTGACCCTCTTCACCTTCCCATCATATGGGGCAGTGTACCTTTGCCCATCGACGAGGGTGCCTTGCTGATAGTGCGTGATTACAGCGGCTATCCATGACCCACCTTCCTCTACACACTTTTCCGAGAAGCCTATGTGTCTGAAGAAGTCGGCAACGCCCCAGTATCCGCCGGTCTCGAAGTTGCGGTACACTTCTCCTACGCCGGATATGACATACGCCCACGAATAGAGATGCACTGCATGTGTCAACAGACTATAGATCGTCGTACAGTATCAAGACCCACCAAGGTACCATGGACTTTGAGCTGTATTCTGCGGCACTGGGAGCATTTGACCAACATCAAAGTCAGAGTAGGACATTTGCGCCATGAACTTGCGGCCCTTGCACTTCATCTTCTCCCAGACATCATCAGTAGCGGGTGCAGGTGGTGGTCCGTTCCAACGCCTTTCTTGTCTAGGCACCACAGAGTCTTCATATCTATGCCGCGCGACGTGAGCGGGAAAGGTCAGATTTGAGATTTCAGAGGAATTTGGTCCAGCGGCGTCGATATGGCGTTCAGAGACGTCACCGCGAATCAACGGAAGAAGGCCGAGTAGGATCACCAAGACGAGTCGCATAATTCGAAAAGTTGAAATAGAAGGTTGAGTGGATTCCCACAGAAAGGTCTTGTCACGGGTCCGCAACGTGATAGCGCCCTGCGGGTAAAGTGACAGGGTGCTAAGAGCTAGATCGGATCCAACAGATTGTTCGTTTGCCATGCCGCTCCAGCTCGCAGCTATCACTAAGCCGGAATTAGTGCATTTTGGTGCTCCGGGATTGGTTATGTGGTGGATGGAGTGGCCATTTGTAAATATCGGGATGTTCTTAGATCAGACTTCATCACTGTAGCAACCTCCATGGGCCAGACCCATAATATGCTGAAGTTGCTTGCTTCTGCCCGAGAAATGCTAGAGGTTGAATTCAGCAACGGTAAGCATAATTCTTTTGTCCCGGATGTAAATTCTTGGACGTCTGATGGTCCAAATGCTGTATCGTGGGACGTGATGTTCATCTGCCCGATATTCGAAGATGTCGCGGAGTGGATTTGGTAGACTTTGCCATCTCATAGTTTGCCGCCGCTTACGCCGTAATTGTTGCAAGTATGTGTCTGCCTCCGCAAGAGGATCAAAAAAAGAATTTGCAACTCTCCCATTCATCTGCTCTTGCCTGATTGAGCGCGCACGTGCTCACGCTAACGCCAAAAACTTACTCTTTGCTCCTGCCTCCCCCTCTTCCTCCACAAACACCACCGCAAAAGACAGCAAAAATGCTGTTCTTCAAGCTCATCACCGCCATCGCTGCCACCGCCGTTGTCCTCGCGGCACCAACCTCCAACATTACCGCCGTTACTGCCGAGTCTCCAGACTGCCCCAAGGCCTCTCGCTACGCTTGCGGCCAGTACATGCTCAGTGACGGCACTCGTCAAGACTTCGTCTCCCAGGTCTACAAGTGCATCCCCCGCGATAGTTTCACGTGCAACACCTTCAAGTACGAGAAGTTTGATCCGAACCATCCTGATGCGCCAGACCATATGATCGGCGCCAAGGTCGATCCTGGCTGCACCTGCACCTTCTACTCGTAAGTGGCACAAGAAGCTCATGTTGATACGCGGTAACTAATACATTCAACTAGTTCTGCTTGCGATGGCGCTCAGTACACCGAGACCTGGACTGGCTGGGAGGGTGAGCCCAACAAACCCGAGTGGAGTCGCCCATCGTACACCGACAAGAACTTCGTGGGTTGGTGGTGCAAAGAAGACTACTAAGTGGTACGCTGAAGCTATGTCAGAAGCGCGGCAAGCGTGGACATCATCAGTTGAGTGAAATGCATCGATCGGAAGTGAAAAAGCCATGTCATGCTCCGATACCGGCTTAGACATAGAGCCCAAATACATTGAAACTCAATTCCAAATTTCACACGCTTCTGCAACGCTCGCATGCGCATATGAACTCTCTCAAGGACTTGCATGCGGCACGGCGCGCTTCCCGCTGACTGGATTTAAAACCGTTCAACAACACTCACATAGAATTTTGCAATCCTGACAACACACGAAGTAATAACGAGGCGAAGAGTACTTGCTGATATGCGCGATCAAGGCACCGCGTCACATCCAAACAACAGCTCTACACTGACGTAGAAACAAGCACGATGGATCTCCATTCCAAAGCATACAAGCACCTGCACAAGCAATGCTAGCATGAAACTCTAAGTTACTCCGACCTAAGCGAACGAGTTCCCCCCTCGAAACTACCATGTCGATCGCCCCTACGCGGGCTACAAATGTGGAAGTTCCCGCGCCCGGCACTAACACCTTCCGCCGCTGCGATTGGTCGCGCCCGAGCATCACAGTCACCGCGGCTGCACCAATCATATACGCATAGTACCTGTTCTTGCATTTAACACCTACCGCGTCTTTGAAACATCGATCCTCGAAAAGCTACTCACCCGGATTTTCAATTGCGAGAATACCTCGCTTTAAACTTCACGCAGGTTTTCTAGTCCAGATATAAGACGCGAGTACAGATCATGATGAAGCTCGTCGCTGTCCTTACGCTTCTCCCACTCGCCCTCACCTCCCCGATCAACTCGGCTACATGCGGCGCTCCGAACGACTCCATCTGCGCTTCATTCCTCTTCGCCAACGGCACGGTGTCGCAGGACATACACATCAACGACGGCGGGTGCACGGATGTACTGCACTCAAACAGCGTGGCGGGCATCAAGGTGTATGATTGTTGGTGCGGGTTGTGGAAGTGAGTATTTCCCTGTCATCGTCGGTGGGAGAAGAGAAGAGGTGTCGATGAGGGCTAATATGAAGCAGTGCGCAAGATGCCGGCGCGTGCAACAACGGATATGACGAGGAGGTGGCTAAGATTGAGAGTTGTGCGGGATGGGTCGATGGGGGGAAGTGGAAGTTGAAAGCGACGCACGTTAGCTGTTATCGACGTTGATGAACACTGGGCTGGTTCACTGGTGGAGGAGAAGTTGTTGTTATACCCAATCGTTGGGAATCAATGTGGAAGTACTGCTAACCCTTAAGAGCATCCTTCCCAACATACTTTTGAATTCACGTATCATCTGAGAGCATGACGAGTGAGCTGGAAGTGGACGTGAATGTACCACGTCTACTTCCGGCGCAGACACGCGTACCAGTTCAACTTCATCTCGCGCAGATATGTAACCTGCAACTCGCCCTCGGTCGCATCAGCCCTAGCATAAAAGCTGTACGGGTCGCATGCATAGCCACTGTCTCACTATCAGCAATTCCATTCAACACACACAGATTCGCTCGCGCTACCAAAACTTACTCGTACATAGTGCAGTCGCAGCCCTTGAAGATGGTGGCAGCGCGGAGGTCACCGGTGACCTGGCGGCAGATGTTGTCGTCGAAGAGGTGGCCGCGCGTGCCGTCACGGTCGTAGATATCGGCTTCGCCGCAGCCCTTGGGGATGTTGGGGTTGACTTCACCGGCGGAGGTGATGTCAAGGAAGAGCAGGAGGGCGAGGATGTTGGTGAAGAGCATGGTTTCAGTTGACTTTTGATCTTCTTGGGTTGGAGTTGAGGCGTTGGTTTGGTGGTCGAGAGAAGGTGCCGCTCGAGGTGAGGTGGTGTGTGTAGCAATCTTAATTCAACAAACGGGGCCTCGAGATAGGGCGGTGAGCTCGGATCTGGGGCCTGGTAAAGGCAAACGGAGTAAGAGAAGGAAAGAGTTGTTGAGCTGCAGTGACGCACGCACCTCGAGAATCGTTCGCGGGCGCTCATATATAATGCAGTGCTGCTCTTCTTTGCTCTTCCACATTCCTCCTCTACAGTACGTCGAAGTACTCCAGCCTCAACTAAGAAGTACCAATCAAACCACCCACTAAGCATGCTCTTCTCCACGATCCTCGGCGTCCTCGCGGCTGTTAGCTCTGTAATTGCGTCTCCGTTGGCTTCGACTCCCAATTTGCTCCAATTCGCTGGCGTGGTAGTCACCGACAAGGACGTCAACTACGAGCTGACCGACCGCAACGAGATCAAGGCCTTTGACGGCAAGGTCGACAACGGCAACTACCCGCACCCGGATCGATTCCATGTCAAGCGCGGCTTCCATTGCATCTTCTACCGGTTTGTGCATCCTGTATACCTTCAGTGCCACAAGACTTGATGCTGACAACGTGATAATGTAGTGAGGCTAGCCGCGGTGTCGGAACGCCAGTTGGCGAGTTTGTCGGCCCTGCCACGGGCAGTTTCCAGGAGTGGGTCGCCTTCTACAAGTGCTTCGTTGCCAACGGCAAGGAGTATCAGGTCGCCGCACGTGCTCCGGGAGACGACGACGAGCAGATGATTCCCTGCGGCAAAGTCACCGATGCCAATGGAATTGTTCATGACCTCATGGAGACGACTAAAGAAGCTCCCCAGCACGCGCAATTCACTGTCAACGGCGTCCGATACGAGCCGTGGCTGTTTCACGTGGCGGATACGTGTACTTGCAACTTCTTTAGGTTGGTGTATCCCGGATGTCTTCGCATACTTCTTTCCTGCGTTCGGCAAGGACAAAAGTATGCGAAGGCATCCAGCCCTCTCGATCAGCTCTAGGTTTACTAACGCTTTGGCAGCACCGATGATGAGAACAAGTCGCTCGGAGAGATTAAGGGCCCTACGGATCCAGTCTTCAAGCAGGAGAACGCAGGCAGCTATCTGTGCTGGATCAATGTCTCCATATAGGTGCTTGCTGGTTTGCAGGTGCTGGAGGCTCTTAGTAGTTAATGGCGGAGAGAAAATAAAGACGAGACATGAATAAAAAGTAATCTTTCTGACCTACGATTCTTCGTGAAACGTCTTTGAAAACCACCTGAGAACCTCCCGGACGAGTTATTAGATGGACAATCAACCATTCTCAAGTTTTTAAAGATATCCAGGAAGGAATGAAGTCGGAAGCCGGTCGCGCTAGGATGGGCGCATTTCAGCCCTACAACGCGCTTATCGATAAGCGCCTCCAAAATTTCGAGCTCTCAACACCACGTCTTGCGCATACAACCTCGCCAGCCCACCTCACAGCTTCCCGTATACCTTCACACCACATATTCCCACACACCACCACGATGATCCGCAAACAAGCCCGCGAGCGCCGTGACTACCTCTACCGCCGGGCCCTCACCCTGCGCGACGCCGAACTCGCCTCAAAACGCGCCGCCCTCAAAGCGTCTCTCGCCTCAGGCAAACCCCTCGCCAAAGATCTCGCCGACGACTCTTCCCTACGCACTGACTACAAATACGACGAATCGCGCGCCGACCGCACCGCGGAAGAAGAACTCGGCCTCGACGATGAATACGCGCAACTCTCGGGCGTCGTGGACCCGCGCATCTTGGTGACGACGAGTCGCGATCCGAGTTCGCGACTCGGCACGTTTGCAAAGGAGATACGCTTGCTGCTTCCGACTGCGATACGGCTGAATCGTGGAAATTTGATCCTGAATAATCTGGTGTCGAGTGCGCAATCATCAGGGCTCAGCGATATTATTTTACTTCATGAACACCGCGGTACGCCTACTGCGCTGACGGTGAGCCACTTTCCACATGGACCGACGGCGAGCTTTAGTCTGCATAATGTGGTGCTGCGCGCGGATATCCCGAATAGCGCGAGGGGAACCGTGTCAGAAAGCTATCCACACCTCATATTCGAAGGATTTTCGACGAAACTGGGACAGCGCGTCGTGCAAGTCCTGAAACATCTTTTCCCGCCGCGAGAAGGCACCGCCAAGGTAGGGAACAGGGTCGTCACGTAAGTTTGTTTACACCCCATATTCATCATCAAGTGTAGAGGACTAAGACGGCACGCTAGGTTCAAGAACATCGAAGACACCATCGAAGTCCGCCACCACGTCTTCGTCAAGACAGGCTACCAAGCCGTCGAACTCGCCGAAGTCGGGCCGCGCATGAGCATGCGGCTATTCGAGATCCGGGCAGGCACGTTGGAGAACAAGGACGGCGACGTCGAATGGCACCTGAACCAATACACGCGCACAGGCCGGAAGAAGGAGTATCTATAGCCTCTCGCACACCCTCCACGTAATCCAAAGATACCCCATCCATGCCAATATACAAAACCAAGTATTCAATACGAAGGCTTCCAAACATCTCGATACTCCTCGACTTGATTTTATTTCCCTTTCCCAAG
>Ga0265780_10006718_pt1 | contig 14219 bp, 11 predicted proteins | sample P1T30metagenome_FD_192432 | JGI IMG/M metagenome (GOLD analysis project Ga0265780, IMG submission 192432) | Plant litter microbial communities from East Loma Ridge, Irvine, California - P1 T30 | ecosystem: Environmental > Terrestrial > Plant litter > Unclassified | place: USA: California... | reverse complement strand
ATGGTAGACCTCATAGGCCTTGAACTTGCGCTTGATGATCGCCGCGCGCTTGATGACGTATTCGAACTCGTCGCGCGTGAAGTCGGAGAATTGCAGGAAGTGCTTGATCGGAGTGGTGCCTGGCATAATGGTTCTACTCGTTTGTTGTCCCTTGAATTATAAGGGCTTTTTCTTTCCGCTAGGGAAGCGATGTCATCAGTACAGCGTCTGCGCCGATTCGTGCAGCAGTTGCGCATATAACTGGTGGCGCATGCGTGCGATCTTGCCTTCGGCGACCGCGTCCAGGATCGCACATTGCGGCTCGGCCAGGTGGCGGCAATTGTAGTACTTGCAGCCGCCCAGGTAGGGCTTGAACTCGACGAAGGCGCGTTCCAGCATGCCTTCGGTCAGGTGGTACAGGCCGAATTCCTGGAAGCCCGGCGAATCGATGATCGCCGAGGGTTCGCCGGCGTCGCCCGGCAGCCAGTACAGGCGCGTGAACGTCGTGGTGTGCTTGCCGGTATCGAGCGCGGCCGAGATTTCGCGCACCGCGATGTCGGCGTCGGGCACCAGCAGGTTGATCAGCGACGATTTTCCCATGCCCGACTGGCCGATGAAGATCGACGACTGGCCCGCCAGCAGCGGCTGCAATAGCGCCACCGTTTCTTCGGGCCGGGACTGGGCCGAGACCTCGTGCACCGGGTAGCCGAGCGCGGCGTAGTGGGCGGCGCGTTCGCGCGCGCGCGGCAGCAGGTCGGTCACGTCGGTCTTGTTCAGGATCAGGTGGGCCTCGATGCCGGCCGCCTCGCAGGCCACCAGCGAACGCGACACCAGGTCGTCGGCGAAGCCCGGTTCGGTGGCGATCACGATGAACAGGCGCGAGATGTTTGCCGCCAGCAGCTTCGACTTGTACTGGTCGGAGCGATACAGCAGGGTGGTGCGCTCGGCGATCTTCTCGATCACGGCCTGGTCGTTCGACGTGCGCTTGAGGTGCACCACATCGCCCACGGCGACATTGGTCTTCTTGCCGCGCGTGACGCATTGCAGCTTTTCGCCGCCGGCGTCGGCCAGGTAGTGGCGGCCGTGGGCCGCGATGATGGTGCCGCTCAGTTCTTTATCCAGGTTGCTCATGCGTCGGTTTCCAGTGCACTGACCTTCGCCGCGCAAATAAAATCGTTCTCGGTCAGCGCACCGCCGGCCGAATGGGTGGTCCAGGTGACGCGGCAGGTCGCATGGCCGACCGTCATCTCCGGGTGATGGTGTTGTTGCTCCGCGATCGCGGCCACCGCATTCACGAAGGCGATCGTGTCGCGGTAGGCGGAAAAGCGGAATTCCCGGCCCAGGGCGCCGTCGGCTGCGCGCCAGCCGGGCACGTCGGCCTGCAGCGCACCCAGCGCCGCCGGGGCGAGCGCGGGCGCGTTATTCAGGCACTGGCGATCGGCGAGCTTCATGCGCCCGCCATCGTCAGGTGTTTCACGCGCACCGAGGCCGGCGGGTGCGAATCGTAGAATGCCGAGTGCAGCGGATCCGGGGTAAGCGTCGACGCGTTGTCCTCGTACATCTTGACCAGGGCCGAGACCAGGTGGCGCTGGTCGGTGTGCCGGGCCGCGAAGGCGTCGGCCTCGAACTCGTGCTTGCGCGAGGTGATCGAGGACAATGGCGCCAGCGGGAAGGTGAATACCGGCAGCACCAGCACGAAGAGCACCAGGGCCATGCCGTCGTTCGACGCATTCATGAAGGGCAGCACGCCCAGGCCGGTGTAGAACCAGGCCTGCTCCTTCAGGTAGCCGAGCAGGGCCAGCAAGGCCAGCGACATGGCGAACATCACGATCACGCGCTTGACGATGTGGCGCAGCTTGAAGTGGCCCAGTTCGTGCGCCAGCACCGCCTCGATCTCTTGCGGCTCGAGGCGCGCGAGCAGGGTGTCGAAGAACACGATGCGCTTGGCGCGCCCGAAGCCCGAGAAATAGGCGTTGCCATGGGCGCTGCGCTTGCTGCCGTCCATCACGAACAGGCCGCGCGAGGCGAAACCGACGCGCGCCATCAGGCCTTCGATGCGCTGCTTGAGGCCGGCGTCTTCGAGCGGGCTGAATTTATTGAACATCGGCGCGATCAGGCTCGGGTAGAGCGCGATCATCGACAGCTGGAAGCCGCTCCACACCAGCCAGGTATACAACCACCACAGGTCGCCCGATTTTTCCATCAGGGTCAAGACCACCCACAGCAACGGCAGGCCGATCAGGGCCCCGACCAGCGTGCTCTTGAGCAGGTCGCTGAACCACAGGCCGGGCGTCATCTTGTTGAAGCCGAAACGCTGTTCGAGCACGAACTGGCGGTACCAGTCGAGCGGCAGGTCGAGCAGGCCCGAGAGCACGCCGAAGGCCACCACCAGCGCCAGCTGGTGCCACAGGCCGGGGCCGGTCAACGGCAGGAGCGCCAGCGACAGCAGTTGCAGGCCGCCCAGCAAGGTAAAGCCGATCAGGACCACGCCGCCCCACAGCATGCCGAGCAGGCCGAGGCGGGTCTTGGCGACGGTATAGTCGGCCGCCTTCTGGTGCGCCGCCAGCGGCACCTTTGGTGCAAACTCGGCCGGCACGGCAGCGCGGTGGCGGCCGATGTGGCGGATATGGCGCGCAGCCAGCCAGGTGCGCAGCGCGAGCGTGAGCACCAGGAAAACGACAAACAAAACCGAAAAGCCGAATGAAGACATTCTGTGCCTGTGAGAAAATGCAGGATTAAGTAAAACACGACAGGGCAAAGAGAGAATTATGTCACAAGCTACACTATCCACCGAGTCTGCCGCAGCGCAGCGTCCGAATGACATGAACCTGGTCTGGGTCGACATGGAAATGACGGGCCTGGACCCGGACAACGACCGCATCATCGAGGTGGCGGTGGTCGTCACCGACGCCGAGCTGAACATCATCGCCGAAGGGCCGGTGTTCGCCATCCACCAGTCGGACGAGACGCTCGACAAGATGGACAACTGGAACAAGGGCACCCACGGCAAGTCGGGCCTGATCGACCGCGTCAAGGCCTCGACCGTCACCGAAGCCCAGGCCGAACAGGAGCTGATCGCCTTCCTCAAGCAGTATGTTCCGGCCAACAAATCGCCGATGTGCGGCAATTCGATCTGCCAGGACCGCCGCTTCATGGCGCGCGGCATGCCCAAGCTCGAGGCGTTCTTCCATTACCGTAACCTGGATGTGTCGACCCTCAAGGAACTGTGCCGCCGCTGGAAGCCCGAGGTGGCGAGCAGCTTCAAGAAGCACCAGAAGCATACCGCCCTGGCCGACATCGTCGAGTCGATCGAAGAACTGCGCCACTACCGCGAGCACTTTATCCAGAAATAGTGCAATAAGTGCAGCAAAAAACTGCACGGTATTGTCAAGCAGGTATGCGACAATCGGCGCTATGGTTCCGCTGACGCATACCGCTTTTGCCGGTGACAGCCAGATGGCCGCGCGCATGCGCGGCCACGACTGGACGCGCTCCAGCCTCGGCGCCCCCGAGGGTTGGCCGCCGTCACTGCGCACCGCAGCCGACATGATGCTGCACTCCTCGTTCCCCATGTTCATCCTGTGGGGACCGCAGCTCGCCTTCCTGTACAACGACGCCTATATCCCGGTCCTGGGCCAGCGCTACCCGTGCGCTCCCGGGCTGCCGTTCGCCGACCTGTGGCCCGAGACCTGGCCCTCGCTGCAGCCGCTGGTCGAGCGCACCTTGGCGGGAGAGGCGGTGTTTTTCGAAGATGTCGAATTCGAACTGCAGCGCAACGGCTATCCGGAACGCGCCTGGTTCACCTTCTCGTATGCGCCGCTGTACGACGCCGCCGGCCAGGTCGGCGGCCTGTTCTGCACCTGCATGGAAACCACCGGCCGCATGCTGGCCGAGCGGCGCGCCGCGTTCCAGCTCACCGTGTCCGATGCGCTGGCGCCGATCGGCGATCCGGGCGAGGTGATCGCCACCGCCAGCGCCTTGCTGGGCGCGGAACTGGGCGCCGCGCGCGTGCTGTATGCCGAGATCGATCCGCTCAGCGGCCGGCTCGATGTGCCGCGCCTCTGGAGCCGTGACGCCGATCGGCAGGCGGTGCTGCGCGCACCCTTGCACGACTTCAGTCCGGCCGTGGTGGCCGAATTGCGCAGCGGCGCCGTGGTCCAGATCCATGACCTGGCCAACGATCCGCGCGCCCAGGACCTGCGCGGCGCCTTGACGCACGAGCGGGGCGGGGCCTTGCTGGTGGTGCCGCTGGTGAAAGGCGCTCGCCTGATTGCCTGCCTTGGCCTCGATTCACCGGCGCCGCGCTCCTGGGCCGCGCACGAGGTGCAACTGGCGCGCGACGTGGCCGAGCGCACCTGGGGCGCGGCCGAGACCGCGCGCGCCCAGGCCCTGCTGCGCGAAGAGCGCGACCGTTCGCGCGACATCCTCGACAATATCTCCGAGGGTTTTGCCCTGTTCGATCGCAACTGGATCATGCAGCGCATGAATGCCGAGGGCCTGCGCATCTGCGCCGTCACGCGCGAAGAAGTGATCGGCCGCAACCACTGGGAAGTGTTCCCGCAGATGGTCGACAGCGAGGCCGGGCAGATGTACCGCAGCGTGATGCAGACCCGCAGCGCCGGCGCCGCCGAGCATGGCCACGTGTTTCCGGATGGCCGCCGGATCTGGACCGATATCCGTGCCTACGCCACCCAGGATGGCGGCATCGCCAGCTTCTTCCGCGACATCACCGACCGCAAGCTGGCCGAAGACAAGCTGATCGAGGCCGACCGCCGCAAGGATGAATTCCTGGCGATGCTGGCGCACGAATTGCGCAATCCCCTGGCGCCGATCAGCGCCGCCGCCGAGCTGCTGCGGCTGGGGAAGATGGACGAACGCCGGGTGCACCAGAGCAGCACCATCATCGGGCGCCAGGTGCGCCACATGACGCGCCTGGTGGACGACCTGCTCGACGTGTCGCGCGTCACGCGCGGCCTGATCACGCTGGGCCAGGCGCGGGTACCGGCGCGCGGCGTGATCGAGGAGGCGCTCGAGCAGGTGCGCCCGAGCATCGATGCGCGTTCGCAGCAACTCAGCGTGCGCCTGCCGCCCGCGCAGGCCGCCGTACGCGGCGACAAGGCGCGCCTGGTGCAGGTGGTGGCCAATGTGCTGGGCAATGCCGCCAAGTACACGCCGCCCGGCCGCGGGATCGACCTGCGCGCCGACGTGTTCGGCACGCGCCTGGTGCTGAGCGTGCGCGACGAGGGCATCGGCATGGACCGCGAACTGACCGGACGCGTGTTCGACCTGTTCACCCAGGCCGAGCGCTCGCCCGACCGCTCGCAGGGCGGCCTGGGCCTGGGACTGGCGCTGGTCAAGCACCTGGTCGAGCTGCACGGCGGCACGGTCGGCTGCTCGAGCCCGGGGCTGGGCAAGGGCAGCACCTTCGTCGTCACGCTGCCGCTGCTGCAAGAAGCCGACGCCCGGCCGCTCGTGCATGAGGCGCCGGGCGCGCGCGGCGCCAGGTCCCTGAAGGTGCTGGTGGTCGATGACAACGCCGACGCCGCCGAGACGCTCGGCCTCTTGCTTGCGGCCCAGGGCCACGAGGTGACGATCGAGCACGGTTCGCTGGCGGCGCTGGAACGCGCGCGCAGCATGCGGCCGGACGCCTGCCTGCTCGACATCGGCCTGCCCGAGATCGACGGGCGCGAGCTGGCGCGCCAGCTGCGCGCCGATCCGCTCACCCGTGACGCGACGCTGATCGCGATCACCGGGTATGGCCAGCAGCAGGACCGCGAGGCGGCGCTGGCGGCCGGATTCCAGCACCACCTGGTCAAGCCGGTCGATCTCGATCTGCTGCTGCGCCTGCTGGACGAGACAGGCGCCGGGAACGGTGAGCCGGGAGCGGCGATGGCCGCCACCGGCGCGCGGTACGGCGCCTGAGCCTGTCGCATCCACATAGTTGACAATGATCGCAAAGGAGACCGGATGACAAGAAAACCCGCCCTCATCGCCACCACCCTGGCGCTGGCCTTGTTCGGCGCCCCCGACAGAGCGTCGCATGCGGCCAACCCGATCGTCCCGGGCTGGTTCGCCGACCCCGAGATCCGCATCTACGGCAATACCTACTGGATCTATCCCACTTATTCCGACCACTACGGCCAGCCCGACCAGTCGCGCGCGTTCACGCCGGCGCAGCAGGCCATGCGGGCGCAGAAGGACCTGATCTGGGAGCCCTACCTGAAGCAGACCTTCCTGCACGCATTCTCGTCGCCCGACCTGGTGCACTGGACGAAGCACCCACACGTGCTCGATGTCGAGAACGTCGCCTGGGCCGCGTACGCGGTCTGGGCGCCGTCCGCGATCGAGCACAGGGGCAAGTACTACCTGTTCTTTGGCGCCAACGATATCAAGAGCAATGGCCAGACGGGCGGCATCGGCGTCGCCGTCAGCGATCGGCCGCAAGGCCCGTTCAAGGATGCGCTGGGACGCCCGCTGATCGACCGGATCCACCACGGCGCCCAGCCGATCGACCAGATGGTGTTCAAGGACGACGACGGCCAGGTCTATATGTACTACGGCGGCTGGAAGCATGCCAACGTGGTCAAGCTGGCGCCCGACCTGCTGAGCCTGGTGCCATTCCCGGATGGGGCTACCTACAAGGAAATCACGCCCGATCCCGCCTATGTGGAAGGCTCGTTCATGGCCAAGCGCAACGGCGTGTATTACTTCATGTGGTCGGAAGGCGGCTGGACCGGGCCCGACTACCGCGTCGCCTACGCCATGAGTTCGTCGCCATTCGGGCCGTTCAAGCGCATCGGCACCATCCTGCAGCAGGATACGAACATCGCGAATGGCGCCGGACACCACTCGGTAGCCAATATTCCCGGCACCGACGAGTGGTACATCGCCTACCACCGCCGGCCGCTGAACGACAAGGATGGCCACCACCGCGAGATGGCGATCGAGCACTTGTACTTTAACGCCGACGGCACCATCAAGCCGGTGGTCATGACGACGCAGGGCGTGGCGCCGAGGACCATCTTGCCAAAAAGCTGATCCTGCACCATTTTGGGGTGGTCGCGCCCGTGTTTCGCGCGAGTGTGCTGTAATAACACTCTTTGTGCACGGATTTGGTGCGATGCGATCCTTTCTTCTTTCCCTGCTGCGGCGGCCGCACCCGGTGGCGCTGGCGCCGATCGGCCAGGCCAGGGCTGCGTTCGGCGCCCTGTTTGGCCTGGGACTGGCCGGCCTGCTGAGCCAGGCCGTGCTGGCCTGGAGCGCGCCCGGCACGCACGCCGCCTGGCTGGTCGCCCCAATGGCGGCCTCGGCCGTCCTACTATTTTGCGTTCCTTCGAGCCCGTTGGCGCAGCCGTGGCCCGTCATCGGCGGGAATGTGGTCTCGGCCCTGGTCGGCGCCGCCTGCGCCCAGCTGGTGCCCGATCCGATGTTCGCCGCGCCGCTGGCGGGCGGCCTGTCGATCGCCATGATGTTCCTGCTGCGCTGCCTGCATCCGCCGGGCGGGGCGGTGGCCATGACGGCCGTGCTGGGCGGGCCGGCGGTGCTCGAGGCCGGTCTCGGCTTCGCGCTGGCGCCGGTAGGCCTGAACACCGTGCTGCTGGTGCTGGCGGCGTTGTTGTACAACCGCGTCACGGGCGCGCACCACGCGCACCAGCCGGCGCCGGGCCCGGCGGCCGTCAACGCCGAGGATATCGACGCCGCGCTCGGGCACTTCGGCGAAGCGCTGGATGTGTCGCGCGACGACCTGGCCACCATCGCCGACGACGCCGGCCGCCACGCGGCCGCGCGGCGCGCGCGCGGCCTGCATGCGGGCGACGTGGTGGTGCCGCCGCTGGCACGCCTGGCGCCCGGCATGCCGCTGGCGGCGGCGCGCGCGGTCCTGCTCAGGCACGGCTTGCCGTCGCTGCCGGTGGTCGATGGGGCAGGGCGCTTGCTGGGCGTGCTGACGCTCAAGCAGTTGCTGCAGGCGGCGGCCGAAGGCGAGGCGCGCAGCCTCGGGGCGCGCGCGCTGGGTGTGCTGCGTGCAAAGCCGCGGGCGGCGCTGGTGGCCGACCTGATGACGACCGGGATCGCGGTGCAGGCGGCGCAGCCGGCCACCGCGGTGGCGGTGCTGGCCGCACGCCATGGGCTGGCGCGGGTGCCGGTGGTCGACGCGGCGGGGATGCTGGTGGGGATGGCGGGGCCGGTCGAGGTACTCGAGGCCTTGCACGGGGCGGAACTGGCCGCGTAGGGCTGGCCGTGGCGGCCCTGGCGCCCTGGTGGTGGCCCCGCCGCCCCTCTGTCATCGCGCGCTGGCGCCGAGCGGCTGGCGTGGTCTTGTCCGGCGCCGTGCCGGAAGCTCCTGCGGCAAGCCGTCACCGGGTGGACGACCAGCCGTCCGCCCAGGTTCAGCCGCCAGTAACGCTTACGCCGGTTCGGCGCCGCAGCACTTCTTGTACTTCTTGCCGCTGCCGCAAGGGCAGTCGTCGTTGCGGCCGACCTTCGGCTCGTCGCGCACCACGGTCTCGACCGCTGCCTTGCGCAGCGGCAGCCAGTAGCGGTAGATGGCCGGCACATTCGCTTCGATCTGCAGCGCCAGCGCGTGGATCTTGTGCGGATTGTCGACTTCTTCGAGTTCGGCTTCCTCGATCTCGTCGGCGCCCAGCAGGTAGATCGGGCGGACCAGTTCGGCCACGTCCGAATCCAGGATCGCATCCCACGAACCCGCGCGCAGCTCGACGCCTTCCCAGAAGCCCCAGCACCAGGCTTCGGGATCGATCAGGACCTTGCCTTCGAATTCATGTTCGACGAACAGCGGCTCGAATTCCTTGGGCGAGACTTCGAACGTGATCAGCACTTCGTTCATGAAGCGCATGATCAGGTTGACGATCTTTTCCTGTTCGCGCTGGTTTTTCCACTTCGGCGCGGACGCCTCGTCCTGGCCCCACACCAGCGGCAGCCATTCGGCCGGCATGATGGTTTCCGGTCCGATCGCGATCGCGGTCAGGAAGCCGTGCAGGGTGTCCATCGTCATCGCTTCGTCGGAGCAACGGTCGGACAAGAGGAACTGGTCGAGTTCGTCGAATTCTTTTTCGGAGAGGGGCTGTTCGAGATGCATGGCAGTAGGGTGTGGCGGCGCGCGAGCGCCCGATTGCGTAAAGGCGCCAGTGTAACGCCTGCGCCGCCGGGCGGCACGAAAAACCTGCCGCGAAAGAGGGCCGGCGCACCGCGGCGCAACGGCCGCGGCGCCAGGCGGCGCCAGCCAGGCGCCGCCGAAAGAGCATCAACGCTTGGCGTTGAACGCCTTGATCAGCTCGTCGGCTGCGAACTGCTGGGCTTCCCTGGCCTTCGGCACCACGGCGTCCATGCCGAAGAATTCGTGGGTCACGCCGGTGAAGTGGCGGTAGTTGACGGCCACGCCTTCCTTCCTGAGGCGGTCGGCGTAGTCCTTGCCTTCGGTCATCAGTGGATCGATCTCGGCCGTGATGACGGTCGCGGACGGCAGGCCCTTGAGCGAGGCGGCCTTCATCGGCAGCGCATGCGGATTCTTCGGATCGGCGCCGTAGTGCTTGAAGAACCAGCCCATCATCGCCTTGTTGAGCGGCTTGGCGTTGGCGTTCTTCTGGTACGACGCGTTGTTCATGTCGTCGTTCACGACCGGGTACACCAGCAACTGGTGTACCGGCATTTGCACTTTCTGTTCCATCGCCATCATCGACACCACGGTCGCCAGGTTGCCGCCAGCCGATTCGCCGGCCACCGCCACGCGCATCGGGTCGCCGTTGAACTGCCTGGCATTCGCGAGCGCCCACTGGTAGGCCGCGAAGGCGTCCTGGGGCTGGGTCGGGAAGGTGTGCTCAGGCGCCCGGCGGTAGTCGGCCGAGACCACGATCGCCCTGGCCTTTTTGGCCAAGCCGCGCACCGAGGCTTCATACACCTTGGTGTCGGCGATCACGAAGCCGCCGCCGTGGTAATACACGATGACCGGGAACGGACCCTTGCCTTCCGGCGTGAAGATGTGGACCGGGAAGCTGCCGCCCTTGCCCTGCACCGTCTGCGTCTTCATGGTCACGCCCGGTTCGGGCGCGGTGCTCTTTCCCGCATCGGTCAGCACCTTCTTGACGGCGTCCGCCGGCGTCGGCTGCTTGCGCGCTTCTTCAGGGCTCAGCGTCTCGAGCGGCTTCGGCTTCAGTGCGGCCATGGCGTCCAGCACTTTCTGCATAGTCGGCTCGGCCTTCGGCGGCTGGGCGGCCGTTTGTGCGATCGCGGCGCCGGCCAGCATGCCGGCGGCCAGCGCCACCATGGTCAGAGTCAGTTTTTTCATGTTCTTCCTTGTCGGTTTGACGTCCGGCGCGAATGCGCCTGGATTCGTTTGTGACATGAGACATTGTATGAATGGGAGGCTCTGTGCGTAGACGAACTGAGCCGGCACGAATCCGCCGTGATTTCCGCTTCGTCGTGCGCCGCCGTACAATGCTGGCATGGATAACTTGAATACCGACAACGAATCGCCCGGGCATCCGTATTCCCGGCTCGATCCGGCCATGGTGCTGGACGCGCTCGACAGTGTCGGCATGCATGGCGACGGCCGCCTGCTGGCCCTCAACAGCTATGAGAACCGGGTGTATCACGTGGGCCGCGAAGAGGGCGGCCCTGTGGTGGTCAAGTTCTACCGCCCGCAGCGCTGGAGCGGCGCCGCCATCCTCGAAGAGCACGCGTTCGTGGCCGAGCTGGTCGAGCAGGAGGTGCCCGTGGTGCCAGCGCTCGAGATCGACGGCAAGACCCTGCATGCGTTCGAGGGATTCCGCTTCGCCGTGTTCCCGAGCCGCGGCGGCCGTGCGCCGGAGCTGGGCGACCCTGCCGTGCTGGAGTGGATCGGCCGCTTCATCGGCCGCATCCATGCGCGTGGCGCCGTCAAGGCCTACGCGCACCGTCCGGCGCTCGACCCGGCCACCTTCGGCCGCGAGCCGTTCGACTACTTGCGCAGCCACGATTTCGTCCCGCCCGAGCTGATGGCGGCCTGGTCCAGCGTGGTCGAGCAGGCCCTCGATGGCGTGGCGCGCTGCTACGAGCGCGCGGGTGACTTGCCGCTGCTGCGCCTGCACGGCGACTGCCATGGCGGCAATGTGCTGTGGACGCCCGACGGGCCGCATTTCGTCGACTTCGACGACAGCCGCATGGGGCCGGCGGTGCAGGACTTGTGGATGCTGCTCTCGGGCGAGCGCCAGGAGATGGTGGGCCAGATGGCCGACGTGCTGGCGGGCTACGAGGATTTCTGCGAATTCCATCCGCGCCAGCTGTACCTGGTCGAGGCGCTGCGCACGCTGCGCCTGATCCATTATGCGGCCTGGCTGGCGATGCGCTGGGACGACCCGGCTTTCCCCGCCGCCTTCCCCTGGTTTAACACCCAGCGCTACTGGCAGGACCGCATCCTGGAGCTGCGCGAGCAGGTGGCGCTGATGGACGAGCCGCCGCTGTGGCCGGTGTGAGCCGGTGCATGCGTTGAAATGGGCCAATATTGCCTGTCAGTTCCGAATAGCACACGGGACGAATTTGCTGGATAATCGAGCCGACGCCAGCCATTGAGAACCCGCATGCAACCGAATCCAGCCCAGCAAGCAGACGCCGACTTCTCGATCGACCTGTCGCAGGCCGCCGGCATGCTGCCGCCAGCCACGCCAGCCGCGCCAGCCGCCGCATCCGCCGTGCCCGGCGGCGCGCCGGCGATGGCGCCGACCAGCGCGCCGGCCGCACGCAAGCCGCTCGAGATGCGTGAAATCCAGGAAGCGATCGCCCGCGTGGAATCCGAGGCCAAAGCCAATGTCGCCGCCGAGAGCCGCCACCACGCCGAAGCGCGCGCCCGTGCGCTGGCCGACGAACGCGCCGCCCTCGACGCCGCCGCGGCGGCCGCCGCGCTGGCCAATTCGCAAGCCTCCGAAGAAGCCATCGCCGCCAACCGCGACCGGCTGGAGTCCTTGCGCGCCGCGGCGAAGGCGTCCGCCGAGCGCCTGGAGGCGATCCGCCACGAGACCGCCGAGCTGCGCGCGCGCGTCAAGAGCGACACCGAGGTCCGGCTCGCGACCGAGGCCCGCTCGCGTTCCGAAGAAGAAGCGCGGCGCCGCGCCACGGCCCAGATCGAGGCCGAGGCCGAAATGTCGGCCAAGGCCGCGCGCGCCGCCGACGAGCTGGTGGTGCACACCGAACAGGCGCGGCTGCAGGCGGCCGAGCGCATGGCTGCGGTCGAGGCGGCGAAAGAAGAGGTATTGCACAACGCCAGCGCCGACGCCCGCATCGCGATCCTGGCGCGCGAACGCGAGCGCGCCGAAAAGGCCGCGCGCCAGACCGCCGAGAAACTGGCCCAGGCCGAAGCCGACGCCCTCGAACTGACGCAGCAGCGCGAGCGCGCCGACCAGATCGCGCTGAGTTCGGCATTTTCGCGCGCCGCCGCCGAAGCGCGCGCGCTTGAAGAAGCACGCGCCTTTGCCCACATCGAACAGGAACGCGAGGCGATCGCGCTGGCCCAGGCCGAGTCCGAACGGGTAGCGGCCCAGTCGCTGCGCATGCGCCTGCAGACCGAGAAAGAACTACGCGACGCCGCCACGCACCGCGAACGCCAGGAGCAGATGGCGGCCTCCACGGCCGAGGCGCGGCGCGACGCCGAGACCCGCATCCTGGCCGCGACCGAGGCCCGGATCGAATCCGACCGCAAGCTGCGCCTGGTGGCCGAGGACCGCGCCCGCGCCGAAGAAGAAGCCGGCCAGCAAGTCCAGGCCAGGCTGGAGGCCGAAGCCCAGGCGGCGCTCGATGCGCGCGCGCGCCGGTTGGCCGACGAGGCGGCGCAGGCAGCCGCCCAGCGCGAGGCCGAGGAACACCGGCGCCAGCGCGCGCTGGCCGATGAGCGGGCCGCCCAGGCCAGCGCCGCCGCCGATGTGCTGGCCGCGCAGAATGCCGACGAAGCGGCGGCGCTGGCACGCGAAGCCGAACAGCTTGCGCTGCAGCGCGAAGCGGCCGAGGCCGCCGCACGCCGCCTGGCCGAGGCCGAACGCCTGGCCCAGGCCGAGCGCGAACGCGTGGCGGCCGAGGCCCATGCGCTGGCCCAGCTCGGACAAAAAGTGGCGGCCGAGCAGGAACTGATGCTGGCGGCGCAGGCGCGCAGCGAAGCCGAAGCCGCGGCCGCGGCGGCCCTGCACGCCAGGGCGCAGGCCGAGCGGCGCCTGGAAGAAGCCCAGCGCGCCGCCTGGGAAGCGCAGCAGGCGCAGGCCGATGCGGCGGTCGAAGAAGCGGCCCAGGCCGAGGCGGCGGCCGAAGCCCAGCTGGCGCACACGCGCCGGGCGCAGGCGCTGGCCGAGGCCCAGGCCGAGCGCGCCGAGGTCGAGCGCCGCCAGGTGGCGCTGACCGAGCAGGCGATCAATGCCGAGCGCGAGGCGGCCCGCTCGGCGCGCGACTCGCTGGCGCTGGTCGAACGCAAGCTGGCGGCCCAGCGCGACCAGGCCGCGGCCGACGCCCGCGCCAACGACGCCGCCGCGGCGCGCCTGGCGTCCGAGCATGCAGCGGCCCAGGCGGCCGAGGCGCGCGCCGAGGCCGAGGAAGCCCAGGCCCGGCTGGCGCGCGAGCGCGAGCTGGCCGAACAGGCGGCGGTACAGGCCGCAGTCGAGAAACGCGAAGCGCAGCGCGCGCTGCTCGAACACGCCCAGGCGCATGCCGACATGCAGCGCAAGGCGGCCCACGCCACCTTGCAGATGGCCGACGCGCGCAAGCATCTGGTGAACCTGGAAAGCAGGCGCCAGGACGAGCAGGCCGCCGAACTGGCGGCCACCGAACGCGCCATCGGCGAACGCAGCCAGGAAGCGGGGCAGCGCTCGATTTCGGCCGACCTGACGCGCGAGGTGCTGGGCCGCTTCAAGCAGTCGCAGGCGCGCGCAGGAGACACCTCGGCCGCCCAGGCAGCCGCGCGGCTGGCCGAAGTGATCGCGCAGCAGCGCGAGCTGGACCGGGATATCGATCGCGGTAGCTAGGGCGCTTGCAATGCGGAGGGCGATTGCAGTGTCAAGGGCGATCGCAGTGTGGATGTCGATCGCAGCATGAACGGTTAATCATGGCGAGCCGGGATGACGTCATCTGCAACCCGCTCCCCAGAAACGTCGTTCCCGCGGAGGCGGGAACGACGTGCTGGGTGCGCCGATCAACGTGCCGCCTGCGCGAGCACGACGTGCTGGGTGCGGCGATCGACGTGCTGGTGAACGCGAACGACCTGCCGCTTA
>Ga0265780_10006717_pt1 | contig 14219 bp, 15 predicted proteins | sample P1T30metagenome_FD_192432 | JGI IMG/M metagenome (GOLD analysis project Ga0265780, IMG submission 192432) | Plant litter microbial communities from East Loma Ridge, Irvine, California - P1 T30 | ecosystem: Environmental > Terrestrial > Plant litter > Unclassified | place: USA: California... | reverse complement strand
TATATTGAGTGTACTTATACTACACTGGTATCAAAGCCTCATCCGTACATTTGCCCTCTATAAGCGGTCTATACGTTCACGGAACCTGTGCTATGCATATCCCGTCGTTCCAACAACGCCACCTCTACATGTGTCGTGACATGCTTGGTGACTTACTCCCCGCTCAACTGCAGGATAAGGGTACTAGCGACGTCCAAGAAAGGAAAGGGACTAGTGACAATCTTCTCTCCCTCCTGCCGTCCAGCACCAACAAGCTCCGTCCGCTCTCGCAGGATATCCGTTCCTCCCTCGCGAAGCTTATTCGCCAGGTCCTCGGGTAGCGGTTCACCCTCACCCAGTCTGCGCCAGATACCTTGCTCATCATCCCATCCGTCTTGATGCGGGTTCTGGTGACTTGAGGAGAGTGCGAACGTGTCGAGGGAGGGGGTCGCTTTGATTTCGCGGACCAGGTTGGACACGAGACGTTCGTAGCCGGCGCATTTGAAGTCTACGACGAAGAAATCGCGGTCGATACTGTACAGTTGGATGGACATGTAGATCCAGACTGCTTCGTCGGGGTAAGGGTGCTCTTCGCTGATGGAGTTTGCACGCTCAGATGGAGTCAGGCCTTCTATGCCGTGACTGATACTTGATGCACTTGCGTTGGTTGAACTGCGCCTACGAAGCCCCGAGGGGTCGTTGGCGAGATCGACACGCGACGAGTGCGTGGAAGACGGATGTGCGACACCGGGTGGGAACATGCCTTCTTTGCGGAAGCGGGCGTTGATGACCCATGGATCTTCTGGCACGTGGTAGCCCCAGTCGTTGGTGTGGTTGTAGTGCCTCTTCTGTCGACCTCTCGTCTCCTGCTCATTCGTGTCCTTGTTACGTACGGTAAGCGGCTCACGATGTGGTGAATTTACCCTAGCTCCCTGGTCTTCGTGCGATGAATGCGATGATATCGAATCTTGCGAATGGCTTCGCGATTTCGGCGGTGAGCGGTCATCAGGGTTCTGAGAAGTACTGCGGCTGCGGGATCCGCTCCTGCCACCTGCTCTGCGTATCTTGGGCACTTCCCAATCGGCGCCCATGGCCTTCAAAGCCTTGAAAATGGCAAGCATAGCCTCTGCAGGCTGGTTCCTCGACCTTATACCGAACTGCCATTTGGTCGCTCGAGGCTTCTTGGCTGGGAGACTCGTCATAGGCTCGGGCTTATTTCTGCCTGCTTCTGGCATCGTGCGGAAGTTTGGCTTCAGCCTTCTCGCTGAGATCTGCCTTTGTTCTTCGGTCTGTTCTGGAGTCGGTGGAAGACCATCGTTGTCTTGGACCCTGCTGAGTGGTCTCGGGTGACCTTTCATGTAGGCTTTGTGGTATTCCGTGAGACTGCTTGGCAAGATAGCGACTGTGCTTACGGGACTTCGTATGTTTGCGAGTTGGCTGCTGGCGTTCGATCCTTGACGTGCTCGTTCGTGTTCCGAGTTCGATGGCGGTATGAACTGGGGTCGAGAAGCAGCGTTCAAGGACTGAGGCCGGAACCGATCCATATGACTGTCGTGCGTAGGAGGCGACATTTGATCCCATTCAGGACCCGTCAACAAGGCTGCAACCGATTGTTAGCCGCGTACAAGTTAATAGAGAGGGCAGCTTACGGTTCTTCCGCATCATCTCGTTCTCGCGAACGATCAAGTAGGCATCCTTTATCGCACTAGGCTCATCGCGCGCCAATGCGTCTTGCACGTCATGCTTTGCGTAACCCATAGTCTTGCCGAGCTTCGACACGACATTCTCGTGCAGCGCCTGCACACGAGGAGCATCGGCCGACGGGGCGAGCGCCTTGGGATCGATTGCCTTATTCGGGTCCGCCCCACTGTCGAAAAAGTCTTGTGCAGGTGGTTCGAGATACGGAGGCAGGTCTTTGGTGAACCAGGGATCTTGCCGAAGTTCGGGGATCGTGATGCGGTGTACGGGGTTGACCATCAACATTTTCCTGATCAGAGATGTAGCGCCCGGGGATAGATAGCTTGGGGTGCTGTACTGCCCAGCGGCGATCTTTTTGAAGAGCGTCGGAATATACTCGTCGTCGAAGGGTAGTCGGCCCACTAGGAGAACGTATAGGATGACACCACAACTCCAGACGTCTACTTCTGGACCCGCATACAACTTTCCGGATATAACCTCGGGCGCGGCGTAGTTTGGACTTCCGCAGCTCGTCTTGAGAAAGTTGCCGTCTGTCATGATGTTGCTCAGTCCGAAGTCGGCGATCTTGACGTTGCTGTCGTCATCGAGCAAGAGGTTCTCTGGCTTCAGATCTCGGTGCACAATCTTGTGTCTGTGGCAGTATTCGACGGCGCATACGATCTGCTGGAAGAACTTGCGGGCCTGGGCTTCCTGCAGCTTCCCGTGGTTGACGATGTAGTCGAACAGTTCACCACCGGCGTACTCGAGGACCATGATAATCTCCGTCGGCGTGGTTATGACGGTGTAGCTATGAACAATCAGTACATGAAGTTCGCAAACGTACGAATAACCCACAGCTTGATGATATGAGGATGCCGTAACAGCTGCAAGTACTGGATCTCGCGCTCTATCCTGCCTGCCATGTCTCGAGTGACCAGGCGCTTGCGGTTTATGATCTTGAGCGCCACCTTCTGGCCGCTGACCTGGTGGGTGGCCAGTTTGACCTTACCGAACGAGCCCTCACCGAGTGTCCTGACTATGGTATACTGTCCGAGGCGCTGGTTCGCCTTGGAGTCCTTGCTCTTGCTCTCCTGCACGGCTGTACCGAGCGCAGTGGGCGGCGCGACGGCATGGTCATTGGCCCTGGTGGTGCTTGCCGCGCCCGCTCCTCGCCGCTGGGCGGGCATGGAGATGGAGAGCTCCTCGAGGTCCTCGTTATCGATTGCAGCCGACATGGTGGGCGTGGTATAAATGCGACGGCGGTGGGAGAGTGGGGCGTGTCGTGCGTCGGAGCGCTGGCTGAAGCCTTAGCCGGGGTATTCGGTGCTGGTCGTCGGCGGGGACTATACATGTAGTGTGAGCAGGTGTGCCGATGCAGGGCTGAGCCAAACGGGCGGGAGGCATCAGAAGCATGTGAAGACGGGCGCGCCTGTTGGGAGAGCTCATTTCCGCCCGTGCAACGGGTGACGGGGTCGACAAGGGAGGAGCTACTTACGTCACTGCTGTCTGCTGCTTTACAGCGGGGCGCGCAAGCCGTGGTTCTGGGGCTCGGTGCTGGGAGTCGACGGCGCTTGGCTCACTGCCCCGCTACGACGCGGCGAGGGCCACCATCAAACGGGCCTGAGGCGAGGGGGGAGTTTGGTACACGATGGGCGTGCGGGCGGCGGCGGCGGCGGCGTGCGACGGAGCGGTGGGAGGATGCAGGCCGGTGACACGGGTTATCGATTGCGAGATGGCCGGCTGCAGTGGAGCGATGCTGTATGTAGCGGGGTGCGGCCTGGTGAGACACCGAGTGCGTCTGCGGTCGAGGGCGGAGGGTGGGAGGATTTGTACGCGGGCCAGGGCTCCGCTAGGTGAAGAAAAAGATGGAGTTATGGGGAAGCGGACTAGGCGCAAACTGACGGAGCTTGGGGTATCGTGAAGCCCCTCTTGGCTCTGCCTGCGGTTGACCAGCCCGCCGCGCCTATCGCACCCCGTCACTGCTGCAAGGGCAATCGCAATGACACGAGCAAACGGAGCACCGAATCGGACCAAGGTATTATCTACTGTAGTGCTTCTATCGCGTGTGTTACAGCAGTCAGCCCGCACATGTTGACTTGCATGAAGCACAGCTCGCTCCCGCCTCCACGCGAGCCCTACACGTCCTCGTGACCGCTGCCCCATGGGCAATTCCCAAAAGTCCATCCCCAGCTAACCTTCTCCATGCATACCACTTTGCCAATCACCGGCTGCAGGACTCTGCTCCACCCGTTCATGATCTCATCGGAAGCAGAACATTCGTCCGAGTCCCCTCTGCTGGACCTCGCGCCGGGCAGCACCGTCGACGTATGCAGCCTCGCCCTCGCTAGTCGAGCTTGCACTACTGATCTGTTTGCCCTTGCCGTTTCCAAACACCCTCAACAAGACGACCATGCTTCCCGCGCTGAGTATACTGGCACACAGGATGGCGATCATGACAAAGTTACTGTTGCGATACTTGTGCGGGCCGTCTTTGGCATCTTCGGGCCACCCTGAGTATAGTGCATAGGTTGTGAGGATACTCCCCAGATTACCAAGTCCAGAGACGAGTGCGGCGGCTGCCGCCACGCCCACTTCTCCGTGGCGGGGCTGGAAGATCTCGTTGGACCAGGCCATGCAAATCGGCACTGTCGGCCCAAGTCCGAAGCCGATCAGTAGGACGCCACCGTAACGCGACCAGTCTTTGGCGAATGTAGCAATCAGAAGACCAGCGATCTGTATCACAACAGCAGCACTAAAGAAGGCAGGTCGATGGTGGTGGAAACGGTCCGAGAAGGGCGTCACGATCAGAATAGCGATCAGATCCATCTGTTCTAGTCAGCCTCAATTAACCCAGATGACTTCGGGGACTTACAATCCAGATGGGTGCTGAGAGCAAACTGAGCTGGATACCTGTGAGGCTCGGGTTGATGCCGCGGATGATGACAGTCGCGTATGCCTGTGTTCCGTTCCCAACACCCACTACACCAAAGTACATCACAACGAGAGGATATATCCTCCAGTCGATGACGACGTGCCAGAGATCCTTCATCGTCCACAGCTTGCGACTGTATACGCGGGTGAGATCCTCGTAGTGAATGCGGGCGTCTTCACCTTCCAGGGCTGGTCTGCCTTCTGGCAGCCACTTCATCCATCCAGTTCGCTGGCGGACTTCGCCTGGGGGCAATGGCCTGTCAGGAAGCCACCAAAGTAGCGATATGCCGACAATGAAGCCGACGATACCGTACAGAAGGAACATCCACTGGAACCCAACTAGTCCACCTACTCCATCCATCTTCTGGAAGCCAGCCGAGACCAAACCCACAACCGCCGCGGACATTTGAGATGCTGTAAAGTAGCGCCCAATACGCTTGCCGGTACGAGACGGAGGATAGAAAAGAGTCAGGTAGTATGACATACCCGGCCACATGCCTGCAATAACAATACCAAGGAGTAGTCGAAGGAGGCTGGGCTGCTGTCAGTCTCGTTCAAAACTATGGCTTCCTCACGACTTACTAAAGGTTCCAGGCAGCGTTCATAGCCGTCAGGCACATGCCAATGATGCCAACACAGGTCACGATACGACTCATCCATGCATGCGGGCTGACCCTCGACATGATGAGATTGGAGGGAAGATCGAATATGACATAGCAGACGTAGAACAACGCCAGACCAGTAGAGACCTGTTTAGGTGTGATGTTGAGTACCGATCCCAGATCGTGACCTTCAGCCAGGTTCATAGTCTGAGCAAGTCCTATATTGGAGCGAATCGCCGAGCATATGAAGTAAAGGATCCAGAATGCTGGAAGTATCCGGCGATCGAGCTTGCTGGGCGACTGTCAGCATAATTCGTGATGGGAAACGTGCGACTCACGAATAGACTCTTTCGATTCTATCGATATCGACCATCTCAGGACCGACTTCGGCATCCCGATGCAGCCCTGTCTGCTTCGCATCGCTAGTCTCTCCGACCCTCTTCTCGATGGGAGCTATCTCCACAGCATCTGAAGCCATGGTGTACGACTGACGCAGCGCGAGAAGAAATGACGAGCCGAAGGTGAAAAGATAGTCCACGGTAGAACACCTTCCTACTTACTTAAGCCGATACACCGTTCGGCTCCCGCTCGAACTGCGTCCGCACTCCCATTCGCCCATTCAAACATTTTGCATGGCTAGTGGGGTAACGCTAGTAATGGTTTGGGGAATGATCATGGCCGGCGGTCGAGACTTAGGTACATGACAACCAGCAATACATACTCAGGGTCCACGCGGGCTTATTGCACGATCTAGGACTCATAGCAAATTTGTTGGAGCTATCCCGGATATGCCCAGGTGCGGTACTGAACGTGCCTGTGGCTGAAGTAACTTTTCTGCGAAACGAACTAAGACGGAAGGATCGATGGGCGGCTCGATCTGCCGCTAAAGCGGGACTTCCGAAACCTCGTCATTGTTAGTAATCTACCATCTGAATATATCAGACCCATTCCCAGCAACCAGAGTAAACATACCCTCAAATCTTACAATTACATATCCTCATGTGTCCCGTACTATACCAGATGCTTGCGAACACATTCGTGCGCTCATCGCGCCGGATACGTCCGTCTGCGCAAACGCTTCGTCTCCGAGGCGCGCGACAGGCGTCGACATTAGCAGAGAACCCACACATCGTATGTACCTCGCGCTTTCAGAAAGGCAAATACTTACCCAACTCAGTACGTACATAAAGATCCGTTCGATCCGAGCAAAAGATTGCTATCACTGCTGCCCACCGAACCTCCCACACCACAACTCGCGATAGGCACCTGCACCGCGCTGCCACCAACGCCGCAGAACTTTACCGAGAACCCGCAATTTCTTCCTATCCTCTCCTCCGTGTTCGCGACACATGCCGTTGAAGATCCCTACGTACAATCGCAAGCCGCCGTCTACGCGTCGCCAGGTGGATTCCACCTCTCACAACCGAACGATGGCGCAGGCGGCGCGAATCACCAAGGCGGAGCGGGAGGTGCAGGCCACGGGGGCTGGATACATATCAGTGACTTGAGGAACCCACCAGATTATGGTCGCATCGCGTGGCCGGAGGACATTTTCGGCAGTGTAGAGGTCGACTCCAATGGACAAGTCAGTGGAGGTGATGGAGGCTGGCAGAACAGCGGGACGTACCGGGTTGTGACGAGGGAGGGAATGTGAGTATATTCCCCGAGACGGAACACGCGAGCACGTTGCTAACACACAGACAGTCTCGGATTGACCGACTTCATGCGCGGAAAGATGGTAGAGAAGCTGCTAGATTTAGAAAGGCAGATCAAGCGGAACTCGTAACGCAACGAACGGCACGACGAAGGAATGATACCCAGGGGGAAGCAACGCGACTTATCAGAGTCGCTCGTAATCGAATTGTACATGCATAATCAGCCTATGGTCAGTCTATGGGGTATCTAAACACACACAACCACTTCACACCTCAACCATTCTCCCGCCATCGCGTGAACTTATCTCATCCTACATCTCAGTCCCTCAGCTTAGTTCACCCCTCTCCAGCCTCTCCAGAAACTCCTTCCCAAACTTAACACACTGCTCATACGCAACCCTAAACCCATCATCACCCCCGTAATACGGATCATCAATCTCCTCGCCCTTCTCTCCTCTCCTCCCTTTCCTCATCTTCCCCCCAAACTCGCCAAACAGCATAACCCTCCCTACACTCTCCTCATCCACATCTGCCTTCTTCAACTCCCTCTGCCTCAACGCCTCTAAATCCGCTAGATTCTCGTCGTCCATGGCGAGTATGTAGTCGAACTTTTCAAAGTCGCTGTTAGGGGAGAATTTGCGCGCCGAGTGACGGTAGGAGGTTATGCCGTTCTTGCGGAGGGTTGCCATGGTGCGGGAGTCGGGGCTGGAGCCGAGGTGGTAGGCGCCGGTGCCGCAGGAGTCGATTGTGTTGATGAGGGGGTGTGGGGGGTTGGTTGTGAGGGATTGGAAGACGCCTTCTGCCATTGTTGAACGGCCTGTTGGGTATTAGAGGGTGGGTGTGAGGGTATGGGGGAGGGAAGGCGCACAGATGTTTCCTAGGCAGACGAATAGGACGGAGACGGGTTTGGGGGATTTAGAGTCGCTCATCGTGGTGTTTTGGGATATGTCTCGACCGGCTGCGTGTTTGGTAGGTGGGAGGTTTCGTCTATGCTTGAGCCTTGTGGAGCTACGAGCGATCTGAGAGGATCTGGGGACGGCGGAGTATCATCGGGATTAGCCTCGTCAGGTAAAGCGATTTCTCACGGCAAGCCTGGCCATTTCCACTCGCAATAGACTAGATGACATTGCAAGCTGATACACTTCAAGTGTACCTACTTACAATGTCGCAAAAGTAAATCAACTGCACAGTGATGCAGCATTCCTCTACATGGCAGGTGCCCAGGTGGTGTGCTCCGCCGCAACATGACGTGGGATCGACAGGAACAAATGCTCGAGCACGTCGTACGCGATACAGACGATCATCCGTGTATTACAACTCAGGTATGTTTACGGATTGAGGGGTCAGATTGCTTTTGCTACATACGCGTAGGCTCGAGCGGTGTGATGTAACCCTCGACAAGGACACCCACTCTTGCACTACGGCAACAAACATTTGCGATGAGCAGATGACTTGTCACTTCGGCTGTGTGGGGTCGCCGAAGTCGTTCAAGCTGCTAGAGCCGCATCTGCATGTGCCTCATGACTTGCTGGGATACCAAGTGCAAACTGACAGTGCTGAGAAGATGACGGCAACATGAAGGAATTGCCATGTCGTCTTGTCAACATGTACTCGCAGCTACCTATCGATAGCGATGATCATCGGCACTTTCACAGCCGCGGATAACCTAAAGCTTTGACGGAAATAGATTCAGGCTTCGTAATAGCAGGGCTGTGAAGTGTGGCGCTCCCCACGATTGCGCAGCGAGTGCTTGCTTGGCAGCCGCTCAGGTGGACGTGAATGTGTGAACCCTCGAGGAGCGAGCCTCTCATTGCTGAACTCAATCCCAGCATCTTCATCTCTATTGACTTTGAGGCCCCAGTCGCGCAATCTGAAGAAGCCGGTTACTTGCGCTTTCTTACATCATTCCCTACCCGCCGTTGCTCCACGCAACCGACTCGGCGCGCTTCCGACCCACCAAACTGCACCAGACGTATCTGAAACACGGGCATATACCAGTCGCTATTCCCTCGACGCCTATACGATAGCACACCACAACCGTCGCATCTTTTAGCCTTTTCGCTGGGCAACCCCTTGTATTCGTGTTTTGGCTTGTTCAGCCGTCCGTCGCATTGCCGCAGAAAGATTGAAGGCGCAGCACCAACAAGAAACACACCACCATGTCATACAACCGATTAGGTGAGTAGCCTCCTAGCGGATTTGGGGTCGCATGGTAGCGGCCAGTCGATCTTGACACTTCCCACGAACCGTCAAACAAGCCTTCTGCCATCCACGAGGTGCCTCAGCTGTCAGCCAGGCTAACGGTATTGCATAGGCGCACCAGGTGGTAGCGACGACCCGTACGAGATGGACCCACGAAGAAACAACGGGCGGACTCCTTCGCCAGGCCAGCCTCTGCGTGGCTATCAACTAGAAGACCGCTATGCTTCACCACAGCCTTCGGGCATCCTCGAGATCCCTATGGGACCCAACCCAGCAGCAGCTTCCGGCGACCGCTTGCCATTACAACCAAGTGTATGTATTGCACCGCGAGAACCAATATGGGTCAAGCAGCGAGATCCGCAGGCTAACACCTGAACAGTACTCAGTAGAAAACATTCCCTACGCAGCAGGCAACTACCACGACGATTACGATCCACGACCGCAACGACATGACTCGGATTACTCTCTCGATCCCCAAGCGCATCACGATGCCTACTACAACCAGCCTTACGACCCAACTCCACACCACGACGAGAGCCCGGGCGCGGGCTACGGAACACAGCCAACACATTACTGGCAAGATGAGGATATGAACAGACCCATGATACATGGCGCCAATTCATATGGCCCCGATCCTCACGATCCAGAGGACATGGACCCAGAGAACCCGTTTCACGATGAGCCTGCGCCTACACCCAGCCCCGCCCCAATAAAGCGATGGAAGACCGTCAAGGAGGTCCAATTGTTCAAGGGTAACTTGGTGCTCGATTGCCCGATTCCACCGCGGTTACTGAACCAGGTTCCGCATGCACAGCCCCCGGAGCGTGACGAATTCACCCATATGCGCTACTCGGCCGCCACATGCGACCCTGCAGACTTCGACGCGGAGCGCTTCACTCTGCGCCAGAAGCTTTTCGCAAAGCCAAGGCATACCGAGCTGTTCATTGTTATTACCATGTACAACGAGGAAGACGAACTGTTTGCGCGGACAATGATTGGTGTCATCAAGAACATTGAGTACATGAACTCGCGAACCAACAGCAAGACGTGGGGCAAGGACGCGTGGAAGAAGATCGTAGTCTGCGTCGTCAGCGATGGTCGTGCCAAGATCAACCCGCGGACCCGCGCCGTACTAGCAGCGCTCGGTGTCTACCAGGACGGCATCGCCAAGCAGCAAGTCAACGGCAAGGATGTGACTGCCCATATCTACGAGTACACCACGCAGATGACGCTCGACATCAAGAAGGGTGTTGTCGGTGTCAAGAAGGGCAACACTCCAGTACAGATGCTCTTCTGTCTCAAAGAGAAGAACCAGAAGAAGATCAACTCGCATAGATGGTTCTTCCAGGCCTTCGGAGCTGTGCTGGATCCCAATGTCTGTGTGCTTATCGATGCTGGTACAAAGCCTGGCAAAGACTCTGTCTACCAGCTATGGAAGGCATTCGATCTTGAACCCATGTGCGCAGGTGCTTGTGGTGAAATCAAAGCTATGTTGGGTAAGTTCTGACTGTACAAAGTGCATGTGAGATAAATACTAACTTCGTACTTCTGCAGTGCATGGCAAGAAGCTTTTGAACCCGTTGGTAGCGACGCAGAACTTTGAGTACAAGATGAGCAACATTCTGGACAAGCCTCTTGAATCAGCATTCGGTTTCATTTCTGTGCTTCCCGGTGCTTTCTCGGCCTACCGTTACGTTGCCCTTCAGAACGACAAGACTGGACAGGGACCACTGGAGAAGTACTTTGCTGGTGAGAAGATGCACGGCGCCAACGCTGGTATCTTCACAGCCAACATGTACCTTGCCGAGGATCGTATCCTGTGTTTCGAGTTAGTCTCCAAGAGGAACTGCCATTGGATCCTGCAGTACGTCAAGTCTGCTACCGGAGAGACGGATGTACCGACCACCATGGCCGAGTTCATCAGTCAACGTCGTCGTTGGTTGAACGGATCCTTCTTCGCTGCTGTCTACGCCCTGGCCCACTCTTTCGACATCTTTCGCAGCGATCACTCTTTCTTGCGCAAAACCATGTTCCTTGTTGAGTTTGTCTACCAAACTATCAGCATGATCTTCGCCTGGTTCGCTCTCGGTAACTTCTTCTTGGTCTTCCGCATCCTCACTGCTTCTTTACAAAACGAACTCGGTACCGCGGGTAAAGTTCTCTTTATTGTCTTCGAGTGGCTCTACATTGCTGTCCTGATAACGTGTTTCATCTTATCACTCGGTAATCGGCCTCAAGGTTCCAACAAGTGGTACATGTCCATGGTCTACTTTTGGTGCATCATCATGGCATATCTCATGTTCGCGTCCATCTTCATCACCGTTCGCTCCGTGCAAGGACAGATCGAAACCAACGGCGGCTTCAACGCGGCAGATCTTTTCAAAGATAAGATCTTTGCCACATTGATCATATCACTGCTGTCGACGTATGTCATGTGGCTAGTGGTCTCCATCATCTTCTTGGATCCATGGCACATGTTCACGTCTTTCTTCCAGTACCTCCTCATGACACCCACCTACATTAACATTCTCAACGTCTACGCCTTCTGCAATACTCACGACATCACCTGGGGTACCAAAGGAGACGACAAGCCGGAGAAGCTTCCTTCAGTCACCACCAAGGCTGATGGTAAAGCGGATATTCAGGCGCCAACTGACGATGCCGATCTCAACACCCAATACGAGACTGAGCTCCGCGTCTTCAGCGCAAAGTGGAAGGAAGAGAAGAAGGTGCCGTCAGCCAGCGAGAAGCAAGAAGACTACTACAAGGGTTTCCGATCCGGTGTCGTGCTCTTCTGGATGTTCTGCAACTTGGGTCTCTCAGCCTTGGTCCTGCAGTCGGGTGGCCTGGAGCTCACCGTCAGTAGTCCCGACGAGGCTCAGAAGAAGCAGAACGACGCTGCCACCATCTACTTGGCGGTAGTACTGTACAGTGTTGCCGGTTTGGCTGCTTTCAGATTCATTGGAGCTATGTGGTTCTTGGTTGTGCGAATGGTAAGTGACACCTATGAGACACTCAGTTGCCGTTATCCAACATATACTAACAACATCTCAGTTCCGCGGTGTATGATCGGTCATTGTTCTAAGTTTGACGTCATTATTTGGAGTTCAGGTACTGGGTCGGGTTGAGCATGTTGCCATGAAGGCATTCGGCCTCTTCGTTGTGAGGTTCATGACATGATACCAGCTTCTGGGAAAGCACGCGACCTTGGCGTGTAGGATGAGTGTTTACGTATTTCATGTGCCAAATGCCTGTTCAATGTCTTTACCTTATCATCCATACTCGTCGTGTTCATGATTTCATCGTTGCTCCTACTCTTTTCGGTAGGTAAATCTCTCACTGTCGTCCCAAAGCGGCCTTCGTCACGTTACCCTCCCTTCATACCCAAGTACCCACTTCACCTTCTCTTACTGCATTGGTATATAGTGATACTTCTTGTGTGCGGTACACCTATCTTTCCTCTTGCCGATACTCATCTTTCCTTTCTGCTTCACCTTCACCTGTGTCGTCATCGCTGAGTTTCAGCACGGGCCTGCCGCCTATATCAACAGAGCAGTTGCGCCCACAACAACAATTTTTCAACCCCGACACTCCATCTCCCCTCTTCCAAGTTCCCTCTATCTCCGCTCACACTCGCATTCATCTGCTCAATTCGACGTCAACCTTTGCTTCGCCGACAACCGCAGCTATGAGCTGGGACGACACTGGTGCGACTGCAGGTTTGTGACACCGCGACTTCCCCCAGCCTATACTAACATGACAACAGGCGGTGACTCTTCATGGGACCCTGCCCCTGGTGGTGATTCCGGCGCCGACGCTGGTGCTGGAGATTCTTGGGGTGGTGGTGACGCCGGCGGTGGTGGAGGTGATGCTGGCGATGACGGCTGCCGAATGTAAGCAAAACACGAACCGACCATACAGCCTAGCTACTGTGACGATACTGACACATTTTATAGCTGCAAGCAGACCGGTCACTTCGCTCGCGACTGCCCTGACAAGCCTGAGGGCGGTGGAGGCGGCCTCACTGGCGAGTGCTTCAACTGCGGCCAAGTCGGTCACAACAAGGCGGATTGTACCAACGAGCGTGTCGAGCGCCCGTTCGATGGCACCTGCAAGCTTTGCGATCAACAAGGTCACCGTGCTGTCGACTGCAAGTCCCGTCGCATTGTCAACTGGTCTGGCGTCCCCGAGATGGATGCTGAGTCTGCCTGGATCGCCCTCATCGACGCTGCCAAAGCTAAAGACCTCGACGTCTTCCGTGTCTGTTTAAAGGCATACGCCCGCGCTACCATGGATGACTTCAACCTCCCCGCCGTCGAGGAAGCTCTCCGCGAAGATGGACTTGCAGTCTTCCTCATCGCCAAGGAGCAGGAAATCGCCCCCAACATGACCATCATCGACCTCATCGGTAACCCTGATTGCAAGTTCGTCCTCTCTATCCAGTTCTCTGCCAAGCCCCGTCGCGCCAAGATGGCTACAGGCTGGCCCAAAGATCCCGCCGAGAACTTGGAGCGTCTTGCATCATGTGGCTACGTCCAGGATTGTGGTGTCCCAATGTGCGGCAACTGTGGTGAGCTTGGTCACGTACGCAAGCACTGCAAGCAAGAGCAGGCTGAGCGCGAGAACACTGCTCCCGAGATCCAGTGTGTCTACTGCAAGGAGAACGGCCATCGCGCACGCGACTGTCCCAAGGAGCGCATCAACCCCTATGCCTGCAAGAACTGCAAGCAGGAGGGTCACAACTCCAAGGAGTGTCCCGAACCTCGTTCTGCTGAAGGTGTAGAGTGCCGCAAGTGTAATGAGACCGGTCACTTCTCCAAGGACGTAAGTACACGTGTCTAACAAGCTGTCTCTGGTTCTTACTAACGATCACAGTGTCCCAACGTTGCCGCCCGGGCCTGCCGAAACTGTGACTCCACCGAGCACATGGCCAAGGACTGTGATCAACCCAAGAACCCTGACAAAGCCCTCTGCCGCAACTGCGAGAAGACCGGTCACTTCTCTCGCGACTGCCCCGAGCCCAAGGACTGGTCCAAGGTCAAGTGCAACAACTGCCAAGAGATGGGTCACACCATCAAGCGCTGCCCGCAGCCGGTTGCCGAGGACGGTGGTGATGGCGGTGGTGGCTGGGGCAACGATGCCTCTGGCGGCGACACTGCTGCTGCCGCTGGTG
>Ga0265780_10006715_pt1 | contig 14221 bp, 15 predicted proteins | sample P1T30metagenome_FD_192432 | JGI IMG/M metagenome (GOLD analysis project Ga0265780, IMG submission 192432) | Plant litter microbial communities from East Loma Ridge, Irvine, California - P1 T30 | ecosystem: Environmental > Terrestrial > Plant litter > Unclassified | place: USA: California... | reverse complement strand
AGTAGCGGATGATTTTAGAAATCATCCGCTACTTTTTTTATGAAATACGAATCGGCTATTCTTTGTCGATTGATCCAACTACACGCTTCATGAATGTATTCAATGCATCCTTCTGACTCGCGCCTTCTCGGACTAATTTATTTACTTCAACGGCACCGTACATATTGGAAATCAATTCGCCAATAACATCCAGTTCTTCGTCTTTTAACGTCGACAATTCGGTGAGATTTTCCAACGTTTCAATTGTTTCCAGGACAAAATCTTCGTCGTTCGTCTCAATAAACTGGACTAAGTGTTTAATTACTGGCAACTTCATTGAGCAACGAGGCTAAGGCTTCCATTTTATTTGTCTGTACCTGATTAACGAGTTTACCGTTTTTAAACGCGGCAAACGTTGGCAGATTCGTTACGTTCGCTAATTTCCGCGACTCGGGGAAATTTTCTGCGTCGGCAATGATAAATTGAACGCCTTCTGTTTCAGAAGCCAGCTTCTTAAATTTCGGCTTCATGATCCGGCAATTTCCGCACCAGGAAGCGGAATATTGTACCAGCACAACATCGTTCGTTCCAACGATATCGACCAGATTATCTTTATCTAATTCCTGTACCATATCTATCCGTTGCCGTGTTTTAATTAGTTAGCAGACAGATAGCTGGCTACGCCATCGCGGGTAGCGTTCATCGCGTCTTTACCTTCTTCCCAGTTTGCCGGACAAACTTCCCCAAATTTCTGCACGTGTGCGTATGCATCGATTAGACGCAGGTACTCTTTCACGTTACGGCCCAGGGGCATGTCGTTGACGCTCTCGTGGAAGATTTTGCCGTCTTCGTCAACCAGGTACGTAGCCCGGTACGTTACGTTCGAACCTTCCAGCATCATCGAATCATATTCTTCGTTGTATACCGCTTTCTGTACGTCCAGAATACCCAGCGCATTCGACAAGTTGCGGGTCGTATCGGCTAGGATTGGATACGTAACGCCCTCGATACCGCCATTGTCCTTCGCCGTGTTCAACCACGCAAAGTGCACTTCGTTCGTGTCGCACGAAGCACCGATAACGATCGTGTTGCGAGCTTCAAACTCAGGCAGCGCTTCCTGAAAGGCATGTAATTCAGTTGGGCAAACGAACGTAAAATCTTTTGGGTACCAGAACAATACCACTTTCTTCCCTTTCATGGTAGCCTCTTTCAGGACGTTGATTTTCATATCATCGCCCATGTGGTCCATTGCATCTACTGTAATATCCGGGAACTGTTTTCCAACTAAGCTCATGTCTTTTTTTGGTTGTATTATTGAGAACAGGTTGATTCTTTACTGACACGACAAATATACGTCAGCCGTAACCAAGCTTCCATCTATATTTTCTATTTCTGCATAGGTAGATTCTATAATTGATTAATTCATAGATCAAGTTGCTGTATTAGGAGAGAACGCTTTTCATTTTAAAAGAAAAAATTGAATCATATCCATTCGCTTGATTTAAATTAAGAAATAGTATGACAAATATTATAAACATTTTTTACGTATTGAAACTATAAAAAACTGCTCTTGGCTGAATAAAAATACCAGCATGAATTTTAAACTATCCTATGAATAAGTTAAACTTTCGGACTAACAAAAAATACATTGTGCAACAAGTAAGTTTTTATGGCTAACCGGTCACATTCGTTTTGTGTAAGTAAGCAATCGGTTGTATTCATCGATCCAACCATTAGCCGCTGGAAAAACCGTACAATGACCTGAAAATGAACGTCGTTACCGAGCACTCCGTGGTGCAGCTGCCGATACTATTTCTGTCCCTCGGCAACGTAAGAGTACTGGGCGCTGACTGGTAAAAAGTACTAATCCCGGCAGCCGGTTCATTCAGTAAATTGACACAATCGTGATTGTAGTGCGCCAGTCGGTTATGCAGCGTAGGCCAGCGCCAGCCGTAAACACGCTCGTTTTCTTGAACCCGTAAACTATTCCTGAAACCAGGTGCTCCATCACGGATGATACCCATTCGGCAGGTAGCCCATGCTGCTAATAAACGTCATAGCTGTATGGTGGACGTTCGGGGTTCGGGGATTTGCGGTCTATTGTTGATCAGTCAATCATGAACGTAGGCCCTTTAATACGTAACGTTACGTACACCATCAGCAAATAGCATCTCATGCATGCTCTTTAGAGAAAATAGATGCCTGAGAACTCGCTACAGCTTTCGCCCGATTTTGATTACGTAGCACCTCATCAGTAACGCTACGCCTTATACGCTTGCCGTTATCTCTCTTCTTCAAAAAAATACCTCTTCATATGTGGAGTTTTTTTCTTAGCTCAAGGTTACCGATATGGATATGCAATCACCATGACCTACCGCTTAGTATATATTTCTCTCTCCTTGTTACCTCATGTTACTTTTTTGGAGTAACTGTCTTACAGAGGTCGTTAATCGTTAAATTCCAGAGGGTGACCAGACAAAAAACAGCCAGTCAAAAAATAAATTCTCAGTAAAGAAGGCTGATTCCTGGCAACCATTTTGCTACGGTTTAGTGCGTACTGCCTGTACGAGTCACCTTCCTCTTTTTTATGTTTAACTTTGATTTTGACCTCGCAAGAACAGTTCTGACGGTAATGAAACTTCCGTTTGTGGCCGACGTGAATAGTAAAAAGGGTGGCCGTCTGTTAGCCGTTCGTTTGAAGCCGTTACTGAACCAGACATTCGCGATTCCTCATTTTGAGATTACCATTCCCCGGCACGCCTTTACGCCGGAGTTTGTTACGCAGACCTATCGCACAACCGTAGTCGACCAGCTAACGAGGCAGCAGGCCCTGGCCGGTGGTAGTCGCCTGTCCTGATGAACTGACAAAGGGCGAGTGCGCGGGTACGCTTAAAAATGCAGGGCCAGCTGCCCACTCGTGCGAGCCGTCTGCGGTTCGAGACTTGATACCGAAACGCCCAGAAGCCGCACGCTTTTCGGGAGCGGGAATAAATTCTGCAGCAACTCCAGCGCCAGCCGTTCCAGCAGCGTCTTTTCAGAAACAGGGTGGAGCAGGGTGCGGCTTCGGGTTATCTGATGAAAATCACTATATTTTACTTTCAGCGTTACGGTTCTCCCCCAGACATTCGCTCGCTCGCAGTGTCGCCAGACGCTGTCAACCATGGCAGGAATTCGCTCCGCCAGGGCGTCAAAGTCGGATAAATCCTGATCGAAAGTGCTTTCCGACCCGGCAGACTTACGCAGGCGATTCGCGGTAACGGGCCGGTTATCGATGGCACGGGCAATCGAATAATAATGGCTGCCTACTTTTCCGAACTGCTGGACCAGGAACGCTTCCGTCTGCTGGCGCAGGTCCAGTCCGGTGAAAATACCCAGCTGGTTCATACGGGCCGCCGTTACGCGCCCGATTCCATGAAACTGCCCCACCGCCAGTTGCTCGACAAAGGGTAGCCCCTGCTGCGGTTTTATGACGTACAAACCATCGGGCTTTCGGTAATCCGACGCCAGTTTCGCCAGAAATTTGTTGTAAGATACACCCGCCGAGGCTGTCAGTTGGGTTTCCTCGCGGATACGGGCCTTGATCTCCTGCCCAATCTGCGTAGCCGACAAAATACCTTTTCGGTTCTGGGTAACGTCCAGGTACGCTTCGTCCAGCGACAATGGTTCAACGTATGGCGTGTACTCGTCGAAAACAGCCCGTATCTGGCTCGACACGGCCTTATAGACGTCAAATCGGGGCTTAACAAAAATTAGATCCGGGCATTTTCGGGCGGCTACGATCGACGACATGGCCGAGTGAACACCGTACTGCCGCGCTTCGTAGCTGGCGGCTGCGACCACCCCCCGCTCCCGCGATCCACCCACCGCTATGGGCTTTCCGTAAAGATCCGGATTGTCCCGCTGTTCGACCGACGCGTAGAAAGCGTCCATGTCGATGTGAATAATTTTACGGATTTCCTCCCCTTCTGCCCCTTCCTTCCGCTCCATAAACGAAGATAGGTCGAGGCTGCTTTTAAAAAAACTGACGAATATCAGTTTTTTGTCTGACTCAGGTCATTGTCGACCGCGTCTGAGGCCTACACCTTTGTGGTATTCAATGCTAACGGAGCAATAGCGTTGTCCCTCCTCAAGCTTAAAAGTTTATCAACAGGAAAACCGATCAGAGCCAGTCCGATCGGTTTTTTCGTTTTTAGGCCATCAAGAAATTCAGTTAAGCGATCCGGTCAGAGTTTTCGCTGACAAAAGCGCCCCAGGCTCCTTTTTTAGTTTTCTTATTCGATACCGTTGGGAGGGCGTTTTCGTGAAAATGGTGGCACACGGCAATAGCCAGTGCATCCGTGGCATCGAAGAACTTGGGCTGTAAATCTTCTTTCAGCAACTGCCCAACCATGTGCGATACCTGGTCTTTAGTCGCGTTACCGTTGCCGGTTACTGACTGTTTGATCCGGCGGGGGGCGTATTCCACAATAGGGATGCCGCGCGACAAAGCCGCAGCCATAACCACTCCCTGCGCCCGGCCCAGTTTCAACATGGACTGTACGTTCTTGCCGAAGAAGGGATCTTCAATAGCCATCTCGTCGGGCTTATGCTCTTCGATGAGCCGCAGCATGGTTTCGTGAAGTTTCTGCAGCTTCAGTTGATAGGTCGTATATTTGCTCAGCTGCACAACGCCGTACTGGATCATTTTCATAACGCCACCCTGCACCGAGATGACGCCGTAACCGGCCACCTGCGTACCAGGGTCCACGCCCAGAATAATCTTCTCCGTGGGCAGACCGGCGGGTGTTGTCTGGGTTGATTTAGCGTTGATGATCATTTGTCTGGCAGTTCAGCTTAGTTGCAAAGTAACACCTTCCAGACGTTTTGTCGTTGAAACCGGCCAAAAAATTCCTTTTCTGGGGGAAAATCCTCCTCTTTGTCGGCCTCATCGCCTACGTCAGCTACGTGCTACACCAGCAACCCTTCGACTGGGTTGTCGTGCAGCGTCAACTCCGTACCGTTGCTCACCCCGAATACTGGGCGGCTGGTCTCCTGCTGCTTACGCCTGTCAACTGGGGTTTCGAAGCCCTGAAGTGGCAGATCCTCCTGCGCCGGGTGCATCCGGTTAATCTGTGGCAGGCGTATCAGGGCGTCCTGGCGGGGGTATCGCTGGGGTTCGCACTCCCGGCTCAACTAGGCGATACGGCCGGGCGAGTCCTGTCTTTACGGGACCACCGCACCGAAGCTGTTGGTGCCTCACTGGTGTCGGGAGGTATGCAATTTTACGTCGCCATTGTGTTCGGTGCAATTGCCTGGCCGATTCATCTGGCCCAGGTGCCCGAACGTAGCGCCCCGGCTGGTGCCCTGTTGCTGGTGCTGTTAGCCCTGTTGGCTGGACTGGGGATTGTGTTCGGGCTGGTCAGACGACCGCTGCTGATCTGGCTGGAACGGCGAACCGCATTACGTCGGTTTACGAGCTACTGGATTGTGGCGCAGCAGTACGACGATCGGGAAATTGCCCAGGCGCTGGCCGTGGCTGCGTTACGGTACCTCACCTTCTCGCTCCAGTTCTATCTGGCCATGCGGCTCATTGGCATTACGTTACCTTTCGACGTAGCGGCAGCGGGCATTGGACTGGTCTTTCTGGTCAAAACCATTGCCCCCGCCTTCAACCTGCTCAGCGATCTGGGGATTCGGGAGGCCGCAGCCCTCTGGGTCTTTACGCCTTTTGGCATACCGGCTTCGGTCCTGCTGACAACCACGTTGACACTCTGGCTGGTCAATGTACTGCTGCCTGTGCTGGTCGGTCTAATCTGGGTCTGGAAACTAAAATTACAGTCAGTATAGTTGGCTGCTCGGGCACTACGTCCTTATTTGCGTGTTGTATGACCCTATTTTTACTGCTGCTCAGCCTGGCCTACGCCCTGTTCACCACAACGCTCTGGATTACCTGGCTGCGCCTGCCTGCCTTTTCGCCACCGGCTCAACTGATCGACGGCCCATCGATTACTGTCATTGTCCCCGTTCGGAACGAAGCAGCCAATATCGGGCAGTTGCTGAACGATCTGAACCAGCAGACGTACACCCAGATCGAAGTAATTGTTGCCGATGATTCCTCGACGGATAACACCCGGTTGATCGTCGAGCAGTACGCCCAAGCAGCCAAATTTCCCCTTCGGCTACTGGCACTCACTAACGAACAAACGGCCTCCCCCAAAAAGCGGGCTATCAGTCAGAGCATCACGTTCGCGCAGGGCGATTTAATCATCACCACCGATGGCGACTGCCGGGTTGGCCCCGACTGGCTGGCAAGTTTCGCGGCTTTTTATCAACAGACCGGGGCTAATCTCATCTCTGGCCCCGTTACGTTCTCGGCGGGGCCGGCTCGCGAGAAACCCAGCTTCTTTGATGCGCTACAAACGGTTGAATTTTCCAGCCTGATCGGGTCGGGCGCCTGCACGCTGGCACTGGGTCAGCCAACTATGTGCAATGGAGCCAACCTTTGCTACGAAAAACGGGTCTTCACCGAAGTGGGTGGTTTTGCGGGCGTGGATCATTTGGCTTCGGGCGACGATGAGTTCCTGATGCACAAGATTGCCCGGCAGTATCCGGATGGGGTTCGCTTTCTGAAAAGTGAAGCCGCCATTGTGAGTACGGAGCCGCACCAGTCCTGGCGTGCTTTTTACAACCAGCGCAAACGCTGGGCGAGTAAATGGCGGGCCTACGACAGCTACGTACCAACACTGCTGGCGGTGTTCATTTTCCTGAGCAACGCTAGTCCGATGCTGGCGCTGCTGGGTTGGTGGCTCGATTTTTTAAACGGAAGTATGGCCGGGCTCGTTATTGGATTGAAGCTCTTACCCGAGTTTTTGTTTCTGCGACAGATTCTTGTTTTTTTACAAAAACGAAGGGCGGTCAAGTACATTCCGCTGACGCAGTTGATTTATCCAGTTTATGTGCTTTTCTTTGGCTTAGCGGCCCAGGGGAAAGGTTATCAGTGGAAAGGGCGTCAGTTAAGTTAACCCATTTTTACCCTAAATTCATTCTGAGACACAATTTACTATAAACGTTAACTAGACAACTCTGGCGAAAATCGCCCTAACGACCGTGTCATTCTTTCTCCATAAATCCAATTTTGTCCTGCGCACGATCTACCCCGAATTCTGGTGGAAAATCGAGGAGGCTGTTGAGCCAACGATCTATTTAACGTTCGATGACGGCCCCATTCCGGAGGTGACTCCCTTCGTGCTGGAGCAACTGGACAAACACGCGGCCCAGGCTACGTTTTTCTGCATTGGCGACAACGTGCGCAAGCATCAGGAGGTACTATACCAGGTGCTGGAAGGCGGGCATATGGTAGGGAACCATACTTACAATCACCTCAACGGCTGGAAAACCGACGACGCTACGTACGTGGCTAACATCCAGCAGTGCCAGCAGCAGCTGGGCATCGAAACAGCTCTGTTCCGGCCACCTTACGGCCGCATTCGGAAAACACAGGTGGCCGAGGTCATGGAGACACATTCCATCGTGATGTGGGATGTCCTGACGGGCGATTTTGACCCAACGCTCGACCCGGATATGTGTTTGCGCAAAACGGTCCAGTACACCGAACCGGGGTCGATTGTGGTCTTCCACGACAGCCTGAAAGCCTGGCCGACCATGCGCTACGTACTGCCCCGGATGCTGGCTCATTTTGCCGAGCGGGGGTACTCATTCCGCGCCATTCCCCAGCCTGCCTATGCCGGTTTCTGAGTCCAGACCCTCGGTCAGTATTCTGATAGCCGCCCGCAACGAAGCCCCAACGATTCTGGCCTGCCTACAGGCCATCGCCCAACTTGATTACCCAGCCAATGCCATCGAGGTGCTGATCGGCAACGACCAGTCCACCGACCAGACTGCTGCGCTGGTGGCTCAGTTCATCACCGACAAACCCCAGTTTCGCCTGTATACCATTGATTCACAAGGAGCTGAATTGGCAGGTAAGGCGAACGTACTGGCGCAACTGGCCCGCTACGCAACGGGTGACCTTTTGTTTTTTACCGACGCCGATACGCAGGTACCGCCTACTTGGCTCGATCAAATGAGCCAGTCGTTTACCAGCAACGTGGGTGTTGTAGCCGGCATCTCGTTGCCCGGCATTACGTTGCCCGGCATTACGTTACCGGCAGATTTCGCCATTTTTCACCGGCTTCAGGGCATTGACTGGCTCTATAACCTTACGCTGGTTAACCTACTGGAAAATCTGGACATTCCCGTTACAGCGATGGGTAATAACATGGCCGTTAGTCGGGTAGCTTACGAGGCCGTTGGTGGGTACGAATCTCTACCATTTTCCGTCGTTGAAGACTACACACTTTTTCGGGCCATTACGCGGCTGGGTTTCGGGTTTCGCTCCCTACTCAATGAGCAGGTACTGGCTAGCACAAAGGCCGTCGGTACGCTCGGCGCCTTTCTGCAACAGCGAAAACGCTGGATGCGGGGTGCTACGGCCCTCCCCCTCTGGATGGTCGTTCCCCTTTACGTTCAGTACCTCCTGGTGCCTCTCTTTCTGCTGCTTGGCTGGCTTGCACCGGGTCTGGCGATCGGGCTTTACCTGGCCCGCTTCGCCGGTCAGACCGGGATTATTCTCTATGGCTTACAGCGCATCAGGCAAACTAAGTTATGGCCCTACACGTTGCTTTTTGAGATTTATCAGCTTGTGATTGGGCCAATGGCAGTATTGTATTACCTCCTGCCCATTCCAATCGACTGGAAAGGCCGACGCTTTTCCTGAGCGTTTACCGAATTTGTTTGTCTATGTTTATTGATACACACGCCCATATTTACGACGACCAATTTGCCGATGACCGCGACGCTATGCTCGACCGGGCCACGGCGCAGCAGGTCGGCCATATCTGGATGCCCAACTGCGCCCGCGAAACCATTGAGGGCATGATGGCTCTGGCCGATCGGTTTCCCGAGCGTTGTCTGCCCATGATGGGGTTACACCCCGCCTATGTCAACGATACGTTCGAAACGGAGTTGGCTACCGTCGAGGAGTACCTGAACAAAAACTCGTTCATGGCCGTGGGCGAAATCGGCCTGGATTTCTACTGGGATATGACCTATGTCGATCAGCAGTTTGCCGCCTTTGAGACTCAGCTACGCTGGGCAGCTGAGCAGCAACTTCCTGTTTCCATGCATACCCGCTCGGGCAACGACCGCAACGCCTTCGCCGAAGCCGCTGACCTGATCGAAAAGCTGGCCCTACCCGGCCTGACCGGTATTTTCCATTGTTTTGTCGGGACGCTGGACGAAGCGAACCGGGCCATCGACCTGGGCTTTAAACTCGGCATCGGCGGAGTTAGTACTTTCAAAAACGGTGGCCTGGATAAAGTCCTGCCGCACGTATCGCTGGACCACCTGGTGCTTGAAACGGACAGTCCCTACCTGGCTCCAGTGCCTTACCGGGGGAAACGTAACGAACCAGCTTACCTGCACCAGATTGCCCAGCGCATCGGCGATCTGAAGCAAATCAGCCTCGACGACGTAGCGCGGCACACCACCGCGAACGCGCTATCGCTGCTGCCAGCGCTGTATGCCAACCTGCTCCCGTAGTTGCTCTGGCCGTTGGTTGGCACCGCAAATCCGTTCTACCTTTGCGCATGGTTTATCAAGTAGTGCGCATTAATCCGACCCTGGCCAGTCGTCCGGATCAGCCGTCGGTGCTGGTAATTTATACCGGTGGTACGTTCGGCATGGTTTACGACCAGCAGGCCGATCAGTTAGTTCCCTTTGATTTTGAACGCGTTTCCGAGCGGCTTCCCGAACTGGGGCGGCTTAACTTCGCCATTACGCTGTTGACGATGCCCACCATCATCGACTCCTCGAACATGACACCAGCCGTCTGGATTGAGTTGGCTCAGTTGATTGAAACGCATTACGAACAATACGACAGCTTTGTCATCCTGCACGGCACTGATACCATGTCGTACACGGCCTCGGCGCTGAGTTTTATGCTGATGGGCCTGAACAAACCTGTTATTCTGACGGGGGCTCAGCTGCCCATCGGCATGGCGCGTACGGATGCCCGCGAGAATTTCATTACCGCGCTGGAGATTGCCGCGGCCCGGGAAAACGGCCAGCCGTTAGTGCCGGAGGTATGCGTCTATTTCAACTCGCATCTGCTGCGGGGCAACCGGTCGACCAAGCAGGAAAGCGTTCAGTTCAACGCCTTCGTCTCCGAAAACTACCCCGATCTGGCTACGGCTGGGGTGAGCATTGCCTACAACCATCCGTTCATTCTGCCATACCAGCCGGATCAGCCGCTCCGCTTACGTACGTCGCTCGATTCGAACGTCATGATTCTGAAGCTTTTCCCGGGTATTACGCCCCCCGTTGTCGAAGCCATGCTCCACATTCCCGGCCTACGGGCGGTGGTGCTGGAAACATACGGCGCAGGCAACGCCCCCACGGATTCGTGGTTTCTGGATACAATCCAGAAAGCCCTTGATCGGGGGCTTATCATTTTCAACGTATCGCAGTGCGAAGGGGGCCGCGTTACCCAGGGGCACTACCAGACCAGCAAGGTATTGAAGCAGATTGGCGTCATCAGCGGGGCCGACATCACGACCGAAGCTGCTATTACCAAGCTCATGGTCCTGCTGGGCGAAGGGGATACGGACTACGTACAGCAGCAGTTAGCCCAGCCCATTAGTGGAGAAATGGTAGTATAAGCGTTTTTTCGGCAGTCGTCTCTTGCGATCCTGCGGGCAAACGTGCATATTTGCACTCCCAAACAGAGAGGTGTCCGAGCGGTTTAAGGAGCACGCCTGGAAAGTGTGTATGCGGGTAACCGTATCGAGAGTTCGAATCTCTTCCTCTCTGCATAATAGCAAATTAGTACCAGGAGTGCCCGCCACGTAGCCCGTAGCGGGCTTTTTTTGTGCCTGATCCTCAGCGTTTGGCACGTCTTTACCCTATCCATCCACCCCGTTCCAGCTTTAGTGGCGTTTCCAGTTACACCAAAAAAGTCTAGTTACACTTCCTGTCTTTAATAGGTTTTTAATATCCTGTTAAAACGAAGTAAATACAAAGCTTAAACGTGTAGCTAAAACGCCTGAATTGTGCTTGAACACCTGCTCACCAAACTGTGAGCAGTTATGCATCTAGTTAGAATGGACGTTTCATTCTGGAGACGAAAAATCAAAAAAGAGGGCAAGTCCGTTTTGTACTGCCGGGTCACCGTGAAGGGCCAGCAAATAGACGTTTGCTCCACTGGCCTCGAAATTTGGAATGACCACTGGGATGGCGACCGGGTCACCAGGGCTGATCCCGAGGCCCAGTTCAAAAACGAAATGCTCGACATGATCCGCAACGATGTCCGGGCCGCCTACACCACGCTGTACCGCAGTAAGGAAAAAATCACCGCTGCAAAACTCAAACGGGCCTACCTCGACAAGACGCAGACCGGCGCGGTTCCCCTTCTTACTGCGTTTGACCTGTACCTCAAAGACAGCGCGAAAGACCAGGAGCGCAAGCTGACGGCGGCTACGCTAAACGTTTATGACAACGTTCGAAAAAAGCTGGTCAACTTCCTGATCAGTGAGAAGGCGACCGACCTGCTACTCGAAGATTTCGACATCACCTGGGTAAAGAAATTTCGCCAGTGGATGAAGACGATCCCCCTACCCGATGGCAAAACCGGTCACGCGGATAGCTACGTGGTGAAACAGACGCAGACCATCAAGAACGTACTGATCTGGGCGAAGCTGCACAAACTAGCTGATTCCAATCCGCTCGAAGGGCTACGGATCAAAGGGAATGAATGGGACGATCCGATATTCCTGACCGAAGAGGAGTTCCAGCGGCTCCGGGCGCACCCCTTCAAGAATCGACGGTTTCAGGAAACGGCCGACGTGTTCATTATTTTATGCCGCTCGGGGTTCCACTACGGTGACCTGGTTGATTTCGTTAAGAAGTATCGCACGGCCATTAAGCAGGGCCTGGATGGTCAGCCCTGGATTGTAAAAGACAGGATCAAGACGGAAGTAAAGATTCATGTGCCGGTTTTTGAGGAGGTGCAGCAGGTTGTCGACAAATACGGGGGCTGGGAGAAATTACCGATCCGGCCGCCCCAGCGCTTCAACCTCTACTTGAAGAACGTAGCTGATGAAGTAGGACTTCATGAGGAACTCTCCAGTAAGGCAGGACGTAAAACATTTACGGACTGGTGTTTTAACAAGCTGATGCTGAGCACCGACGCGGTAAAGGTTGTATTAGGCCGCAAGTCGGCAGCGGGCCTGCACGTATACGCCCGACCGGATGAGCGCCGGGTGATCTCCGAACTTGAGAAAAGCAAAGAGATGCAGAAGAGGAAAAAGTAAAACAAGAAACCCCGGCTACAGAATGGCCAGGGTTTCTTTTCAAAACTCACGAAATACAATATTAATTTGACAAAATATTATGAAGTACTTTGAACTGAGTCTCGTTCCTTGTAAGTGCGAGGACTGTATTCAACTGCCTTGACTAAACGCAAGCCTAACTCAGAAATTTCTTTGATATTATCTGTTGGAATGACCCCTCTGTTAATCCAATTCAATATAGTCTCTACATTCTTTATACCAAATTTGATTGCATAATTCTTAGGAGTTAGCCATTCATTCAAAGGGTAATCAACACCATTGTGACTAAGTATAGAAATCATCTCCTCACGCGCAACTCTACTCTGCTCAGTTACTTGTTTTAATTTATTAAGCAAAGCGGTTTGTATTTCAGGTATCATTTTACCTGGCTGCTCTTGGATCAATGCCTCGACGCGAGTCATATCTTCCAATGTTGAGACTGCTTCTATCTGGCTGATAATGTGCTGTGTGTCCATTTTGTAAGTGTTTATAGTTTAGTATATTAATCACAAGTATTTTTCTAAATACTTGTTACTGGTATTGCAGTATCGGGAGAGCTATTGCTCCCCCAATATTGCGATCGTTATTAGTCAAATATATTTCTCATTTCATACCACTTATTCAATTCATCAAGGGCTTCGTCTATGACGGTTTGAACGTCGTTAGTAGTTTCACCTTTTTCGTTGATTAGTTCTCTAATCGTGAACAGGACGGCTTCCTGGTATTTGATGTGTTGCTCAACGTATCTGCTTGCCATATTGTACTTCATGAGTAATGCCATCCACTGTAGATGACATTACAAATATAGCATTTGTTAGGTTTGCCAACAAATAGTGGTTCGATTATTTCTGACCAATAACAGTTTTAGCCCTGCAGCATATACACTTGTTTCATATGATAAAACAAGTGTATATGCTGCAGATAGGCTTTTGAGAGTCCATCAAAACACTAGTTATCGCAGACTGGATAAGAAGTCTCCTTTATTTACTAAGTACCATACAGGTATGCCTAAAATACCTGTCAATCAATGTGTGTCTAATAATTCCGAAGAGCGAACAGTTTCTTTGGACAAATTCGGCCATATGTATTAAGTTGCGAAGCTATAGATAGCAGATTCATATTTCACCCATTTCAAATAAGCATTCATGATTACTAGTGAAATCAGACTTGATGTTCATATTTTAACCGTAAGAGAAAAAGGCAAGCCCAATCAAGGTAACTATCTTAGCTTAGATGGTTTCTTACCTGGTTCTGATATCTTGCCCTTATTTAATGATTATATAAAATCTTTAGATAAAATATCAATCAGTGAAATATCAAAGCGGTCTATTCGATTTACTGACAAAATAAAAATCCGTTCGGCCGAACGAATTATCAGTGGCATCTGTGAAAGCGGTGACTACGGGATCGAAAGCACGATACTAGACAAAATAGGCAACAAAAAAGCTACTAAAAATACCGACGATCTAGACGTTAAGCCTTTTTATTTTCTACTGTGGATTCCTAAAGAATCAAGTATTGGCATACTTATTACTCAGAAGATCGGTATGTTCGGCGTCAGTAGCCTTTTGAAAACATCATTCAAAAAGTTCTTTCAAGATCGTTTCCCCAGTAACTTGGTTGAGTTCTCAACCTATATGTCTAAAGAAACAACTCAAAAATTCATTGATGACGGAGAAATTAAGCAAGTAATTCTTAAAAGAATGGACTTACCGTCAGACATATCAGACAGATTTGGTTTAGCTTTTGATGCTGACGATGTAGAATCAATCGAATTAAAGATCACAGCTAGAAAAAATTCGTTCCTTCAAATCAAGGATAAAGCAAAAGAATTTATTGATAACCCTAATGGGAAACTTTTCACTATTGAAGATCTA
>Ga0265780_10006714_pt1 | contig 14223 bp, 17 predicted proteins | sample P1T30metagenome_FD_192432 | JGI IMG/M metagenome (GOLD analysis project Ga0265780, IMG submission 192432) | Plant litter microbial communities from East Loma Ridge, Irvine, California - P1 T30 | ecosystem: Environmental > Terrestrial > Plant litter > Unclassified | place: USA: California... | reverse complement strand
GGTAAATGCCAGACCCAAAAAAAGTATCGCTATTATCTTCTTCATTTAATTTTATACTTAAAGTGGTACAAGTATAGCGAATTTTCTTATTGAATACAGGTTTGTATATAACGAGCCTGAATTAAATCCTCATCCCAACCCTCTCCTTTAGAGAGGGATCAGCTTCACTCATCACCCCACGAGTTAAAAAGGATCGGACTCACTAACCCGGGACAGCTATCGTAACACTATGCTTCCGGCAACCGACAACCAAAAAACTTTTATACCTTTGCAGTCCCCTATGGAAAACGATACCTATAAAACGCTTGCTTCGCCGTCTGAAGAAACCCTGTTTAAGGAAAAGAACAGCAAGTTCTTTGGCTATGCCTATCCTATAAACAGCGAAGACGAGGTAAAAGGCATCCTTGAAGATTTGCGCAAACAGCACCACTCAGCGCGACACTGGTGTTATGCATTTCAGCTGGGTACAGATAAGGTCTCTTACCGGGCGAATGACGACGGCGAACCCAATAACTCGGCAGGCATGCCTATTTATGGACAGATACAAAGTTTTGGTGTTACCAATGTGCTTGTGGTATCAGTACGTTATTTTGGAGGCGTTAAGCTTGGAGTGGGCGGACTTATATCTGCATACAAAACATCGGCGCAGATGGCGCTGGAAGTTTCGGATATTGTGGAACGAACCATCGATATCCATTACACGCTGAAGTTCGGCTACCAGAATATGAACAAGGTAATGCGCGTTATTAAAGAGAAGAACCTGGATATTGTTTCGCAGAAAATGGAAATGGATTGCGAAATGGTGATATCGACGCGCAAAAAAAATGCCCCTATAGTATTAGAGGCATTTGAGAATTTATATGAAGTGCAGTTGGTTGTTGGTTGATGGTTGTCAGTCTACGGATTTCAAAAACTGCTAAATTGAATGAGGGCAGAGTGAAGTTTCCAACAACTGACAACCATCAATCAACAACTTTCAAAACACGACGAACTGTATTAAAAATACGACGAAAAACACCCTATAATAAAGGCTTCAGCTTCTCTAAAATGTATTCCGGAGGTAGTGATGGGCGGCCTGTTTTCATGTTGACAAACACTAAAATAGAGTTGCCTGTTGTTAATAACTCGCCCGCTTCATTTTTAATTTCATAGTCGAATTCTATCTTGACAGACTCCTGTTTTTTTAGTATGGTACGCACTGTTAACAAATCATCATATCGCGCCGGTTTTTTGTAATTCATTGTTAACGAAACAACCGGTAGCATCACCCCTTCGCTCTCCATACTTTTATAGCTAACACCCAGATTACGAAGCCATTCAACGCGCCCCATTTCGAAGTACTGCGCGTAGTTTCCGTGATAAACTACCCCCATCTGGTCGGTCTCGGCATAGCGTACTCTTACTTTAAATTCGTGAAAATTCATATTTTAAAATTGTTAATTTTTTATTAAATCTTTACTTTAAGACTTACAATATTTTTTTTATAAAATCAATATGGCAATAGTTTTTTTTTACAAAAAAATGTTACCATATTTGTTCTCCCAAACAGGAGTAGTCTGACTACTCTTTCTTTTGTAAGACAACCAATTAATTAAACATCTAATATTCAGTATTCATGATTAAAACTGCGCAATCGGTATGGGACAACTGTCTTGTGTTTATAAAAGACAATATTCAGGATAAGGCCTACAAAACCTGGTTCGAACCGATCAGAGCAGTTGAGCTTACTGACAACGCACTTTATATTCAGGTGCCAAGCAAATTCTTTTATGAATGGCTTGAAGAGCACTATGTAAAGTTACTTAAGGTTGCCCTTACCAAAGAACTTGGAAACAGCGCAAAGTTACTCTATAAAATTAAGATGGAAAACACTTATGGCAACAAGCAGCCTTTTACAGAGCAGCTGCCAAGTGCCCATCGCGCACCGGTTAAACCGCAGGAGGTCGATGTGCCTCTGCAGAATAAAAATCCGGAACTTAAAAACCCATTTATTATACCGGGAATACGTAACCTGAAAATTGAGTCTCAGCTTAATGCAAATTATAACTTTGACAACTTTTTCGAAGGCGATTCTAACAGGCTTGCCCGCTCTGCAGGTATGGCCGTGGCTAATAAACCGGGCGGAACTTCTTTCAACCCACTATTGATATTTGGCGGTGTAGGTCTGGGTAAAACCCACCTTGCCCATGCAATAGGTATTGAAATTAAAGACAAATACCCTGAAAAAACAGTACTATATATAAGTGCTGAGATTTTCACACAACAATATATAGACTCAGTAAAACGAAATACAAGAAATGACTTTATTCATTTCTACCAGTTAATAGATGTGCTGATTATTGACGACGTACAGTTTCTTTCAGGAAAAACAGGTACGCAGGATGTATTCTTCCACATTTTTAACCACCTGCACCAAAATGGAAAACAGGTTATCCTTACCTCTGATAAGGCACCTGTAGACATGCAGGATATTGAGCAAAGGCTATTGTCCCGTTTTAAATGGGGTCTTTCTGCCGAGCTTCACCAGCCAGACTACGAAACAAGGGTATCTATCCTTAATAATATACTGTACCGTGATGGTGTGGTTATGCCCGATGAGATCGTGGAATATGTTGCCAAGAATATTAAAAGCAACGTTCGTGAGCTTGAAGGCGCTATCATCTCCTTGATTGCACAGTCTTCTTTTAACCACCTTGAGGTAAACCTTGAGCTTGCCAAACTTGTGGTGGAGAAATTTGTTAAGAATGTTAAGCGCGAAATATCAATAGATTACATCCAGAAGGTTGTATCTGATTATTTCCAGCTTGATGTAGATACTTTGCAGTCTAAAACCAGGAAGCGCCACGTGGTGCAGGCCAGGCAGCTTGCCATGTTCTTCGCTAAGAAGTTCACAAAAGCATCGCTGGCAAACATCGGCTCGCAAATTGGCGATCGTGACCACGCTACGGTTCTGCATGCCTGCAAAACGGTTGACAACCTTGTAACTACAGATAAGCAATTCCGCAAGTTTGTTGACGATATCAACAAAAAACTATCGATATAATGCCCGTTAAGATCTTAATGGTATGCCTGGGTAACATTTGCCGTTCTCCATTGGCAGAAGGTATTTTGCAATCTAAACTTCCGGCAGATAAATTCACTGTTGATTCCGCAGGTACAGGTAACTGGCATGCCGGTCAGGGTCCGGACCATCGATCTGTTGCTACAGCCAAAAACCGAGGCCTCGACATCAGCTGCCAAAAGGCACGCCAGATAAAACAATCTGACTTTACCGATTTTGACCATATCTATGTAATGGACAGCTCTAACCTGCGCGATGTGCAGCAATTAGCTCCAAATGCTTCGGCGAAAGTTAAAGTGAAACTTATGATGGATGAAATTTTTCCGGGACAGAAAATTGATGTTCCTGATCCGTATTACGGCGGCCCAGAAGGTTTTGACAACGTATATGATATGCTTGACGAAGCCTGCGAAATGGTAGCCGGTAAACTTATAAAAGAGCATTCATAAATCTTATCGTTAAAAATCACAGAACTCATTAACGTGTATCTTTTGTCATTTTTACCAGAATGACAATCAGTCACTTTAATTGCAACCTAAATTAAGTAGTGTTATCTTTGCCCTTCAATTCAAAACAACAGTACCATGAATCCAATAGGCAAACTATATCTATTACCCGTACCCCTTGGCGATGATGCCGACCCAAAAGAAGTACTTCCTGATACTATAGCCCGTTCTATTGAATTTATAGACCATTATATTGTTGAGAACGAGAAAACGGCACGTCGTTTTATTAAGGCGATACTTCCTACAAAAAAACAACCCGACCTGAAATTATCGGTACTTAATAAACATACTGTAGCTTCTGACCACCAGTCGTTTATACAGCCATGTATGGAAGGAAAAAATGTTGGGCTTATGAGCGAAGCCGGCTGTCCCGGTGTTGCCGATCCCGGTGCTGCGATTGTAAAGATAGCACACGAAAAAGGCATTCAGGTAGTGCCGCTAGTGGGTCCGTCGTCAATATTACTGGCTATTATGGCGAGTGGCATGAACGGGCAGAGCTTTGCATTTAACGGCTACCTTCCGATAGATAAATCGGACAAGAAAAGTACGCTGAAAAACTTCGAACAGCTATCACAAAACAAAAGCCAATCGCAATTATTTATTGAAACCCCTTACAGAAACAACAGGATGTTAGAGGATATATTGGCTACACTTCAGCCGAATACCCACCTGTGCGTCGCCTGCGATATCACACTCCCTACAGAATACATCAAAACCAAAACCATTGCACAATGGAAAAAAGAAACAATAGACCTGCACAACAGGCCGTGTATTTTTATAGTGCATAAATTTTAGAGGAAATAGCTGAGTAGATAAGTTGCTAAGTTTTAGCTTCACTTATATGATATAGTCAAAATACCCAACCTGCAGGTTTTTGAAACCTTGTAGGTTTTGTTTTTTTACGATGACCTACAAACACACCCCTACCCCCCTATGAAGATGGAAACTAGCCTCACTCAAACCTGAAAAGGCATCCTTCAAATACCTACAAGGTCTTTGAGACCCTGCAGGATAATTATATGTCCTTGCAGGAATTTACTACACCAAATTATTCTTCACGAATACTTCGCTGTATTTTTTAATCTTATCCCTAACCCGCCTGAATTCGTTCATAACCTCTTCTTCCGTGCCCTGTGCTTTGGCCGGATCGGGGAAGTTATAATGCAGGCGTAATGCTTCTGACGGGAAGAATGGGCAGTTTTCACTGGCGTTGTCGCATACTGTAATTACAAAATCAAACGGAATATCAATATATTCATCAACATTATTAGAAGTATGGGCAGATATATCAACACCATCTTCAGCCATCACGGTGGTGGCCTTTGGGTTCACGCCATGCGTTTCAATTCCGGCACTATAAATCTGTGCAGTATCATTCGCAAAATAGCGTAAATACCCTTCAGCAATCTGGCTTCGGCAGCTGTTGCCTGTGCATAATACTAGTACATTCTTCATATTAACAGCAGTTACCACCCGGAGTACAACTGTTGCCCTCGTCGTCATTCATAATAAATAAAGTTTTAGGTTCAGGTATTCCACAGCTTTCTGTAGCCAGGCAAGCCGTTTGTTTAGAAATCAGTATAAAATCTTTTCCATCAAAATCAAGCCCATATTTACCAATAGTACCCTGTTGGTATTCCACTTCAATTTCATTGTCTTCCATTCCCAGAACCTTTTCAGAAAGCGCAATGATGTTCAGTAATTTTTTAGGCTTAAGCCGATGTTCATAATCGTCGGCATCCCATAACTGAAAGTTAGCAGTATTTTCTTTCCTCACTTTTCCGCCGCAGTCAATAAAATTCTTAGTCACCACGCCCACTTCGGTTACATGAAAATGTTCCGGCACATACGTACCATTTTCTAATTTAAAATTTACCGCTTCGGCGGCAGCCAAATGTTTTTTAATTTCTGATAGTTTCATATTTGTATGTATTAACAACAGTTATTATTCTTTTTCTCCATTGATTGCTGAATATGGTCGAAAAAGGAACGAATTACGTCAAATCCTTTTTCATCGAGACAATAGCAAATCGCTGTTCCTTCAATATTTCCTTTTATAAATCCGGCATTTTTCAGTTCTTTTAAATGCTGAGAAACAGTAGCCTGCGCCAATGGCAATACATCTACAATATCTCCGCAAATACAAACATCTACCTTTAACAGATATTCAATTATTGCTATACGTGCAGGATGCCCAAGTGCTTTTGCCATTACTGCCAGTTTATTTTGCTGATCTGTAAACTGATCTGATTTAGATGCTCCCATTATTTATTTATTATATCGCAATATTACGATAAATAGTTTTACCACGTAAAAAATTTGATGTTAATTTGTACCAAGTTATAGAGTTGCAAAGTTTGTTTCACCCAGGCTATTAACTATTCTTCAACTTGTATCTTTGCAACTAAGAACCTAAGCCATTATGCCGTTATTCGACTTTTCTCAAAAAATAAACTATAAAAACGAACTGCTTGCAGGGTTTACCGTGGCGATGACCATGATACCGGAGTCGCTTTCGTTTGCAATATTGGCAGGATTCCCTCCATTGGTGGGCTTATATGCCGCTTTTATTATGGGATTGGTAACGGCTATTTTCGGGGGGCGACCGGGTATGGTTTCAGGGGGTGCGGGTGCTACGGTAATTACACTTATCGCACTTATGCAGTCGCACGGCATGGATTATGTTTTTGCTGCTGTTGCTCTGGGAGGCGTTATCCAGATACTGGTTGGGGTATTTAAATGGGGCAAATTTATTCGTCTTGTACCGCAACCTGTTATGTATGGATTTGTAAACGGACTCGCAGTTGTAATTTTCATGTCGCAACTGGAACAGCTAAAATCAGGTGACGGCTGGCTGTCGGGCACTCCTTTATATATAATGCTGGGATTAATAGGGCTAACCATAGCTATTGTGCTGCTTTTCCCTAAAATCACAAAAGCTATTCCTGCATCGTTAGTTGCCATTATTATTGTATTTTTAGTTGTGTTGGGCTTTGGTATTGAAACTAAAACAGTAGCCGATATTGCATCGGTTCAGGGTGGCTTCCCTCCTTTTCATATCCCGAATATTCCATTCGACCTTAACACCCTACAGATAATATTCCCGTATGCACTAATCATGTCGGCTGTAGGCTTAACCGAAGGACTGCTTACGCTGAATCTGGTTGACGAAATAACCGGCACCAAAGGCAACAGTAACCGCGAATGCATTGCGCAGGGTGCTGCCAATATTACCAACGGATTCTTTTTCGGCATGGGTGGCTGCCCAATGATAGCGCAGACAATGGTTAACCTTTCGGCAGGATCGAGGGCTCGATTATCGGGTATTATTGCAGCATTAACCATACTTGCTATTATATTATTCGGTGCACCGTTAATCGGTATGGTGCCAATGGCAGCACTGGTTGGCGTTATGGCAATGGTAGCAATCGGCACGTTTGAATGGGCTAGTTTCAGGATTATCAACAAAATGCCAAAGCAGGATATCATTACAGGAATACTGGTCGCAATTATTACCATTGTTTTGCACAACCTTGCTTTAGCGGTGCTTATCGGGGTAATAATTTCGGCACTGGTTTTTGCGTGGGAAAGCGCAAAACGCATCAGAATAACGCATACTATAACCGAAAATGGTATAAAACAATACGAGGTTTTCGGACCATTATTCTTCGGTTCGGCTGCGAACTTCAGTGAAAGTTTCAGCATAGAAAATGATCCGAATGAGATTGTAATCGACTTTAAAGAGAGCCGTATCGCCGATATGTCGGCCATTGAAACCATTAATTTACTGACACAGAAATACCACAAATCAGGCAAGACCGTTCACCTGAAACATTTAAGTGCCGACTCAAGGCAATTACTTAAAAATGCTGCCGCTGTTATTGAAGTCAATATCATAGAAGACCCTGCCTACAAGGTCGTTACAGAGCGGGTTTAAATCGGAATTTCATAGGACTTTACGCTGTAATTTCTTAAATTTACAGCTATGGCAAAACTCATCAATCTTAAAGTTTTTAAAGCTTTTTCAGACTCTTCTTCAGCAGGTGGAATACTGCTTATATTGTGTGTAATTATCTCACTTATCATTGCAAACACAGGCCTTGCTACAGGATTTGAAGATTTTCTGAATACAAAGATAGGTTTTGCCTCTGAAAGCATTCATCTGAAATATCCGGTACTCATCTGGATCAATGACGGACTGATGGCTATCTTTTTTCTGCTTGTAGGGCTCGAGATCAAAAGAGAAATTGTAGAGGGCGAACTTTCATCCGTAAAACAGGCGTCGCTACCCGTATTAGCTGCCATTGGGGGAGTAATAGTTCCGGCAGTTATATTTAGCCTGTTCAACAACGGAACACCAACATCAAACGGCTGGGGCATACCTATGGCTACAGATATTGCTTTTGCATTAGGAATACTGTCATTATTAGGGAATAAAGTTCCGTCCGGATTAAAGATATTCTTAGCAGCCCTTGCCATTGTAGACGACCTTATGGCGATACTGGTTATTGCGATATTCTATTCATCCGAACTGCACCTGAATTACCTGGCATACGCCGGAGGTTTGTTTGCACTGCAAATAATCTTTAACCGTGCCGGTATAAAAAACATTTTCTTTTATATCATTCCGGGTATTGTAATGTGGTATTTTATACATCATTCAGGTATTCACGCTACTATAGCCGGTGTACTTACTGCACTTACCCTGCCTACCACCGAAGATGATACAGAGTCGTCACTTGAAAAGCTGGAGCACTTCCTTCATAAACCCGTCAATTTTCTGATCATGCCAATATTTGCTATAGCCAACACTAACATTACGTTTGAGGCCGGCATGACCGAAGGATTGGTAAGCAACTTAGGATTAGGTATTGTTTTAGGGCTATTTTTAGGAAAACCAATCGGCATCTTTGCAATGTCATGGCTGTCAGTAAAACTAAAGATTGCACAACTTCCCGAAGAAACCACATGGATTCATGTACTTGGGCTTGGTATATTGGGAGGCATCGGTTTTACGATGTCGATCTTTATTGCTTTATTATCTTTTAATGATCCGTTACTTCAGGCTGAAGCCAAATTTGCTATACTTATCGCTTCCGTAATAGCAGGTATCACAGGATTTATGCTTTTACAGGCATATAGTAGAAAACAAAAGGCAAAAAACTAATTTTGTTTACGAAACAACACTACTTTTTTGGCTAAAAGACGTTGTGACAGCCAGCCCTCTAACTTTTTGCCTTCATCCTCATCCAAAGCCTTGGTGCTTTCATAGATAGCTGCTGTAAAACTGGCTGTGCTATCCTTTACAATTGCCATATTTTGGGACGATATACTTAAGCTTGTAATTTCGGGAAACAATATCTTTACCTCGCCAAGCATCCTTTTGTTATCAAACCTGTAAGCATTCAGTTCTTTTTCAAGCTGTAGAATTTTTACATCTTTGGTATTCAATTGATTTTCGCTGCTTTGCACCTGCCTGAGTATATCGCCTCTTAATGCAGAAAAACGATCGGTACTATCCTGACGAATTAATAAATCTGTACCTTTAAGGTATTTGTTCGTATTAAGCTCTTTATTCAAACTCTTAACCTCATTTTTTTCGAAACGCTTATTTAAAAAAGCAAGTTCAATGCTTTTAGGTATCGCATTAAAATCTGTTTTCTTATATACTACCGTATATCCCTTTTGGGTAAACTCATTATCTATAAATATATCGGCATTCTTTTTAAACTGCTGCTCACGGTATAACGAATACGCGAGGTAAGCACTTGGCAACAGCATTATAGTGATTAATATTGATATTATAACCTGCACCTGTTTCTGCTGCTTTTCATCAACCTGTTTTTTTGCAGGATATTTTAAATACTTAATAATTAAAAATGTTGCAATACCAATAAACACACAGTTGATACAATACAGATAAAATGCCCCAAAGAAAAAAGACCACTGAGCAGTTGCCAAGCCATAGCCCGCTGTACATAATGGCGGCATTAAAGCAGTTGCTATTGCCACACCGGGAATTGGATTACCCTTTTCTGAACGGGTTACAGCAATTACACCTACCAGTCCTCCAAAAAAGGCAATGAGTATATCATATATATTAGGAGAAGTACGTGCAAGCAATTCTGACTGTACATCTTTAAAGGGACTTATCAAAAAATAAAGTGTAGAAACCGTAAGGCTTACAAGTGTTGCATTAAAAAGATTACGAAGTGATTTTTTGAGAAGTGTAAAGTCGTAAACACCCAGGGCAAAACCGGCTCCGACTATTGGCCCCATTAATGGGGATATAAGCATAGCCCCTATAATTACTGCCGTAGAATTTACATTTAGTCCTACAGACGCTATTAGTATGGCACAGGCAAGTATCCATAAGTTGGCACCTTTAAAAGATATATTGCTTTTAACACTTTCAAGTGTTTTTTCTCTGTCGCCTTCGCCTTCTTTTAAATTTAGAATATCGCTAAATCCTCCCATTATCATAAGTATATTTATTCTAAGGTAGTAAAATAATGGCAGTAAATAAAAAATCGACCATATAACTAAAACGGTTTCGTAATATCAAACTTTCATTTTAAGAAAGCCTTAACTCCGTTTTAACAGCTGGACCAATACGAATGTTTCTCAGCAATCCGTTAGTTATAATAGTAGCATTTACAATTAATTGCACTATAAATAAGCGCATTGATGAAAAAAAATTAAAATCTGCATAAAAACAGGTAAAAACACCTGTATATAATGAGGGTTACCCCTTGTATCTTTGTTTCTCGCTGTTACCTACATTTGTTACACAATAAACAAGTTAGGTAGAGCTTTACTCCCCCCACAGGCAAACCGCCACTTTTTTATTGCATAAAATTCGTACAAGCCAGACATTTAATCATAATGTGATTATTTACATATTAAATATTAAGGTTTATTTAACATTTTTAACTAATTTAGCATACCAACACTTAATTTATGCCTTACGAAACAGAGATTACCATCGCTGCAATAGTTGCAGTAGGAACGTTGGCGTATGTGGTAAGACCGCGATATACCCAACGAAAAACCGCCCTGTTAGCAAAATACAGGCGCATTAGAACCAAATCGCTGAAGATTCAGGATATCTTAAGTAAACACGTGCTTGAGCACAATGCCATTAATGACAACATTACCCCCGAAATGACTTATGGCCAGTTTATTAAGAGCCTGAGAAAACAGCATGCACAGTATCTTTCAGAAAGAACGTATGTAAAGCTTAAAAACAGCACGAACATATTCTTTTTAAACAAAACCAAGAGATTACTGGAAGAACAGGAACAACGATTAATTAAGTTTGAAAGACAATTACCAGCACCAAAAACCAAGATTGCCATATAATAGAAAAACCGCCTTTATGGGCGGTTTTCTTTTTGTATTCAGTTTGTTTTGTATTATAGTTTTACCTTAGGCTGAGGGTGTGCAACGATACCCGAAGTATCATAACCGCCAAACCTTTTAATATAGCTTTTTAACGAAGTACCAAAACCATCTCTAAAAGCCCTTTTACCATTACTGTTTAAAAAGTTCTTTACAGAGTTAGCACCTGCAAGGTGAGCTGCCGCCAATAATCCTGATTCGGTAATTTTAACGCCTTTTATCACTTGTCCATCAAAACGGTGGATCTCTTTACGCAATTCCCATTTATTTTTAGATAACAGTGCTTTAAAAGCACGCTCCTGAAGCCTTGGGTTGTTAAGAAAGTCTTTTGAGTTTTTAATGCCTAACGATCGTAATGCGCTTTTACCAAACTGGTATTTGCCCATGTAGCCGTATCGGTTAACAAGTTTGTAAAGTCCCTGTGATTCTTTAATGGCTACAGCCTGCTTAAAGCCTACGTAAGATTTTCCGGTGAAAGGGAAGTTATAATTGACCTTTGCGGTTTCGTCAATTGTTGGTACTGTGTAGTTGGTGATTTCGTCTTCTGCTAAGTGAAATCCTTCAATTTTTCCAAATTGTTTCGCTTCATTGGCCTTAAAGCCCGAGCTGATTGTTGCGATGAATAGGGTTAACCCTAAAAAGTATATCCATTTTTTTATCATGTATGTTTATTTCTCATAAGCTGTCACCTTGATGAAATTAGCGACGCAAATATACAAAAAAATATAGACCTGATTTACAATCAGTTACAAACACACCTTACTTTAACATAACCTTAAGGACACATTTTTAGGGAGGAAAATTCCCTAACGCCTGCAAAACGTGGTGGTTACAAAGATTATTCTGTAAGACATTTTAACGGGAAAAAATTGCGTTTTGTCGACTTAAAAAATACCAAATCCAATGGTTGTAGATAATAAAAAAGAAAGAATAAGATTACATTTACCTGCTTTGAACGTCAAATTTCGGATAGATTTATATGCATGCCGAGGAATTTATAAATTGGAACACGGATTACGCAGATTGAGCAGATAAACACGGATTTTCATATTGCTACGAACATTTTTCCTAATATTACTTTACCGCCACGAGCGTAATGCTCGCGGTAGCGGGGAAATATCTATATCTAATTCCAAGCTTGCCAAACTAAATCAGTTTCTTCACGATATATCCCTTTGCCTATTTTTAATTCCGCAAATGCTATTGTAGAGGAATCAATCCCAATTAAAACTCCTAGCGGTATTATCCTCATGTTCTCTTTTTTCACATCTTCACCCTCACCTACAAAAGCTTCCCACTCATCTTCTTCCCACCTGGTTGCTTCTGTAATTTTTTCACCTAGTAGAGTCGGATAATTTGTAATAACAATAGAACCGGATGGTACACTTAATGTCCATTCTACAGTTAGCCACTTCCATATAGGCTCATTCTCATTATACTCTTTTGCCATATTTGGGATGTCTAAAGTGAGGTGTTCTGAATCAGGAATTATCTGCATAGCCTTAAATTCAGTTACATTATAAAAATCATATACACCCAACATCATTAGCTGACTCCAGGAATTATCTACATTTACTAATGAATTTGCTTCTGAGAGGGCAACTTTATATTCTATATTTTCTAGATTTAAAGTTTCACATTCTATAACAATTCTCTCAATAATAATTTTAAGCTCATCAATATTATACAATCCATCACCAGCAAAAATCAGCTCAAACCCAATCTTTTCCGTTAGTCCAATGCTATATACATATCTTGGAAGCGGACTGTTTCCTGCAACAGTGGTTAAATGATAACCGAATGTTTTAATATTAGATCCTATGCGGTCTAAAAATTTTTGTTTGTGAGGATTCATAAAGTAATTATTGATACAATATACAATTTCCCTACAAGAATATCCACAAAAAAAGGTAGCCAATTGACTACCTTTTTTCTATATATTATAAAAGCTTATCGCTTGATACCCATCTTGTTTACCCATGCCACATATTTCTGGCGGTTTACTTCGTGCTGTGCAGGGGTTACTGCAAACTCATGGTAGCCAAAATTGGTTACGCTGGCGCAGAAATAAATGTAATTATGTTTCTCTGGGTTTAAAACCGCATCTATAGCCGTGATGTCTGGCATTGCGATGGGTCCCGGAGGTAATCCCTCATATTTATACATATTATAAGGAGAGTCGATTACAAGGTCTTTAAACAATACACGCTTGATAACCTGGTCGAAATCGCCTGACTGTTTTTTCATCGCGTAGATAACTGTTGGGTCGGCTTCCAGCTTCATGCCTTTCTGAAGACGGTTTAGGTATACACCTGCAACGCGTGGCCTTTCGTCTGTTTTTACGGTTTCTTTATGCACGATAGATGCCAGTGCCGATACCTGAAGCGGCGTAAGATTTAATGCTTTGGCTTTTGCCAGTCTTTCTTCATTCCAGAATTTCCTGTACTCTTTCGCCATTTTATCCCTCACCTTGGTAGCCGAAGTATTCCAGAAAAACTCATACGTATTAGGTATGATCATACTTAGCACATTATCTTCTGTGAATCCGTTTTCGTCAAGGAACGTTTTATCGGTAAATGCCTGAAGCAGCGTAAGGCTGTCCGGTTCTATCTGGTGCGATATACGCCCTACTGCCCTTTCCAGTGTTTCCTGATTGTTGAATGCTATATTTACCGGTAACGGCTGACGAAGCGCGTTAACAATGTCGTTGCTGTTTGCCCCGTTTTTAATAACAAATTTACCTGCCTTTACATTGGTTGGGTATTCTTTCTTTTCGGCGACAGAATTAAATTTATCCATATCTTCAACGTACGGACTAATAAGTTTCTGTACTTCTTCGTAGGTAGATCCTGTTGGAACATAAACAGCCACCTGCCTGTCACTGAATTTTGTATTAGGAGAAAATATCTGCTTATACATCATATAACCAAAAATGGTACCTGCCGTTACCACCACAAGGGAAAATATCCCTACAATCTTTCTTAGATTCAAAGTATTAAAGTTTTTATTGCTGACGGATTAGCTGGTATAAGCCCTCGTCGTGATAGTTATTGTATTTTTTTATCCAGTCTTTTTTGATGCCTATCAAAGTGAAACCAAAATTAGTAAAAAGGCGCACACTTGCAACATTGGCACTATCTATATTAGCATATAGCTGGTGCAGCTGTAATTTATTGAAAGCGTAGCGTATAAGAAGTTCTAAAGCTTCGCCGCCCAACCCTTGGTTCCTATGTTCGTTTTCCTGAAGTATAATGC
>Ga0265780_10006713_pt1 | contig 14223 bp, 12 predicted proteins | sample P1T30metagenome_FD_192432 | JGI IMG/M metagenome (GOLD analysis project Ga0265780, IMG submission 192432) | Plant litter microbial communities from East Loma Ridge, Irvine, California - P1 T30 | ecosystem: Environmental > Terrestrial > Plant litter > Unclassified | place: USA: California... | reverse complement strand
TTGATTTCACAGGCAGTTTTTCCTTGTTCTCAGCATCGGAAGATTCCCATGTGATATTTTCAGGCACGTTGTTGTCATCCAGTTCTATTGTAAGCTTTATTTCGGCTTTCTTCATATTTATTTTGTAGTTGAATTATCTGATACTCAATTAAAGGTCATCGTCTGTACCGGTCATATCTTTTTGATCAGCACCACCAAGACGGCTGCAAAGATGATAAAAGCTAGCTGAACAATCCAAATCCGCGACGGTTGCTTTATATATCTTCTGAATAATATGTCAGAAATAAAACAAACCACCGCCAGGAGCAATAAGGATATGGTTCCTATAAACCTTGCGGTATCCGGGAAGAGCAGCAGGTAAACGGCGCTCACCAGGCATACGGAAGTAAAAATATTCAGCGGGGTAAGCTTCAGGTTCATCCCCTCCTGCCCTTTCTTGCAGATGCTGAGCGGCCTGCAGGTTTCTTACCTTCAGAGCGCGCTGCTTTTCCAAGGCCGCTTCCGGTTTTGGCTTTTTGTCCTGCAGTCCGGGTAGTTCCCGGTTTGGGGGCGTGTTTCTTTTCGTGGAAGGCTCCTTTGAAATCGGGGTCCTCTTTGCGTTTCTGAAGGTCAATTTCTTTGGCGATAGCCTGCCGCTCGTCGTATTGTGTTTCCTCAACAAATACTTCGGCCGGGATGTCAGAGACATTGATCTTCTGCCTGATAAGCTTTTCTATCTTCTTCAGATAGTATTCTTCGGCAGGATTACAGAAGGTTATGGCTTCGCCCGAATTAAAGGCCCTACCTGTGCGGCCGATGCGATGTACATAGTCTTCAATGATTATAGGCACATCGAAGTTTATCACATGGCTTACCATACTTACGTCGATTCCGCGGGAAGCAACATCGGTAGCTACGAGTATCCTGACATCGCCCTCCTTAAAGGAATTTATCGAATTGATCCTGGTATTCTGCCCTTTATTGGCATGTATCACCTTCACCTCTCCTTCTCCGTATCTTCTTTCCAGGAACTTGAATATATTATCGGCCACCGTTTTTGTCTTACAGAAAACAATGAGGCGGTTAAACCCTTCCTGGTCTTTCAGCAGGTGCTGTAAGAGGTTCAGTTTTGTTTTGAGGTTCGGCACATAATATAAAGTCTGGTTTACGGTAGTGGCCGGCGTAGCCTGGGGCGCCACTTCAACGGTGACCGGGAATTTCAGGAAATCGCCCGCTATTTTATGTACCAGCTCGCTCATTGTTGCGGAGAAGAGCAGGTTCTGCCGTTTACGCGGCACCACTTCGAGTATACGGTGTATAGAGCCGATAAAGCCCATATCCATCATCTTATCAGCCTCGTCCATTACCATCACCTGGAGTAGTTTGGTAGAAATATGCCCGGCAAGGTAAAGATCAAGGAAACGTCCAGGAGTGGCAACGATGATATCTACACCCTGTTCCAGGTTGGCGATCTGCGTTTTCGGGCCCAGGCCGCCGTAGATCACCACCGTACGTAAATCTGTATATTTCGCAAAAGCCTTAATATTCTCTTCTATCTGCATGGCCAGCTCACGTGTGGGGGCCAGGATCAGCGCCCGGGCATCCTTCCCCTGCGCATATTTGAGCTTCATGATGATGGGCAGCACATACGCCGCAGTCTTTCCCGTGCCTGTCTGCGCAATACCCATCATATCCTGCCCTGCCAGTACCGGATTGATCGCTTTTTGCTGGATAGGCGTCGGCTGTGTATAACCGGCATCAGCAATTGCATTGAGTATTTGCTTGTTGAATTTAAAATCTTCGAAGGATTCTATCATGCGGCAAAGATAGGATTTTTGGCTGAGGGAAGGCGAACAGGAAGTTCCGGAGGGAAAAACAGTCTGACGGCATGGCCTATCCGCCGCCAAAAATATGATGTTTAATTGATCTTCGGTAGCAGGCTCCGCTTAGAATAGTTAATTTAGCAGCCATAAACACTATTGCATTCATCCAAATAAATTCAAAAAATACAGATGTCTTCCATACTGATAAAATCTGCAGAGCTGGTAAATGAAGGAAAACGCTTCGTTGCCGATGTATACATAAAAGATGGCCTTATTGAAAAGATCAGTGCTGAGCTGGATATCATGGCCGACCGTATTATCGAAGCGGAGGGCAAGGTACTGCTACCGGGTTGTATCGATGACCAGGTGCATTTCCGTGAGCCGGGGCTCACGCATAAGGCCGACATGTTTACCGAGAGCCGGGCTGCTGTAGCAGGTGGAATCACCTCTTTTATGGAAATGCCGAATACGGTTCCGAACACCACTACGCAGGAGCTGCTGGAAGATAAATACCGCCTGGCTTCTGAGCGGTCGCTGGCTAATTATTCCTTTTTTATGGGTGCCACCAATGACAACCTGGAAGAGGTTTTAAAGACAGATCCGGAAAATGTGTGCGGCATAAAGATCTTTATGGGCTCTTCGACGGGTAATATGCTGGTAGATAAGCAGCAGGTGCTGGAGTCGATCTTTTCATCGTCGCCCATGCTGATCGCGGTTCATTGTGAGGATGAGCAAACCATAAGAAATAATATGGAAGCCTTCAGGGAGAAATACGGGGATGATATTACTCCGGAGATGCACCCCCTGATCAGGACTGAAGAGGCTTGTTACCTGTCGTCGTCGATGGCGGCAGGGCTGGCGAAAAAACATGGTACGCGGCTGCATATCCTGCATATTTCTACAGCAAAGGAAACCGGGCTTTTTGATAATACGCTGCCGCTTAAGGATAAAAAGATTACGGCGGAGGCCTGCATTCATCACCTCTGGTTTTCTGACAGCGATTATGCTGAGAAGGGGAACCGGATCAAGTGGAACCCGGCAGTTAAAACTGCGGCCGACAGGGAGGGAATTTTCCAGGCGGTGCTCGACGGGCGGATAGACGTGATCGCTACAGATCATGCTCCGCATACGATTGACGAGAAGGCAAAACCTTACCTGCAGGCGCCTTCGGGAGGGCCGCTGGTGCAGCATGCTTTACTAGCGATGCTCGAGTTTCATAAACAGGGGAAGATCTCCCTGGAAATGATCGCAGAGAAAATGGCGCATAACCCGGCGGTATGTTTTAATATTGAAAAAAGGGGTTATATCAGGGAGGGCTACTGGGCGGACCTGGTGTTGGTAGATCTTGAGGGGAGTTATACCGTGAGTAAGGACAATATTCTGTCTAAGTGTGGATGGAGCCCGTTTGAGGAGTATAGTTTTGGGGCTTCGGTTTCGCATACTATCGTTTCGGGGAACCTGGTATATGAGGATGGGGAGATTATTGAAGGGACGGCTGGGATGAGGCTGAGGTTCGGGAAGAGGGCTTAGTGTATGGAAAATGGGTGCGATGCAATCGCGGATCTCAGGCATCCGCGTTGCAAACGCGGACGATTGAAGGTTGCAAATGCGGACGATTAAATGCCGGTAGGGCGGACGATTGAAGATAAAGAGGGTGTACATAAAAAACATGTACACCCTCTTTTATGAATTATTTCAGCGGAACTTTAATCGGCTGCGTATACAGATATTCTCCGACTCCGTTGGTTTTGACGGCTGCGCGGGCGTAGACATAATCTTTTGATGCCAGCGAAGATGGGATATTCACTGTAATTGAAACCGGCTGCGATAGCGTTATATCCGCCGCCGGTTTTTCTCCAGATGCTGCGTTATTGTTATCGTCCAGGATCATTGTCTGCCCGATATAGAGCTTTACCTTTTCAAGTGTTCTCGTGGTATTTACCTGCTGTATATTCACCGAGACGGATACGGAAGTGGTGCCCGTGCGCTGGAAGGTTTCATTGCTGATGATGAAATAAGGATCTACCGGGACATCTACGGATGCTCCCCCGCTTACCTTGACATCTATCGAGTCGGTATTATCGGCCCAGGGGCCGTTGCCTCTCAGGCGCACCAGTTTATAGTCGCCGTCAAAAACACTGGCAGAAAATGTTCCGTCCTGGTTCACGAAAATGGGAATCTTCGAGAAGAAGGTATACCCATGCTGCCATAACTCCAGCTGCACGCCATCTGAACGCAGGCCCAGCGTTTTACCCTGGTATACTATACGCCCCGTTAGTTTGGATTCCGGGGCATCATAATTATCTTTCGAACATCCGGTAAGCGATGCCGCTAACACCAGAAGTATACTGATATATTTAATTGTTTTCATTTCGATATTCTTTAACACAGTAAATTAATTAAATGGGTTCTGGACAAGCTTTGGGTTATTATTGAGCACGCCCTGGTCAAAGGACGAATAGTAGTTAAATATCTGGAAGAAACGGGGCGACCTGAACCGTGGCGCTACCAGTTTCTCAAACACATATTTTCCATCCCGGGCGGCATCTCCGGGGCGGATTACGCGGTACGGAAATAAGGCATAAACCACCGCATCAGGATTAGCTGCACTTCCGTTCCACACCTGGTCGGCAATTCGCCAGCGTTTAAGATCCCATACCCTGTGATCTTCAAAAGCCAGTTCAGTACGGCGTTCTTTACGCACCTTATCAATTGTGAGACTTGCCGTGGTATAGCTGTTGACACCAAAACCGGCACGTGCGCGGACAATATTTGTATAGGTAACTGCATCAGGCACATTGCCAAGTTCAAAAGCTGCTTCGGCTGCATTAAGATAGATCTCACCCAGCCGGAACCATACCCACCATACATCGCTCTGAATCCCCCTGGTAGAAGCGCCGGCAGCGGCATCTATATACTTACGGAGATAAAACCCTGTATTGGAAACTTCCTGGATAGACCTGTGCGGCCCGGAAGCGGCAACCAGCGTTTTTCCGTCGGTATAGGTCACCCCAAGGTCCGGCCCTTCAACCACCTGGTAAGAGTTACTGGCAGCGTTCCACACCATTACCCCTGCCTGCATATCTACTGTAAGGCCTTTAAAGGGCGCTCCCGGATAAATTACGGTTCCGTACAGGCGAGCATCTTTGTTGGCAAACAGGTCGGTGGTTTTATCGTAATAGATATAATCGGTATTGCCGGCATTGCGGAGCTTAAGCTCCCCGCTGCTGCCGTCGAGGTAATCGAAACTTTCTACCAGGTTCAGCGATGGGGTAACGGTTGATGAGCCGAGATTGTCTTCGCGGATTCCCCTGGCGATATTATCATACGTGAAATAGTGTTTTTTTGCCTTCGCGGTGAGGAAATCCCTTACAAAGATCGCCTCAGGGTTATTTGTTTTTTTGACTACGGCCTCGTAAAAGTTTTCACCCATATCAGGGTTACTTCTGTATAAGCTGTACGGACCTGCTATTACCTCTTTTGCAGCATCGAGCGATTTTTGAAAATACTCATTTGCTCTTGAAGCAGGTATGCCAACCTCTCCTCCGGCTGTAGCCACTGAGGGGGTCAGGAGTGCGTTGTATTTAGCTATGCTCCCTGCATAGAGCATGGCACGGCTTTTAAGCGCCATACAGGTGTACTTATTGGCCCTGCTGGTGCTGCCCGCATTTCCTATGTCATTTTTGATGGCATCGAGTTCTGACGCTACAAAATCATATACTTCTGCTTCTTTTGCCCTCGGTTGCTGCAGAGGAGTCGGGTCGCCGCTGAAATCATATATAAGCTGGCTGGTAATCAGCGGCACTCCGCCCATTCTTTTAACCATTTCAAAATACTGGTACGCACGCAGGAAGCGAAACTCGGCCTTCAGCTGTGTTCTTTGCGCTTCGTTAATGGTAGCAGCACCGTATTTATCTACATTCTCTATCGCCAGGTTTATGTCCCTGATAAAAAAGTAATCGTATAACCTCCAGCGATCGCGGCCATAACTGAATATATTATTTCTGCCCTCTTCATTAGAGAATCCAGACCACATGGCATCGTCGTAATCGGCCATATTCCGCCACTGCGAACCAGCCTGATCGGTAAGCCCCATGTCTGTCGGCAGGCGGTTATAATAATTGGCCAGCAGGCCGACTATAAGCTTCTGGTCTTTCCAGACAGCCTCATCAGTGACAATATTGACAGGCTCCCGTTCCAGGAAATCCTTCTTACAGGAACTTACGCTTAGCGTTATGATCAGCCCTGCAATTATATATTTAGATATCTGTATCATGATGTGTCTCCTATAATGTCAAATTAAACCCGAAGGTGTAAATCTTCTGCTGAGGATATACCAGGCCATTCGTGGATGATATCTCAGGATCGATCTCAAAATCTTTGACGTTATCAAAGGAAAAGAGATTGGTTCCATTTGCGTAAACACGCAGGCTGCTTATGCCAACCCTGGTTATCATCTGCTTGGGGAAGGTATAACCCAGCTCAAGGTTTCTGAGCCGGAAATAATGGATGTTGGTTGTCCAGAAGTCGTTCCTGTCGCTGCCGCTGAGCGGACTGCGGAAATTGGAATGATTGGTAAAGTCCTTTCTTAAAGCAGGAAACTTTCCGGGGATCCATTCGCTGTCAGGGTCGTAAGGATCGGCACGATGCCAGCGGTCGTTTAACATATATGCCGGCGAATTACCGTTATTCTGGAATGGATATTTTATTTCCCAGTCCCTGAAATAAGTTTGCATACCGGCTCCCGAAAAATCAAATGCCAGTGAAACACCTTTAAAGCTGACCCTTCCGTTGACGCCGTAATTAAAATAAGGCAAAGCGCCTTCGGCATAACCGATAGGTTTCTGATCGTAGTAGTTGATTACCCCGTCCCCGTTAAGATCTTCATAAATAAGATCGCCGGGTAATAGTGTACGGTTCCCCTGTCCGTCGATATTCACCGGGTAATCATCGATCTCCTGCTGCGACTGGAACTGACCGAGGATATGATGCCCCCAGTTTATGTTTGCCCACCTGTCAGTAATATTATTCCGGTACTCGTCATAAGAATTACCGAAACGGGGTTTATAAATATAATCGTTCCTGGTCCTGCCAAGCGTGGCATTTCCGCCAATAGAAAAATCAACGTTCCTGACCTTACCGGTATAAGTAATGAATCCGTCCAGTCCGCGGGTTTTATCCGAATTCAGATTCTCCTGCGGTAAAGAATAACCTACTTCCGTGGGTAATACCACATCGTACCGCGCTGCCGGGAAGCCTGAGCGTTTACGCTGGAAAACGTCAAACTGTCCGGTAAACTTCCTGAAGAACGTGAAATCTATACCGATGTTCGCCATTTCGTTGGTTAGCCATGAAAGAGTTGTGGTAGGAACGCCTCTTGGCACCACGCCGTTATAGTATACGCCGTCGAAAATTGCATTTCCATTATTAGTATTATATCCGCCGAGATAGTCGTAGGGCGAAGGAGAATAATACGCTCCGTTAACATCCTGCAGGGCTGTTCCGGTTTCGCCATAAGAAACCCTGAGTTTCAGGTCGTTTACAGCGCCCGACAAGCTCTTCTTGAAAAATGGCTCTTCTGATATACGCCATCCCAGCGATATTCCCGGAAAAAAGCCGAAGCGGCTGTCTGAACGGTAAAGGAATGAACCGTCGTACCGTGCGACTGCTTCCAGTAAATATTTCTTTTTATAGTCGTAATTGATACGGGCTGCATAACCTTCAAAGGCTTCTTCATAATAAGAGTCGCCCAGATAATCCAGATCAGCAAACAGCTGGGTCGGGATAATATTGTTCGGCGGCACCGAATGCAGGGCTATATATACATTTTCAGCTTCGCGACGCTCGAAAGCAGCCAGTGCTGAGACATAATGATCTTTGATCTGTTTGCTGTAATTAAGCTGGAACTGTGAGAATTTGGAAGTTACATTGCGTTTATGGCGTTCCCTCCATGGATTCTGGTTGCCATATAGTGCACCATTGGGAGCTCTGTCATTGTAAACATCGTTTACAGGATCGTAGATATAGGCGGAGTAAGTATACTCAAAACCATCAAAATCGTCATTCGAATAGTCGTAAGAGTACAGACCCTTTGCTGTTAACCCGAACTTGAATTCGTACTGGGCGTTGATCTTAGCCCCGGCAGCCCTGGTAACGTTATCGATATACCCGGTAACATCGTCTTTATAGGTAGCGGGGTTAACGTTTACGTTATGCGTCTGGTTAATATACGCAGGGTTATTGTTGGCATAAGGCGTTTCTGTAGGCCACATGCTGCTGATGCTTAACAGCGGGTTAAAGAAATCATCCAGCCCCGGCACGCCAACATTATGCCGGTCTTCCATTCTGCCGCTCAGCTGGGCACCTACTGTAAGACCTTTAAGTATATTACTGGAGAGGTTGGCCTGAACGTTGGTTCTCTTAAATGTAAAATCCTTAATGATCGCGTCCTGGCTCACATGGCCTACAGAAAGGTAATAGTTCGACTTATCGCTCGCTCCTGATGCGCTGGCATTCAGGTAGTACTGCGGTACGTTGGGGCGGGTAACTTCCTTATAATAATCGATGCTCTGATAGCCGGGCTCTGTACCTGCCACCCATTTGGCATATTCTGCAGGAGAATATAAAGCTGCCGGGTCGCGACCAAGGTTTTGTTCAGATTCCAGGCGGCCCCGGATATACTCAGCCGCGTTGCCCGGATATGGGAAACGTGTAAAGTTCTGTAAACCGTAATAGCTGTTTACGTTGAGAACGGGTTTTTCGCCTTTTTTCCCTTTTTTGGTGGTTACCAGGACAACGCCGTTGCCTGCAGCCAGCCCGTAGATGGACGCAGAGGCATCTTTAAGAACGGTGATGCTTTCAATATCTTCCAGTCCCAGCTGGTTAAAAGCGTTAACGCCCGATATGCCTGTATTGTAACCGAATACATCTGTACCGTTACTGGTACTGTAAGCGACACCATCTATAACATATAAGGGATTTCCGAGGTTCCTGATCTGCAGGTTTGCGCCATTTCCAGGACGTGAGTCTGTTGTACGCGCGGTAACACCCGGTACCTTCCCTACCAGGGCGCTGGTAGCGGCAACAGCAGGCGTACGCACAATATCATCAGACTGGATGGTACTGATAGCGCCGGATATGGTCGCCTTTTGCTGCGTACCATAGGCTACTACCACTACTTCTTCAAGGGCCTGGTTGCCGGCTTCCATCGTTACGTTGATAACATTCCGGTTGTTTACCGGCAGTTCTATAGTTTTGAAACTGATATAGGTAAATACAAGAGAGCCCCGCGCCTCCGGTATATTAATTGAATAATTGCCCGCAGCATCAGAGGCTGTGGCTATTGTCGTTCCTTTTAATTTGATGCTGACCCCGATCAGGGGCTCGCCGTCTGAATCTTTAACAGATCCTTTTACATTCCATAACTGGGCCTGGGAGACCCCGGGAATTGCAAACAATAGCAGGAGCAATAATGCGCCTAAACTATTCCTGCTGAGCAGTTTTTGTCTAATTTTTTTCATACAAGCTTATAATATTGGTTAATGATCAGGCATATTGGCTGCCAGGGTTTATGCTCCAAAACATGGTGTTTACAGGAGCAAGACTAAAGCTTACAGATTAATAGATGTTGCTGTAATTGATGGTTACCTCCGTTTTTAGTTTGATAATTGGTTAATAAATTATTGAAATAAGGCAGATATACAGGTATAGCAGCGGGATGGCGAATAAATATGCATACTGCTAGAAGTATATCAGAGGGTTTAATCTGATCTTCCACCTTCAGATTAAATACGTTAATTTAACATCAAGTTACTACTTATGTTTCAAACATTATATAGCCTTGTGTCAAATTAACATTTATTTCTAAAACGCGGCAGGAAGCCCTCGTATTAATAGCTGGAGAGAATTTTTAATGAATTATTTTAAATACAAGTTCCTTTAGCAGATCGCCGTCAACAGTATTTCCGGTGGAGTCGACTCCCTTGGTTTTGATGTCGCATTCCCTCAGGTAACTGATTATGTCGAAAACCTTGCCGGCCTGGAAGTTTTTGGCCGCCAGTTCGTAATCTTTAACGAAAAAGGGATTTACGCCCAGTTCTTTCGCCAGGTTCTGTGCTGATTTATCTGTAACATAATGGTACTTCAAAATCTTGGTGAACCACGTATTAAGCGCACCCAATACCATCTGGATCGGGTTTGATTTAGGGTTCGCCGCAAAATAGGCAATGATCTGGTTGGCTTTAAAGGGATCGCGCCTGGCGAGTGCATCCTGCAGTTCAAATACATTGTATTCTTTACTGATCCCGATATTGTTCTGCACATCTTCTACCGTAATCTCATTGCCCTTCGGCACATTTAGCATGAGTTTTTCAAGCTCATTGGCCACCTTTGAAAGATCGTTGCCCAGATATTCGGCTATCATAGCAGAAGCGCGTGGCTGGATCCTGTATGTTTTTTCACGAATAAAATCTTCGATCCAACCGGGTACTTTATTGTCGTAAATGGTGGAAGATTCAAAAACCAGCCCGTTTTTTTCGATGGCTTTATAGGTTTTCTTCCGTTTGTCGAACTTGCCGTGTTTAAAGCAGAACACCAGGATTGTACTGGGCACCGGCTTTTCGAGGTAAGCCAGCAAAGGATCGGGGGCCTTCTTGCTGTCCTCGCTATCTTTCCCCCATTTAAGTTCCTGCGCTTCCTTAATCATTACGAGCTGGTATTCGCTCATCATGGGAAAGCGCTTTGCAGAATTCAGAATGGAAAGAACATCGGTATCCCGGCCGTACAATACCGTCTGGTTAAAACCTTTCTCGGCCTCGCTCAGCAGGTTCTGCTCTATATAATTGCTGAAAAGATCTATATAATAAGGCTCCTCCCCGTGAAAGAGATACACAGATTTAAACTTCCTGGTCTTTAATTCGGATAATAATGCAGCAGCCGTCATACAGCTGCAAAGTAAAGGAAAATGGTGAGGACTTGGAAGTGCGGACTTAAAAGTTTAGTTAAGCTGTTTCACAATTTTTTCGGATTTTAGCACCGTGATGTTTGAACCGACTGCGTTAAACCTGCCGCCCTATCCTTTCAGGATAAAACAGCAGGAATCTGTTAATTATATCTATGATGAGCTGAGAAAAAAATACCTGGTGCTTACTCCTGAAGAGTGGGTAAGGCAGCACCTTGTACAGTTTGTTATTAAGGAGAAAAATTATCCGCGCTCACTGATCAAGCTCGAAGGCGGATTAACACTTAACACGCTCAGAAAACGCACAGACGTAGTTATCTTTAATAACCGGGGAGAAAAGATCGTGATGATAGAATGCAAGGCGCCTTCTGTGAGGATCACACAGAAGGTTTTCGATCAGATAGCACGCTATAATATGGTACATAAGGTGCCGCTGCTGGTGGTTAGCAACGGCATCGAACACTTTTACTGCATCATCAATTTTGAACAGGGATCTTATCAGTTCATAGAAAGTCTGCCAGACTTTGCCGCATTATGATCCCTCTGCAGCAGATATTTATCAGGATTTGTTCATTATCCGTATCTTCAGCAGACTCGCGCTATGTTTTTTCAGGACGGGGTGCGAGGAACTGATCTTCTGATCGCCAAGGATCTGTGAGAGGCCATCGGCAGACTTTTCGTCGTCAAGGCCAAAAACGCCGCCGAAACACGGGATATCCCCTTTCAGCTTTCCTTCTCCGAAATCAACAAAAGTACCCCCGTAGTCCCAGCCAAAACCATAAATAAAAACGGGCTTATCTCCGTTCAGGGCTACGATCTCATCCAGCTTTGTTCCGATCTTTATCCCGTTTGCAAAATGGTAAGGCGAACCGGGACGGTATATCTCCAGGAAATCGATCGTTTTTCCCTGGCCGGCGTTGTCTTTCCAGCGAATACTGATCTCCTCCGGTTTGTCTTTCCAGAGCACAGTTATCATGGTTTCGAACATGCCTTCCAGGAAAAGCGAATCCTGGCTGATGTTCTCTTTTCCGAACTTTTCTTCCAGGCTGGCCATGTCATCATCAAGATCTATATCTCCAACACCCCAGCAGGTGATCTGAAACCGGTCTTCGTCGCTTTTGCTGAACGACATATTACCGGCATGGCTGGTATCATCGGCATTGCCGGTCTGTTTTTTTCCAGTACAGGCATATACCAGGATAAGCGTAAATAAGATCAGAAAAAGGTGTAGCTGTTTATTCATAGAAAACCATTATGCTTGTATCACTAAGCATAAAATAAAAATCGATGCCTATTGTTTGGGAGAAATACGAATACTGCTTAACACCACTTCTATACGTTCGAGGATACGGTCGTAAGACTCAAGGACTTCTTTGCTCCTGAACTCATTTTGCTCAGCAACATAAATATTGGTTTGTTTAACCCATTCCAGGTTTCCTCCAAGGCAGGGGTTGGTTTTTGCTATTTCGCCGCTGTTGAATGTTTTTATCACTCCGCCCTGCTTGCTTGCAAAAAAATTGCGGAACGTAATGGTCATGTTGCCGTTCTTTTTAACGAGTTCGCGTAAGGTCAGTCCAACCCTTACGCTGTCGGACGTAAGGTAGGGAGACAGTGCATCCGGCGCCTCTATGTACCTGATTTTTTCAAAAGGTGCCTTCGACTCCTGCCAGTAAACGTTAACGCGTTTTACGTCATTTTCCCAGATGGTGGTATATTTCCCTGTTTCAGTATTTTCGTGTTCTGTAAGCGCTGCCGCTCCGAACTTCTTCTCGAGCGCGGCATGCGAATCTGTAAGTTTAACCTCTCCTATTCCTTCACACGAGATCAGCAAGCCAGGGTTTATTTCGGGTTTCTTCGTGGTTTTTCCGGGTTGATCGCAGGCGATGAATAAAAACAGAAAGGATACTAGAAAACAGACTCTCATTTAATAATAATTTGGTTATTACCTCAGGTTAAAGTTCAAGGTACTGTAGTAACTTGCACCGCTAAAATATCAAAATTAAGCTGCTTTAAAATGACTATTGTCATTATGTTGCTTCGTACCGCCCTTATATCGTTTTTGTAACCTTTTATTTACATTCCGGCTGTGGCTTCTTAATAAGTCACTGATATTAGTAACGGGCATAAAATTATTTACCTTTATTAGGTAAACTATAATACTTCTACTGCTTGCTGCTTCGTTTCTGGCAGGTTTCGCTTTAAGACGATACTATTAAATAAAAAAACACTAAAATGAAAAAAGTAACAGGAATAGGAGGCATTTTCTTTAAATGTAAAGACCCTAAGGCGGTTAATGAATGGTACAAAACGCACCTTGGGTTTGATACCACCCCCTATGGAACAAGCTTTGAATGGCGGGAAGCTGATGACAGCACAAAAAAGGGACTTACCCAATGGAATCCTTTTGCAGAGAATACAGAGTATTTCGAGCCATCGGAAAAGGAATTTATGATCAACTACAGGGTTGAGAATTTAGAAGCGCTGGTTGAAGAGCTAAAAAAGGAAAACGTGACTATCGTAGACAAAATCGAAACATATGACTACGGAAAATTTGTTCATATTTTAGATGTGGAGGGGAATAAAATCGAGTTGTGGGAACCTAAAGATTAGGAATACCGTGTGAGCATTACGAAGCCTGAGACCGCCTGATTATAATAATTTGTCTCAAACCGGTCGGGCTGCGGTTGAGCCCCGGGCCTGTACAGGTTTGAGACAATCCTTTATTTCATGTCCATAGATTTAATTCTTCTCAACTTTGATTTTACTTTCCAGCGGTGTCAAGAAATAAATGCAGCGACATGATCTTACCATCTTTTACTAAAGCGATATCAATTCCTGACGCAACGGGTGTTTGACCGGGTATTCCAAGTGTCCAGGATATATACTGAACCTGGTGATTCGCCTGCGGAGTACGGGTAAGTTCAAAACTAAATTCAGGAGGCCACTGCATTTGCAGTGTAGCGATCAAATCGTTAATCGCCTGATGACCGACAACTGCAGCCCCCTTGTCTGACTCGTAAAACACGATATCATCAGCGTAAACCGCCTTCATCGCTGCTAACCTGCTTTCTGCTTGTCTGTCGTTCCAGATCACTAATAAGCTATCTTCTAAAAGACTTGCTGAGTTTTCCATATTTGTTGTTTTAAATCACTTCAAAAGTATCAGCTGACGAGCGATTGCAGCTTGCGTTTTATTATCAAATTACGTTGACAAATATCAAAACGCATCTGTGCCAGGCATCATTGATGCGTAAAAGGCAGAAAAGGATTTAAGGTTCAGACTACATTAACTATTTGAATAACATGTTTTTTTTAATCCGGCTTAAAGTTTCAGGCGAAATGCCCAGGTATGATGCGATCATACTTTGAGGGAACCTCTTCAGAAATTCCGGGTAACTCTTCGATAGTGCGTCGTAGCGTTCTTCTGCACTGAGGCTAATTGCTGAATGAATCCGTTTCTGT
>Ga0265780_10006711_pt1 | contig 14228 bp, 13 predicted proteins | sample P1T30metagenome_FD_192432 | JGI IMG/M metagenome (GOLD analysis project Ga0265780, IMG submission 192432) | Plant litter microbial communities from East Loma Ridge, Irvine, California - P1 T30 | ecosystem: Environmental > Terrestrial > Plant litter > Unclassified | place: USA: California... | reverse complement strand
TCCACCTGGAGCAAGTCCAAATAGGCACGCGTTGATGTTGCTCGCGGAGCGTGCGGGTAGGAAGCTTGAGCGCTGGAGTAATTCAGCGCCTAGAGGAATGGCTGTCATAGGGGCGTCCCGCAAGGGAGGCCACTACACAGAATCCGGCCTATCGGCCTGCTTTACTTGAATTCACGCGGTTTGGTGCGCTGCCAGGCTGCGCCCATGGGACGACGATGCAGCAATACATCCTTGCCCTCGACCAGGGCACCACCAGTTCCCGCGCCATCGTGTTCGACCGCGCCGGCCTGCCGGTCGCCACCAGCCAGCACGAATATCCCCAGCACTTCCCCCAGCCCGGCTGGGTCGAGCACGACGCGCTCGACATCTGGCACAGCCAGCTCGCCTGCGCGCGCGAAGCGCTGCAAGCGGCCGGCATCGATGGCCGCCAGCTCGCCGCGCTCGGCATCGCCAACCAGCGCGAAACCACCGTGCTGTGGGACCGCGCCAGCGGCGAACCGGTCGCGCGCGCCATCGTCTGGCAGGACCGCCGCACCGCCGCCATGTGCGACCGCCTGCGCGAAGAAGGCCGGGCCGAGGACATCCGGCAGCGCACCGGCCTCGAAGTCGACGCGTATTTTTCCGCCACCAAGCTGGCCTGGCTGCTCGAGCACGTGCCCGGCGCGCGCGCACGCGCCGAACGGGGCGAACTCGCCTTCGGCACGGTCGACAGCTGGCTGGTCTACCGCCTGTGCGGACGCCACGTCACCGATGTGAGCAACGCCTCGCGCACGATGCTGTTCAACATCCAAAGCCTGCGCTGGGACGAGGCGCTGCTGGACCTGTTCGGCATCCCGCCCGCCGTGCTGCCGGAAGTCGTGGACAGCGCCGGCGTGGCGGGACTCGCGGCCGAGGAATGGTTCGGCGCCGCGGTGCCGATCGCGGGCATCGCCGGCGACCAGCAGGCCGCCACCTTCGGCCAGGCCTGCCACGACCAGGGCCTGGTCAAGAATACCTATGGCACCGGCTGCTTCATGCTGATGAACGCGGGCGCCACGCCGCCGCGCTCGCACAACCGCCTCCTGGGCACCGTCGGCTGGACCGTGGGCGGCGCCACCAGCTATCTGCTGGAGGGCGGCGTCTTCATGGGCGGCGCCACCGTGCAGTGGCTGCGCGACGGCCTCGGCATCATCAAACAGTCGAGCGACGTCGAGGCGCTGGCCCTGAGCGTGCCGGACAGCGGCGGCGTGATGCTGGTGCCGGCGTTTGCGGGACTGGGCGCGCCGCACTGGGACCAGTACGCGCGCGGCGCCATCGTCGGCATGACCCGCGGGACCACGGCCGCCCACATCGCGCGCGCGGCGGTGGAGGCGATCGCCTACCAGAGCGCGGAACTCCTGAACGCGATGCAGAAGGACGTCGCCTGCGCGGTCCTGGAAATGCGCGCCGACGGCGGCGCCGCCCGCAACGACCTCTTGATGCAGTTCCAGGCCGACCTGCTCGGCATTCCCGTGGTGCGCCCGCGCGTGCTCGAAACCACGGCGCTGGGCGCGGCCTACCTGGCCGGGCTGGCGGTCGGCTACTGGGAGGGCGTCGCCGACATCGCCCGCCAGTGGCAGGTCGAGCGCCGCTTCGAGCCGCGCATGGACCCTGGCTTGCGCGCCGAGCGGATAGCGCGCTGGGGCAGGGCGGTGGAGCACGCCAAAGGCTGGGCCGACCACTAGCCGCAACTCGCGCCGCCGGCATGCAGGTCGCGCCACCGGCAGGCCGTTCGTCGCAATCCACGGCGCCGCGTGTACGGCCCGGCTAAGGTAGTCCCACTTTAACCTCGCCGGAGCCATCATGATTTCTGAAATCCTCAGCCACACCCCTGTCTACGTCTGGGCCATCCTCGCCTTCCTGCTGCTGCGCGGCGTGCTGGCGCTGCGCGAGCGCGACATCACCGTGACCCGCATGACGATCATCCCGGCCGTGATGCTGGTGCTGGCGCTGCAGTCGATCGGCAGCCGTTTCGGCGTGGATTCGCCGGCGATGGCCGCCTGGCTGCTTGCGACCGCCGCCATGGCGCTGCAGCGCCGGCGCTTTGGCGCCAGCCGCGTCAAGGCCGGCGCCGAGCCGGGCAGCCTGCGCATGGGCGGGAGCTGGACGCCGCTGCTCCTGATGCTGACCATCTTCGCGATCAAGTATGCGATGGCCATCGTGCTGGCCGTGCAGCCTCAGCTGGCGCGGGGCCTCGTGTTCTCCATGACGGCCTGCGGCCTGCTGGGCCTGTGCAACGGATACTTCCTGGGCCAGCTGGCCTGCGACATCGCCGCCGCGCGCCGGCTGGGAGTCCAGGGAAACGCCGGCACAGCGCCGGCGTCCGCCGACCTGGTTTGATCGCGCGGCAAGCGTGTACCGCGCCCGGCGCGGATCGCCTATGATCGGCCTTCGAACAAGGTCATGAGGAGGCGGCACATGCTCAAGTTGGGAGAAACCGATCCACGGCTGATCGACAAGCTCGGCACCCTTGCGGCCCGCGTGGTCGAAGATGCGCTGGCGTCCGGACTGACCTGGGACCAGGCCGTCGTCGCCCTCGGCGTCGCCGCCAAGGCGATGTCGGCCAAGGCGGCCAGCCAGAGCGGCGCAGCGCCCGCCGACTACGCGCTGCATGCGGAAAAGCGGCTGAAAGAGGGCATGGACCGCGGTGCCGCCGTGCTGCAGGCCTATCTGCGCTGAGCAGCCCTTCGATTCCGTCCGCACTCCCCCCGTCGTGGGGGAATCGACGCCAGCACCTTATCTTGTGCGGCGCCGGCAGGCATAATCCGCCTGCCGATGACAAGAACAACGCGGCCCGATCGATCACCTATCGTCTTCCCCTTGCGCCCCGCTCATCCGGGGCGCTTTTTTTTTCGGCGCCTGGTTTGTGACAATCCGTGAGCCCGTGCACTCGCTTCTGCTGGCATGATCCGCACAATGGATATACGAGATGACAAGGCGCCGCCGCCGCGGTACTGGTTCCCGCGCAAGCCGCCCGGCCATGGCTGGGGCTGGGGATTGCCGCTCACCTGGCAGGGCTGGGTGGTGTTCCTCGGCTTCTTCGTGCTGCTGATCGTGGGGGCGGTACTGATCCTGCCCGACAGCGCCTTCTATTTCGAGGCCTATGTGGCGGGACTGTGTGCGCTACTGATCTTCATCTGCGTGAAGAAGGGCGAGCCGCCTGGCCGCTAGCATCCAGCCATCGTGCTTTCTTAGTTGGCCGCAAAACCGTCGCACCGGGACTAGGCGCCCCCCTTGGCCGGTGCCCAAGTTCAGCGTACCGACAATGCATGCAAAAATTAGGCTCCGGCCTTCGCCGGAGCGACGGTCTTGAAGCTGCCGGCTCCGACTTAGGCTGCGGTCAAGGGGACGCCTAGTCCCGGTGCAACGTGCAAAGCTAGCGGAACTGGCGTCCAGTGGCCGTTAGAACCCGATCCGCCCCTTGCCCGGCGTCGGTTTCAGGCGAATATCGTCCACGCTGACCCGTTCGCGCCCCGCCGCCACCGCATGGCCCAGCCCATCGAGCAGGGTCTTGCGCAGGTCGCGCGGCGACACCCCCACCAGCTTGTCCAGCACCGCGTCCGCCAGGCGCGGATCGAACGCGGCCAGGTTCAGTTCGTCCAGCAGCCCGGCATACATGCGCTGGGCGATGCCGGCCGCCTGTTCGACCGTGGGCGTGGGCACCTCATATACCGCCATGCGATTGAGCAGCGGGTGGGGAATCCCTTCGGTGGAGTTGGCGGTCAAGACCCAGAAGATCTGCGAGGCGTCGATCTCGACGTCGATGAACTCGTCGCGGAAGGTGCTGGCCGTCTCCGGTTCCAGCAGCTGGTAGAGCGCGGCGAGCGGATCGGACTGGGTCGAACCGCTCGCCTTTTCCACTTCGTCCAGCACGATCACCGGATTGGCGTACTGGCCGCGCACCAGGCGCTCGGCCACCTTGCCGCACTTGGCGCCGCGCCAGCTGGCCGAACTGCCGGTGATGACGAAGCCGGCCGACAGCGCGTTCATACTGATCAGCTCGCATTCAGTCTGCATCACCCGCGCCAGGCGCCGGGCGAAGTGGGTCTTGCCCACGCCGGGGCCGCCCAGGAGCAGGATGGGCATGACGTTGAAGCCGCGGTTGCCCGCATGCGCCAAAGCTAAGTACCGGGCAAGGTCGTCCAGGACTTCCTCGAAATTCGGACATTCTTCGAACAGGGGATCGAGGGCATCGATCGACGAGGGCTTGGTGACGAAGCGGTCGGCCCCGGTCTCCAGCATGCGCTCGTAGAACGCTTCGAGTTCCGGGGAGCGGCCGCGGCTGCGGTCGAGCGCTTCCTGAACTTCGCTCAGGTCGTAGACCGCGCAGGTACGGGCGAGGGTAATGCTCACGGCGTTCTCCTATGCAACCCGCTCCCGTCCGGCTGCTCCATCCTGCCGAGCGGGCCATGGGCCGGATGGGTCGTTGCCTTGCCTCGATCCTAACGCTTTCAGCCAGGCCGCGGCTATCCCCGAACGCACATTCTGCAAGGAAATTTCTGTTTCCACACAAAAATATCGCGTCAAGACATGATCTTAATCAATGAGAAAGATTGTCTTTACAACTGAGGTCCAACCTTCACTGTGTTTCCTAAGTGACTGATTTACGAGACATTTTACGTTGACAGACACTTAATAGGTGGCGCTAAGTCCTTGGTTTCATTAGACAAATTCGGATTTGCCAAGCGTGAATTCGCTTGACCACCAATCTTGATTCCAATAAAGTGGGAAACAGTGTGAAAAAGTGTCGATTTGTGGGGCGTTTGTGGAACCCCGAGCGGCCAAAAAATTCTAAATTGATAATTCTCCAAGCTAGGTAAACACGTGTTCCAGGGCGCGTCAGCGATCAATCTCGATGCAAAAGGAAGGATGTCGATTCCGGCGAAGCATCGTGACGCCCTTGCGGTCCAGTGCGAGGGCCGCATGACGCTGACCAAGCATCCGCACGGCTGCCTGCTGTTCTTCCCGCGCCCGGTGTGGGAGCAGCATCGCGAGCAGATCGCCGCCTGGCCGATGTCGGCCAGGGCGTGGCAGCGCATTTTCCTTGGTAATGCCTGCGATGTCGAGTTGGACAGCGCCGGCCGGGTGCTGATTTCGCCCGAGCTGCGTGCTGCCGTAGGGCTGGAGAAAGAAGTCATGATGTTGGGCATGGGCACCCATTTCGAAATCTGGGATGCCGCCAAGCTTGCCGAAAGCGAAGCCGAAGCTGTTGCCGGCGGCATGCCCGATGTCCTTTCCAATTTCTCCTTCTGAGGCGCCGATGACGGAAACGATGGCGGTGCCCGGATCGTCGGTACCCGAATACCAGCACCGTACGGTGCTGCTGGACGAAGCAGTCGATGCGCTGGCCCTGACGGGCGAGCGCGTCAACGGTACTTATATAGATGGCACGTTCGGCCGCGGCGGCCACAGCCGGCTGATCCTGTCGAAGCTGGGGCCGCAGGGCCGCCTGGTCGCTTTCGACAAGGATCCGCAGGCGATCGCGACCGCGCAGGCGGTGGCGGATCCCCGCTTCACGATCGTGCACGACAGTTTTGCCACGATGCTCGACGCGCTGGCCGCGCGCGGCATCGGCCAGGTGGACGGCATCCTGCTGGACCTTGGTATTTCGTCGCCCCAGGTGGACGACGCCACGCGCGGATTCAGTTTCCGCCAGGACGGCCCGCTCGACATGCGCATGGATACCACGCGCGGGATGTCGGCGGCCGAGTGGCTGGCCACCGCGCCGGAACAACAATTGGAAAAGGTTATAAGAGATTATGGAGAAGAGCGGTTTGCTTTCCAGATTGCAAAGGCGATTGTTGCTCGCCGGGCAATCCAGCCAATTTCGACCACACGAGAGCTTGCCGCAATCGTGGCAGACACGGTCAAGACTCGGGAAAAAGGCAAGGATCCGGCAACCCGGACCTTTCAGGCTGTCCGGATTTTCATCAATAAAGAGCTTGAAGACCTTGAAGCAGGTCTGAACGCCGCCTACGCCATGCTGGCGCCGGGCGCGCGCATGTCCGTGATCAGCTTCCACTCGCTGGAAGACCGCATGGTCAAGCAGTTCCTGGCCTCGAAGGCCAAGGTCGCGCAGCCGGATCGCCGGCTGCCGATCCGCGCTGCCGATTTGCCTCAACCCCTGATGAAGCTCGTCGCCAAGATCAAGCCGTCCGACCTCGAGGTCGGCGACAACCCGCGCGCACGCTCGGCGGTGCTGCGCGTGGCCGAACGCCTGGGAGGCCAGGCATGAGCGTCAAGCTCAACATCCTGCTGACCGCGGCCGTGGTCGGCTGCGCGCTGTCGGTGGTGAACGCGCGCTACCAGTCGCGCCATCTGCTGATCGAACTCGAACGCCTGAACCAGCATGCGCGCCAGCTCGAGATCGACTGGGCCCAGCTCCAGCTCGACCAGTCCACGCTCGGCAAGAACGAGCGCATCGAGCAGATCGCGCGCACCAGCCTGAACATGTCGCCGCTCACCCCGGCGCGTACCCAATACCTGACGGACGGCGCCAAATGAGCCGCGTCGAACGCCGCGCCACTCCTCGCGTCGCCGCATCCAAGGGCGTCGCCTTCTCCAAGAGCCCGGTCCTGGCCGTGAACGTGCCGAGCTGGCGCTCGCGCGTGGTGCTGTTCGTGCTGTTCGCCGCCTTCGTGGCGCTGGCCGCGCGCGCGCTCTGGCTGCAGGGCGTGTCCACCCAGTTCCTGCAAAAGCAGGGCAAGAGCCGCTACGAGCGCCTGGTCGAACTGCCGGCCGCGCGCGGCAAGATCATGGACCGCCACGGCCAGGTGCTGGCGTCCTCGCTGCCGGTCAAGGCGGTGGCCGCCTTCCCGAAGGAAGTGCTGAAGGAACCGAACGACAAGCTGGCCGAGCTGGCGCGCCTGCTCGAGATGCCGGAAACCGAGCTGCGCGCCAAGCTCGATCCGAAGAAGACCTACGTCTACCTCAAGCGCCAGGTCGAGATGGACGCGGTGGAGAAGATCGAGAAGCTCAAGATCGACGGCATCGACACCCGCAAGGAATACAAGCGCTACTACCCGCAGGGCGAAGTGATGACCCACCTGGTCGGCTTCACCAACGTCGAGGACAAGGGCCAGGAAGGCATGGAGCTGTTCCACCAGAAGGCGTTGATGGGCGTGCCGGGCAGCCGCCGCGTGATCCGCGACCGCCTCGGCCACATCGCCGAAGACCTGGGCATGTTCCGCGAGCCGCACCACGGCAAGGACCTGACCCTGTCGGTCGACAGCAAGCTGCAGTACATCGCCTTCACCAGCGTGAAGAACGCGGTCGAGAAGTTCAACGCCCAGGCCGGCGGCGCCGTGGTGCTCGACGTCGAGACCGGCGAAGTGCTGGCCATGGCCAACTACCCGACCTACAACCCGAACGACCGCTCGAACCTGACCGGCGCCCAGCTGCGCAACCGCGTCATCACCGACACCTTCGAACCCGGCTCCACCATCAAGCCGGTGACGGTGGCGCTCGGCCTGGAGACCAAGCGCATCACGCCGGACACCGTGTTCGACACCAATCCCGGCTACATCATGGTGACCGGCAAGCGCATCCGCGACACCCACAACTACGGCGTGCGCAACGTCGGCGGCATCATCCAGAAGTCCTCGAACATCGGCGTGGTCAAGATCTCGCAGATGATCCCGCCACAGGAAATGTGGGAGATGTACACCAAGCTGGGCTACGGCCAGGCGCCGCGCTTCGGCTTCCCCGGCGCCACCGCCGGCCGCGTGCGTCCATGGAAATCGTGGAAGCCGATCGAATACGCCAACATGGCCTTCGGCCACGGCCTGTCGGTGTCGCTGCTGCAGATGGCGCGCTCGTACATGATCTTCGCCCGCAACGGCGACATCATCCCGCTGTCGTTCCTGAAGGTGGACGAGAAGCCGGTCGGCCAGCAGGTGATTTCGCCCAAGACCGCGGCCCAGGTGCGCACCATGCTCGAATCCGTGGTGAGCCCGGAAGGCACCGCTTCCAAGGCCCAGGTGCCGGGCTACCGCGTCGGCGGCAAGACCGGCACCGCCGAAAAGATCGTCAACGGACATTATTCGCGCACCGACAACATCGGCTACTTCGTCGGCATCGCGCCGATGTCGAAACCGCGTTTCATCATCGCGGTCATGATCGACAACCCGCGCGGCGCACTCAGGACAGGGGGCAGCGTGGCGGCGCCGACCGCCGCCGACCTGGCCGCCAACGCCTTGCGGGCCGCGAATGTACCACCCGACTCATCGATCACCGACATCATCATTCCGGACGAACCGGTAGAGGAGAGCTTGTGATGGCGATGAGCCTGAACGAAATCTGCCAATGGATCCGCGCCGCCGCCCCAGGCGGCCGTCTCGTTTCCGACTCCCGCCGCGTCGCGAGGGGCGACGTGTTCTTCGCCTATCCGGGCGATGCGGCCGACGGCCGCCGCTGCATTGGCGCCGCGCTCGCCGCCGGCGCAGCCGCGGTCGTGTACGACGATGCGGGCTACAGCTGGGACGACAGCATCGAGCTGCCGCACCTGGCCGTGGCCAACCTGAAGAAGAACGCGGGCCCGATCGCCCACGGCGTGCTGGGCATGCCCGATGCCGGCATGTTCACCGTCGGCGTAACCGGCACCAACGGCAAGACCTCGTGCGCGGTCTGGACTGCACAAGCGCTGGCGCGCCTGGGCGAGACCGCCGCCGTGATCGGCACCCTGGGTGTCGGCGTCCTCAATGGCAAGGACAGAGGCAAGGTCGAGCCGCAGTTCGACCCCACCGGCTACACCACGCCGGACGCGGTGCTGCTGGCCCAGCTGCTGTCCGACCTGCGCGCCCAGGAAGCCGGCGCGCTGGCCATCGAAGTCTCGTCCATCGGCCTGGTGCAGGAGCGCACCGCCGGCATGCACTTCGACGTCGCCATCTTCACCAACCTGACCCGCGACCACCTCGACTTCCATGGCACGATGGAGAACTACGAGGCGGCCAAGGTCCGGCTGTTCGAGTGGGAAGGCTTGAAACACGCCGTGGTCAACCTGGACGACCCGGCCGGCCTGCGCCTCGTCGCCCACCTGCGCAAGAACCTTGCGCACCTTGCGGTCACCGGCTACACCTTGCATGGCGAGGCCGCGCAGCCGGCCATCGAGGGCGTCGGCATCCTGCGCGCATCGGGCATGCGCAGCCGCCCTGCGGGCACCGAATTCAACGTCGATACGCCGGCCGGGAACGCGCTGGTGAAGACCCAGCTGGTCGGCCACTTCAACGTCAGCAATGCGCTGGCGGTGCTGGGCGCGCTGCTGGCCAAGGGCGTGGACCTGAAGCACGCGGTGGAAGCGATCGAGGGCCTGGTCCCGGCACCGGGCCGCATGCAGCAAATCGGCGGCCAGGATGCGCCGATGGTCGTGATCGACTACGCGCACACCCCGGACGCGCTGGAAAAGACCCTGGCGGCCCTGCGCCAGGTTGCCAGGGAACGCGGCGGCGAGCTGTGGTGCGTGTTCGGCTGCGGGGGCGACCGCGACCCGGGCAAGCGTCCGCAGATGGGCGCCGTGGCGCAGGCGGCCGACCACGTGCTGGTCACCAGCGACAATCCGCGCAGCGAAGAGCCGGCCAACATCATCGCCCAGATCGTCGCGGGCATGGACAAGCGTAGTGGCAACCCCTATCAAGCGGTGGAAGACCGCGCGACCGCGATCCTGCTGGCCGTGAAGAACGCCGGCAAGCAGGACGTGATCCTGCTGGCAGGGAAGGGCCACGAGCCCTACCAGGAAATCAAGGGCAAGAAGATTCCGTTCTCCGATGCCGACCACGCTTCGCTGGCATTGACCGCGCGGCTCACCATGATGAGGACTCACTGATGCGCGCCACGCTCGCACAACTGGTCGCCGGCATTCCGGGCGCCCGCCTCGTCGGCGGCGACGTCGCCTTCCAGGGCGTCTCGACCGACAGCCGCACGGCGCCTGCCGGCGCGCTGTTCGTGGCGCTCAAGGGCGAGACCTTCGACGCCCACGCCTTCCTGGACCAGGTCGCGGCACGCGGCGTGGCGGCAGTCGTCGTGCACGCACTGCCGGAAGGCTGGACCCTGCCGGCCATCGTGGTGCCGGACACCCTGGTGGCGCTGGGCCGCATCGCCAACTTCTGGCGCTCGCACTTCGACATTCCCGTGATCGGCGTGACCGGTTCGAACGGCAAGACCACGGTCAAGGAAATGATCGCGGCCATCCTGGCCGCCGCCTACGGCGAAGACACCCGCCTGGCGACCCAGGGCAACCTGAACAACGAGATCGGCGTGCCGCTGACCCTGTTCCGCCTGAACGCCGCGCATCGCGCGGCCGTGATCGAGATGGGCATGAACCATCCGGGCGAGATCGGCCGCCTGGCCGCGATCGCGGCGCCGACGGTCGCCATGGTCAACAACGCCCAGCGCGAACACCAGGAATTCATGCACACCGTGGAAGCGGTGGCGCGCGAGAACGGCTCGGTGCTGCAAGCCCTGCCGCCGGAGGGCATTGCCGTGTTCCCGGGCGACGACGAATACACCGACCTGTGGCGCAGTCTCGCCAAGTGCGACGTGCTGACCTTTGGTCTCACCGAGGCCTGCGACGTACGCGCAAGCTACACCAGCAACGGCTTTGGTAACCAGCTCAGCATCACAACGTCGTCCCGGCGCAGGCCGGGACCCAAGTCCGACGAGTCGCCGACTCCGGATGCGGCAGTGGCGGAGGACGCAAAATTGGATCCCGGCCTGCGCCGGGATGACGACTCACAGGGCACGGGGGAAAACGTTGTTGGCGTCACGCTGCAGGCAGCCGGCGAACACAATGTGCGCAATGCGCTAGCGGCTTTTGCATCCACCCTGGCCGCCGGCATCCCGGTCGACGCCATCGTGCGCGGCCTGGAGGGTTTCGCTCCGGTCGGCGGCCGCCTGCAGCGCAAGCAGGCCGTGAACGGCGCCACCGTCATCGACGACACCTACAACGCCAACCCCGACTCGATGCGCGCCGCGATCGACGTGCTGGCGGCCTATCCCGCGCCCCGCATCCTGGTGGTGGGCGACATGGGTGAAGTCGGCACGCAGGGAAAAGAGTTTCACGAAGAAGTCGGTGCCTACGCCCAGGAGCGTGGCATCGAGCACGTGCTCGCCACCGGCGAACTTACCCGTCACATGGCGGCGTCGGGAGCACGGCACTACGAGCAGTTCGACGCATTATTGGCAGCACTGGATTCAGCTCTGGGCGGCAATGGCAATTCGACTGTGCTGGTGAAGGGCTCGCGCTTCATGAAGATGGAACGCGTGGTCCAGCACCTGACCGGACAAACCAACACGAAAGACGCCCACTGACATGCTTCTCTGGCTAGCCCAATATTTTCAGGATTATCTCGGACCGCTGCGCGTGTTCAACTACATCACGTTCCGCGCCGTCTTCGCGACCATCACCGCGATCACCATCGGCCTGCTGTGCGGCCCCGCCGTGATCCGCAAGCTGACCGCCATGAAGGTCGGCCAGGCCGTGCGCACCTATGGTCCGCAGACCCACCTGGCCAAGCACGGCACCCCGACCATGGGCGGCGTGCTGGTCCTGATCTCGATCGGGATCTCGACCCTGCTGTGGTGCGACCTGTCGAACCGCCTGATCTGGCCGGTGCTGGTCGTGACCATGGGCTTCGGCGCCGTCGGCTGGGTCGACGACTACCGCAAGGTGGTCTACAAGGATCCGGAAGGCATGCGCTCGGGCGAGAAGTATTTCTGGATGTCGCTGATCGGCATCGCCTCGGCGCTCTACCTGGCGTTCTCGGTCTCGGCCGCGAACCCGTGGGAAGTGCTGCAGCTGTTCTACGCCTGGGTGCAGTCGGGCTTCTCGATGACCCTGCCGCCCAAGGCCGACCTGATCGTCCCGTTCTTCAAGTCGATCAGCTACCCGCTGGGCGTGTGGGGCTTCATCGCACTGACCTATTGCGTCATCGTGGGCTCGTCCAACGCCGTCAACTTCACCGACGGCCTGGACGGCCTGGCGATCATGCCAACCGTGATGGTCGGCGGCGCCCTCGGCCTGTTCGCCTACCTCACCGGCAGCGCGACCTTCTCGAAGTACCTGTTCATCCCCTATATCCCGGGCGCCGGCGAACTCTTGATCTTCTGTGGCGCGATGGCGGGCGCGGGCCTGGCCTTCCTCTGGTATAACGCGCACCCGGCCCAGATGTTCATGGGCGACGTCGGCGCGCTGGCCCTGGGCGGCGCCCTCGGCACCATCGCCGTCATCGTGCGCCAGGAAATCGTCCTGTTCATCATGGGCGGCGTGTTCGTGGCCGAGACCCTGTCGGTGATCATCCAGGTGTCGTGGTTCAAGTACACCAAGAAGCGCTACGGCGCCGGACGCCGCGTGTTCCTGATGGCGCCGCTGCACCACCATTTCGAACAAAAGGGCTGGAAGGAGACCAAGGTCGTGGTCCGCTTCTGGATCGTCACCATGATGCTGGTCCTGGTGGGCCTCTCTACGCTAAAACTGCGCTGATGAATTACGAAGGCAAAACCGCACTGGTACTGGGCCTGGGTGAATCCGGGCTGGCGATGGCGCAATGGCTGGCGCGCTGCGGCGCGCGCGTGCGCGTCGCCGACACGCGCACCGAGCCGCAGCGCCTGTTCGCCCTGCGCCAGGCGGTGCCGAACGCGGAATTCCTCGCCGGCGACGCTTCCGGCGTGTTCGGCGCGCAGCTGGTGGACGGCGTCGACTTCATCGCCGTCAGCCCGGGCCTGGCCCCGCAGCGCGAGCTGGCGCAGGTCAATCCTGCCGCGCGCGAGCGCGGCGTGCCGGTGTGGGGCGAGATCGAACTGTTCGCACAGGCGCTCGCGCACCTGCGCGCGCAGCAGGGCTATGCGCCCAAGGTCATCGCCATCACCGGCACCAACGGCAAGACCACCGTCACCAGCCTGACCGGCCTGCTGTGCCGCCGCGCCGGCCTGTCCACCCGCGTGGCCGGCAACATCAGCCCGGCCGCGCTCGACGTGCTGCGCGAAGTACTCGATGCGAACGAATTGCCGCAGGCCTGGGTGCTGGAGCTGTCCAGCTTCCAGCTGCACACCACCTTCAGCCTGCAGGCCGGTGCCGCAACGGTCCTGAACCTGACCCAGGACCATCTCGACTGGCACGGCAGCATGCAGGCCTATGCCGCGGACAAGGCGCGCATCTTCGGCCCTGAGACCGTGCGCGTGCTGAACCGCGACGACGCCATCGTGATGGGCATGGCGGCGCCCGACGCACCGGCCTTCACCTTCGGCACCGGCGAGCCGTTGGCGCCGAACAGCTTCGGCCTGGTCAGCGAGCGCGGCGTGCTGTGGCTCGCCAACGCCGTCGCCGTCGACGACGAAGCGCCCAAAAAACTGAAAAAGGGCGAAGTCGCCCCGCCGGTGGAAGTCACGGTCAACCGCCTGATGCCGGCCGACGCGCTCAAGATCCGCGGCCTGCACAATGCCTCGAACGCGCTGGCCGCGCTGGCCCTGTGCCGCGCCTGCGGCCTGCCGCTGGCGCCGCTGCTGCACGGCCTGCGCGAGTACGCGGGCGAGCCGCACCGCGTCGAACTGGTCGCGAACATCGACGGCGTCGACTTCTACGACGACAGCAAGGGCACCAATGTCGGCGCCACCGTCGCCGCGCTGGAAGGCCTGGGCAAAGCCTTCCAGGGCGAAGACCAGCAGATCCTCCTGATCGCCGGGGGCGACGGCAAGGGCCAGGACTTCGCGCCGCTGGCCGCACCCGCTTCGCGTTACGTGCGCGCGGTGCTCCTGATCGGCCGCGATGCGCCGGCGATCAAAGCCGCGATCGAGCCGACCGGCGTGCCGATGTTCGATTTTGCCAACCTGCCGGATGCGGTGCGCAGGGCCGCCGGCCTGGCGCGTCCGGGCGATTGCGTGCTGCTGTCCCCGGCCTGCGCAAGCCTCGACATGTTCACCAACTACGCGCACCGCGCGCAGGTGTTCGTCGACGCCGTCCGCGACCTCGCACTCGAGAAGGGACAGGAGATCTGATGGCGTTCCAGATTCCGTTCAAGTTCTCCGGCTCGAGCAGCGACGCTTTGATCGCGGCGCGCAGCCGTCCGTCGAAGATGATGGACTACGACCAGCCGCTGGTCTGGGTCACCGTGCTGCTCATGATGTTCGGCCTGGTGATGGTGTATTCGGCCTCGATCGCGCTGCCGGATTCGCCCAAGTTCGCCTACCTGGCGGACAAGAACGAGTACTTCCTGTTCCGC
>Ga0265780_10006710_pt1 | contig 14229 bp, 17 predicted proteins | sample P1T30metagenome_FD_192432 | JGI IMG/M metagenome (GOLD analysis project Ga0265780, IMG submission 192432) | Plant litter microbial communities from East Loma Ridge, Irvine, California - P1 T30 | ecosystem: Environmental > Terrestrial > Plant litter > Unclassified | place: USA: California... | reverse complement strand
AAGGCAAAGTATAGTATTCTTAATAATAATATATATAACTTTAATAAGTCTAGCTTTATAATAGGCTAGATCTTAACTAAAGTAGTTATTATAGCTTTAGAGTAATAAAAATAGCTAAAGATAGTATAATAGAGTAATTAAGAGTAGATAATAGTTATCTAAGGTATTAACGTAATAGAGTAAGCTATTTTACTCTTTATTATCTTTAAGAGCTACTACTACTTCTTAGTCTAGTATAAGAATAAAGATCTATCTTATAACTAGGTTATTATAGTTTCTAAGAATAGCTAGATAATAAATAAGCTTAGTCTATAATAGTTAAAGCACTTTAATAAGCATATAAAAAGGCGTACTATTAGAATAGTATATTTACTTATTATTAACAGCTATAAGAGCTATAACTTACTTAAATTTTAGTAATACTGTAAGAATAATAAGATTATTATTATCTATATACCTTCTTACTTATTATACTTTCTGCAGCCTTTTAATATAAGTTATTTTGCCTCTTTAAAGAAGGCGTATAGACGCTAAGCTAAAGAGCTTATATATAACTAGATTATATATATTATAAAACTTAAGTTCTTACTATACTTTAAGCGCGCCTTTAATATAGCAATTACTTCTAGTAATATCTAAAGAGAGTTTTAAAGCGCTAGATTAGTTCTATTTAACCTAGAATAGATTATAATAAGCTTTAATATCTATATCTATACTCTACTATTATCTACTATTAAAGACTATTCTTAGCAGTTATAAACTCTAAGTAATACTCTTAAATTAAGATTATAATTAACGCTTATAAAAGCAAGAATTTAGAAGTATATAGATAGCTTACTAATATCTATAGTAGAGGCCTTTAAGAAGATCTTAAAGAAGGCAGCAATTATTATATATAAGCTAGTATTAGCGCAGAAGAAAATTACTAAGCTTTAAGTAGCTAATAAAGCTGCTACGCAACGTAAATTATATAAAAGAAAGTATATATAAGCAGAAGAAACTTTAATAGTTAAGAACAGTCTTTAATAGTTAACTCTAAAGAAGTTTAGAGCGCATAGTAATAAGAAGAAAGCAAAGAAGTAGGTTTACGCTAAAGCAGGTAAGCTTTTCTAAAGGCAGTATAAATAGTATAATAATACTAAGCATAATATACATACGTATAAAAAAGCAGTAGAAGTAGACTCTAAATAATATTATATCTTGCTTTGCACTATATAAAGCTAAAGTAGATTATTTTACGCTAGAATAGAGTAGTTTTAGTAAGAGCTTAGCAAAAGTAGTTTGCTAACCTATTTAGTTTGCTAACTTATTACCTACGTTACTAAGAAAGTATTAGAAGCCTAGCGCTCTACTAAAAGTGCAGAAAGCACTATATAAACTCTAGATCTTGCTGCTAGTATAGCAGAAAAAGTTTACTATAACTCTAATCTCTATAGAGTTCTAATAAATACTATAAAAACTATGCTATATAATTAAAGATAGAGTTATTATTTTCTTTTATATAGATAATAATATTATTATATACTACTCTAAGCAAGAATTAGAGGCTTTAAAGGCTATTAAGCAGATCTAATATAAATATCTCTGCATAGAAGAAGAGAACTTATAGTAGTTTCTAGAAGTAAAAGTTATACGCAGCTGCTAGCAGAAGACTATTTAGCTATTCTAAGCTGCCTATATTAATAAAATTAGCTTACTTATTAATAACTAAAATATAAGATATAATATACTAATATTAGGCATTAAACTTCTGCTATAAGATAGACTTATAGTACTAGCTAAAATTAATAAGTACTAGCGTAAGATTAGATTTCTGCTATTTGCAGCAGTTACTATAAAGCTAGATATTGCCTTTATAATATTGCGCCTTACTTAATTTCTAGCTAATCTAAGTAATAAGCATTAAGAGGCAGTAGACTAGATACTACTATACCTAAAGAAATTATTAAACTTAGCTCTTAAGCTTAGAAAAGATAAAGGTTTTAAGGTTATAAGTAATATATTATTTATAAATAATACTCTTAACTAGAAAAGCTTATAAAGCTATGCTATTAAACTTTTTAGTAATCTTATAATCTAGAGAGCAAGTAAATAAGATATAGTTATAACCTTAATAATAAAAGCTAAACTACTTGCGCTCTCTTAGATAGCAAAGAAAGCTATCTTTATATTGCAGTTACTAAGAGAGCTTTAGATTAACTTTAGTAACCTAATAATTATAATTAAATATAATAATAAGCAGACTATTAGACTAGTAATAGAAGACGTAGCTAAGCTTTAAATAAAACTTTAGTATATTAATATATACTATTACTAGCTAAGATAAGAAGTAACTTAGAAGATAATTAAAGTAGAGTATATACTATCTAATAATATAATTATAGATAGATTTACTAAGGCTCTTCTAGCTAATAAATAAGCTAACTTTCTTAATTAATTAGAACTTATTAAATAAATAAAAGCTTCTTTAAAGAAAGCTAGACTAGAGTTACTATAAGAGCAACTAGAGAGCCTAATAGTATAGCTAATTAACTAGAATATACAGCCTGCAAGAAGAACTTCTAAGCTAAGAGAGTATATTAAATAGTATATACTAGAGCAATAGAGAAGATATTAGATAAGTTGCAATTATAAGTAAGTATAGTTAGAGTTAAGAGTTAGCTAATTAGAAGTTACTAGGTTTTATAAGCAAGACCTAGTAACACTTTATTAGCCTAGCTAATATTAGCGCAACGCTAGTCTCTCTATTAAAAGGAGATACGCGTATAAGAATAATACAGAGGACACACAACTACGAGAATACAACTATCAATTAATCAATCTAATACATCGTTCTATCTGACAGGTTGATACTACCTAGAGCTCTATCACTACACATTCCAGCTGGCATGCATCAATTCATGCCATGGAGCCTAGATCATGAGCCAAATCTCTTGCCTTACCAGTCCTTACCTCGATTATGTATCCCCAAGACCTTGCAATAGTTTGCGTCTTCAGTGAGACCGACGATAAGTAACAAGTGCAGTATAAAGTACTGTATTAGTTGAAACTTCATCTACTTTGGTCAATCTTACAAGTCAAAATATACACGCTCGCTAACCTCAAGCTATTACACATCATCAAAGTATTTCGAGTTGATTTTCATGACGGCTTCGTAAGCTCTAGCTGGTGATACATACGTTTCATGCGGATCGAGTGCCGAGCCAGCACATAAGGCGGCTGAATTCTTCCGGAAGCCTCATCCAGACTTCGAGACATGACCTGCCGCCAGCGCATGTTCCAACAACATCTTCCTATCACTGGATGAACTATGTCGTCCGATGCGAGTTAATCCTCAGGGATTCCAACGCACCCAGGGTCCGTGAGCCCTCGTCGTAGACACATGTGAGCACATCATAGGAAAAGCCAGGATTATACAAGCCTTGGTAGGCTTTTGCGTGGGTGGCCTTATTTTATCTTTGCCTTGCTTGTTTTCGTCTCACTTGCCATCTTTGGCGGAGGGAAATGACATGCAGTTTTAGGTTAACTCAGATGCTAGAAACATCATCGAAGGAGGATATTGTCAGCTATGTTCATGTTTGTGATGCATCGGAGAGACATAGGAAATAGCCCGTTTGAGCGATATTATGCTCGGAAGATATTTCTCAGCTGCCGAGGCGTCATTCTATGACAACCTTATCAATGGACGAACAAGGCACTATGCTGCGACTGGGAGATTTAGACCGACATCTCCTCCAAGCACGCAAAAAGGATCTAGCAGGATGTATGAAGCCGTTGCTGAGGATGCGTATTCCCACGTCTGCAAGCATGAACAGCTATCCAGGTAATAGGGACGTGCGCAGGCGTCATATCACGTGACAGGAGTCTAATGTAATCTAACAAGGTGACTGCGCTGTCGGCGCGCATGTTGGCGCAGCCGAGGAACACGGTCATGGTGAAGTCGCTACCGTCGCTGTGCACGCCTTCGAGCGCAGGTTCGCCGAAGATGCCGCTGGAGGCCGAGGTGTGTGTGCGCGCGTTGAACATGGTGCATACCCCACGATGGGGAGGTGTAATCTAGGCCGGCGCGTGGAGTCGTGCGCACGTTTTGGAAGATGAGCGATTTGAAGAGAAGTAGGGCTTGGACGACGGTGTTGCCTTGCATTTCCAGCGGCGTTTTGTTGAATGTTCGCGAGATTCCGGAGTCGTGGCGTTTGTAGTCTTCTTGGACTGTGAGGGTGTATGGCTGGGCGGCGAGTCTTCGTATCCTGCGTTTTTCGGGATCGAGGCAATAACGTCCGTATGTCACTGTGCGGTAGTCGAGGGTTGGATCGGGTCCGGTTAGATCGCTGATTTGCTTGACGAATTCGAAGTCGTCTTCTCTGGCCCCGAGACCTTTGAGAATGGGTACCATGTCCTCTCCGCGAACGAAGATGTGCCTGTCTCGTAAGAATGAAGCGCGCAGCGCCATGATTGAGGCAATAGATTGGTAGAAGCGAGCATGATAGCGTTGTTCCAGGACGTTGAGAATGTGGGGTGTTCGCCGAGCAGTTCTCTGCCCATTGAAGATAGTTTCCGTGTTGTCGTGGCCATTTATGATAGGGATGCTTTTTCTTCTACCTTTTACGATGGGTATGGGCCCTTTGTACCCGTTGGCGATCGGCATGGTGTGATAGTGTATCGAGTTTGACGAGGTACTATGTGGTTCCGGGGTGAAGGAGTCACAGGCCAGCGAGGTGGCTACGAGTACACTGTGCAGGGCTATGTCACTTCTGCTCAGAAGCACCTAGTGATGCACAGTTTCTATCGCCGCGCATCAACTAGTGGTGGGAAGCGTATCTGGACTTTAAGGCCTCCATTGCTGCAGACATGTAATGTCGAGCATGGACGTATTCTTACCTGTTCGAGAAGGTCGGAGAAGAACCTTGCGGGCCAGAGTGTATTGATTGCTTGGTGCCTCCACGCTGCTACTTGTGTGAAAGGCGCACGAGAGGAGTAAATGCCTGTTTAGGTTATCCAAGTGATTACTCTGGATGATCTTTGCAGAGCCCGTGGGATGAGCATCGGCGTACTATCCTTAACTCTGTAATCGCGTGCGAGACTTGCATATAAGATATGCGGTCAGATTCCATGACATGCTTACATCCGCCCGCCCAAGCACTTCGGCTCATGCTATCATCCGTGTCGCTACAAATCGCGAATACAAAGTATAGAGGCGTCTTTTTTTTGGTGATTCACTCTTTTCCTCCGCTTCTCATCAAACATTGCCCAAATGACTCAACCATATCCCACAGCCGTCGCCAGCCCCAACGGGCAATTATCCCGCCGGACGCCCACAAAGCCATCCGAATCGCCCAGGCTGTCTATGGTCGAAACGTGGTCGATATTGCTATCCCAGTTGAAGGCAACAACAGCCACGATCAAGCGACGCTACGATGAACGTGCTCAAATCGAGAAAGAAATATCCGCACGCACAGATGACTGGTGTATTGACATCTTCTTGGAGACGTACAAACGTTTGGATCAGCTAACCTCGGAGCTGGAGATGCAACTGGCCATTACGCAGAACTGTGGCCAGAATCAAGCGTCGTCGGCGTTGTCGACGTTTACACTTTTGCCGTGGCAAATGGAGGAGCGTTATCGCGCGCTCATCCAAATGAAATTGTACTTGGGATCGTTCTTCGAGAGAGCTAGTCCAGCTTACGATCAGTCGCAAACTGTTTGGTGGTTTGATCCGTCGTATCATAGATCAGATGGTCTGAATTACGATCGTGAGGACTTTTAGCATATCCTCATATCTTCAACCTACTGGCACTGCTTCGGACGCATGCTGATGTTTTACTGCAGGATACGGAGCGCCTGACGTTCGCGAGTCCGAGGCACGATTGTTGAAGGCTCTTGCATTGGGTAGCGAACAGATACCGCTCAAGTTGCTACTAACTTCAAGTGGAGTTGCAGCTTTCACAGTGCTTCATCAGTTTCTCATGAGCAAGGTACTTACCGCGGGTGATACCATTGTCATATCTCCATATCTGTACTTCGAGTGCTTCGAGCATTTGAGACTTGTCTCGCATGTGCGAGTCATCAATTCAGACACTTTTGACGCCGAGGACATCATCGCGACGGCGGAGAGGCACAACGCAAAGGCCGTGTACCTCGATCCTATGGCAAACACAGTTGGCTTACAAACGACGGATATCAGGCGCTTTGCGCAACTTCTTTCAGGTCGAGAAGGCTGGTCGGATCGGTATTTGATTATTGATGGGACACTGATTTCCGGTGGGATGCAACTGTATGACTGGTTCAATGAACCCAGCCACCCAAAGGTACTCTACTACGAGAGCGCTCACAAGTATATCCAGATGGGTATGTGCCTATGCCAGATGTTAACCACCCGGCAGGCATGGATCGTCATGTGCGGGTTGATGGTCTACCCAGATGAGTTCCACAATGACATCGGTCTCATAAGGCAGGTGACCGGAACGACCCTATACTCACGCCAAGCAAATGTTTTGCTGCCGATCAATTATGACATTCATCAGTCCCGGATGAACTGGCTCACGACGAATGCGGAGAAGCTCTACCACATATTGGACAAGCAGTGTTCGCCAATCGCCGACTTCAACTTTCCAATTCATTGGCGAAAGCTTGGCTGGAGCCATGGTGGAAATGTGGTCACCATACGCCTTTTCGGGGACCAGATGAAGAAGCGACCGAGTCTCGATGCTTTCACGGCCCTTGTTCTGAGGGCTGCAGAGGATGAAAGCGTAGGAGTGACGAAGGGTGGCGGCCTCGGCTTTTCCGTGACTCGCATCTGGCCATCCACGCCCTTTATCAGGAACGAAGACCCCTATATGAGGATATCGGTAGGAGTCGATCCTGCTGAAGTTGAACCTGTTGCCAGGGCCATCCAGAAGGGACTGGAGAGACACTACCGTAATTCTAGATCGGCGATGGCGCAATGGAATCTTAGGAAGAACGGTCCATTTCATGCTAATGGTAACGGACTAGTGAAAGCCAACGGTAATGGATTAGTTGCAGCAAATGGCAACGGAGCTTTCAAGACGAACGAAAATATTTCGATGCCGGTAGATAGTAATCAGTTATGTCCTCGATCAGCGTGATAAGCAAGTCCATATGCTACAAAATGGCGAACGTGTGTTTCTGTTTCCGACTTGAATGTTAAGCGGAGGCTGTGACTTTGTTAATACTGTGGAGCTGCAAGTCTGTCACAGGGACTTGTGCGGCCGGATATTCGTACATCCGTGTCCGAAATTGATGCAAGCTTGTATGCACGCAGAGCTGATCTTGCGCAAATTGGAGTCTCGTTGTACACACCTTATTGCCAAGATGATCTCCCTTGGCATGGCAATCATTCCGCGAAAACGCGGTGGGAGTGCTTGGTCGATGCTAGTCGTGTGAGCTTGTTACTTGCGTGCAGTGTAATGTGCTGTCCTTGCCAAGCGCCGGGTGTTTCGTCATCTGCGGCAATTTGCGTGGTACTGTATCTGCATCGGGCATCGATATAGGTTTGGACCTCCAGATGCGGGCTTTCTCAACAATGTTCCACGATGAAGTGCACCAATGGTTGCACGCCAAGCGCGGAGGATCGCGATAGATGGTGCCCAGATGTCCGTACAGTGCCAAGGGTGGTGCAAAAGTACGTTGTCGATGGAAGTGACCATGAATCCGATGGAGTGGTTCTGGTGAAACTGTCTTGTCAGCAAGAGCAAGGCGAGACCTGACGTGTTTCGCTGGAATGACGCCGCGTTGTATACCGCAACTTCGCACTGGGGTTAACCATGACTCTTGGACAATCTCTCGGACTTTGTTTTCTTCCTCGAAAAGATTCCATGACATGATGAGACGAGGAGCGGCAGTTGGAGCAGAGCGTACGGTAGAAGTGCAGGATTGACGAGGCCCTTGGCTATTTGGCGGTCATGGAAAGGATCACATGGTGATATTCTTCCGAGGTCAGAATGACCCCACAACAGCAAGCACAGACGCAAGCGAGCAGCAAAGTTCCACAGCAAGACGTGTGCGACGCTGAGCGGCCAAGAACGAAACAGAGCTACTGCAGGCGCGCAGGAGGCGACGGGGAGACGGGGAGACGGGACGGAAGAGGGAACCTGTCGCTTGACATGTGGTATGGCTCACCGCCGCATGCAAGACATGATGCAATTTGAAAGATGAGGCGGTCTATCTAAGGACGATGTCCAGAAGAAGTAGGGTGAGTGGTCCCTTTGGTGTCGAAGACAATCCACAACGATAGCGCGGTGCATGCGGAACATGGCGGTCCTGATTCAAGGGCGGCTTACTCCAGCACCTGCATGAAGTGCTACGAGGTACGAACGGACCCCGCAATACGGTGCGGTGGGATGCTGGGGTCGGCCCATGGACGACGAGGTACAATCAATCGGGTGCGGAGTGGTAGAGTACGTCGATATGAAGACGCGGCAGTGACGACAGCGTGTGAGCCCAATTGTTCGCGTGGAGTAGAATGCGAGCCCTGGAGGGCGTCCACGGGTGGGGCGAGAGGCACGTGATAAGTGACCCCGGCGAGAGGCACGTGATAAGTGACCCCAGCGAGAGGCACGTGATAAGTGACCCCGGCGAGAGGCACGTGATAAGTGACCCGGCGAGAGGCACGTGATAAGTGACCCCGGGCGAGAGGCACGTGATGAAGTAACCCCCACGATGTCGACATGTCGCAAGCAGCGCTACTACGATACGAAAGAGAAATCGGACGGCCAAGCTTTTATCGACGACGCCAAAAGCCGGGGAGCTGCACAGCATCGTGGCCCGTCGTCTCAGCGCATCAATAAAAGCCGAATGCGCTATTTAATGGCCATCCGGACCAGGCACATTCCAGCATCCGTCTCGAGGTCGCAGTGGGCGCGGACAGCCGCATCGAGACAGTCTGGAAGGCTTCGCGAGCGCCGTGTCACCAGGCGTCCTCACATCATCTCCATCACTTGCATCCGACCGATCGACGTGTCTGCAGGTGCAGCCAGTCTGTGGGGGTCGCGCATGAGGGTACGCAGGGGGGAGGGCTGGCTGGGCCTGGAGTTTAGGTTTCCAAGGTTTAGCCCGCTCCAGTCGGCTTCCAAGCTTGCGGCTTGCCAGCATTCGCCGTTGCTCTCGAGCCTTCATATCATCCCATCCACTCCATCCCACATCGCGACCCGCCTTTTCGCGGCTCACTTTGCGGTCTGCTTGATCATCTGGCGACTGCGGCAGTGCCTGACAGGCCAGTCTGAGCGTGCGTGCTGGCTTTGTCTGCGGCTGTGACTAGCGAGCGATCCTCACCAGAGACGTCACTTCCCGCTTCCGCCCACCGACACACCTGCCCTTAGCTGTATTCACGTCTCACCCCTCGTCAAACAACACCTCCGGACTGCGCTTCGAGCGCCGCCCCAGAGACATTTTCTCGACACTCATCCCATTTTCAAAACAGTATCTGGGCAATACATTGTGTGAATGGCTCTGGAACAATTGCTGCACTTTTACCCCCCGCCGCTCTTTTCGCCCACTTTGAACAGGCACTCGTGCAAGTCTCTCGAGGCCTCGTACAACCAGCCCAGTTCCCTTCAGCGCGCATAGCATGCGGCAGCATCCTGGGCTTTCCACAGTAACAATTGCTCCCACGCCAGAACCCTTCTGTATATGTACTGGTGACAGTGAAGCACTGTCACCATGCCGCATCTGGCCATCCCCCATGAGCCCACCCTCTCGGATCGATTGCACCACCGCGACTCGCGTGTCGTTGACTACCGCTTCCCTATTGAAGAGGAGGACGAGAGCACGGGAACCGCGAGTGAGCCTGCGGAGCCTCTCACGCCCACGAGCCATACCAGCGAGAGCATGCCTTTTTCCCACTCTGATCGCCACGAGGAATCTATGCATGCGTCCGCGAAGCCTCCGCCACAAGACACGACTCGACCCACGCCTCTCACCATTCGAAGCCGACAGAACACGCCTCCGCAATTAGATCAGTCCTCCCCAGAAAAGCTTGGATTGAGCAAGCGCGTCGGCTCTTTTATGCGCAACAGGCTACATCGAAGCAAGGATGTCCCAAGTCAATCAGATGGTTCCAACCCTGCCAGCGTGGAAGCATCGCCCAAGACACGTGCCGCCAAAACTACAACCATTGTCAAGACCGGAGTCGATGGGCCAGCTGAAGTAGCCACGCCGACAGTGGACATTCCCAAGCAAAGTCGCAGACTGAGCACTTTCTCACTGACCCGACGTTCTGACAGGTCCTCGCGGGCAAGCTCACCACCCCTAACGGGCTCGCCTCCTAGTATGCTAGACGTAGCAGAGAGAAGGCCAGCTCTCGGTAAGAAGCCAGTATCCTCTGCTGCCATCTCCGGTATGGACCGACCGCGCTCGGGTGTCAGTTGGGCTACCAATGGAAACGGGAAAAGTGTGAAGAAACATGCATGGAGTCGGAAACGCTCCGTCAGCCAGGAACAGGTGCCCCGTATGGTTCACGACGAAGAACAACCGACCGCCGGTATGTTAACAACATTCTCCAAACCGGCCAACGAAGGCGTGGGCATGAAGGCCCGCCGGCTCAGTTTGAACTTGCCGGACGAGTTCGTCATCGACTGGTGCGACCTCGACCAGGAATTCAGGAGCTCAAGCTTAATGCCTGGAAAGCGTGGAAAACTGCTAGGCAAGGGCGCAACGTCCGAAGTACGCATTATGGCCCGTAAGAGTGCTGCCTCCAAGGATGAAGAACTGGTGGCCGTGAAAGAGTACAGGGTTCGCGACGAGGACGAAACAGAGGAAGACTACGTTATGAAGATCAAGTCTGAATACAGTATCGCGAAAAGTCTGCACCATCCTAACATTGTCGAGACCGTACGACTCTGTACAAACCGTGGCCGCTGGGATCACGTCATGGAGTTTTGTTCCTATGGAGAGATCTATTCGTTGGTCGAGCGCAAGCTGTTTGCAGGCGGTGTCGAGGGGTTTTACAGCCGTGATGATCGGCTGTGTTTCTTTAAGCAATTACTCCGTGGCGTTGACTATTTACATTGCCACGGCATCGCCCATCGCGACATCAAGCTTGAGAACCTTCTTCTCAGCAAGGAAGGCCACCTCAAAATATCAGATTTTGGTGTTGCTGAAGTCTTCAGCGGTGAGCACCCCGGACTACGCGCTTCGGGAGGTGAATGCGGCAAGAATATGGGCAAAGTGCGCCTATCAGCCCCCGGCATCTGTGGCAGTCTTCCATACATTGCGCCTGAAGTATTGGAAAAGAACCACGCCTATGATCCTCGCCCCCTTGACATCTGGTCTTGCGCAGTCGTGTACTTGACAATGACCTTTGGCGGATGTCCATGGCAGGCTGCCAAGCCCGAATTCGAATACTACGCTAGATTCAAGAAAGGCTGGGACCAGTGGCTGGTAGAGCACCCGGACGGCGAGATTGTTGATGGACCAGACGGCCACCCCAAGTGTGGCAAGCTGTTCAGCTTAATTGAGCCACCTTCGATCAAGCGACTCGTCCTCAAGATGCTGCATCCAATACCCAGCAAGCGCATCACTATACGTGACGTGATGAAGTCAGCGTGTATCCGGAATATCAACTGCTGCTGCCCCGAGACATACGACGAGCCCAAAGTGGTCTTCGACGCTGCAAAAGCGAACCAGACAGTGAAATTCGCACCAACGAAGAAATTCCTGCATCACCACATACCACCGAAGCAAGAAAACAGGGTCGGAAAGGCCATGAAACCATTCTAATGTTACGAGCAACGAATTAACGATCTTTTTATTCATGTAGACTGTAGCAGTCTCTTCATACGCGGCATGACTGGCTACTTTTCACATAAGCGAACCACGAACGCGACGTTGTCACTACATTGGATATCGGTTGAAAAGTGGCGGCATGGTTTTGATTCATTTGCATATTCATCTGCATTATCAGCTCTAGCAAACGGAAGCTTGCCTCAAGCTATCATGGCCCGCGGCCTTCCATACAGCATATCACTCGACATAATACACTTCAACGTCCCACTGCTTCCATCCCCTTCTCATGCCGCTCTCGTTCGCCACTAACATATAAGAGCAGCGCAGCTAATGTCAACTAGTGGGAGTTAAGTCTCATATCGCCTTACAACTCGCATTGTAGATTATGGGCGTCTTGCAACAGGCTCCTGCTAACTATGCTGCAGCTAAACAGCCACGAGCGGCTGACGACCCACAAGTGCCGCCGGCTTGCGTCACATGTAACAGCAACAGCGCCGCACATCATCGCATTGTATCTCTAGTATGGGATGTCAAGCCCGAATCTAGTCAGCATGCGCTACACGATTATCGCAAGGTCATCCTTTCTTCCGACGTGGCGCCGAGCGCACACAGTGGGCAGTTATCTCTACCCACTCACACCACTTTCATCGACTTGGTCATGATAGGAGTAGTATAGCAATGATAGGCAACTTGCTGCACCAAGTTCGGGAGAAGTACTCAACAGATGGGAGCTGTGATGATGTATGGAAGGATATTGCGAAGGGCTCTGGCTGGCCACCAAGCCATCGGCTTGGTTCACGCACTTTACCAACCAGGCTACTCAGCTTGGCGCATATGCCCCAGGATTCGACAGCGTAAAGGCAGCCACTTGTTGAGATTGCGCAAGCGATATTGGGATTGTTGGGTCCACGGTCTGCTTGTCAGGCCCTTGTCTTCTGCAGGCATGGTGGATCAATTGCGCGATCTTAAAACAAAAGGTGGAGGAGCCTATGCGCTATCCTTAGGGACTGAGATGCTGATGGGCAATCAGCTCACAGTCTGAGGACAACGTGTGGTGACGTGTGGATGCGGCGTCCGAGGGCTGATTCCTGGGGCAGGATTTAGCGGCACAGCTTTGTGCATGTTCGGCAACGCTTCCATGGCGGGGCAATCGGCCTTTGACCCCTCAGTTCGGCCAAACCTGGAGCGAGACGATGATGATGGGCGACAAGTATTGCTTGATTGTCGTACGCAGCGTCCTGACCTGGCTACTGCGTCGTATTCCTAGTAATTGCTCACATAGATATGTGATGACCCCACGCGACGCACATCTGGCGAACGATGTGCACCAATAGAGGCAGCCACGGCAGCGCATCGGGACGGCTGACTTTCATGGATGCCTCTGCATGACAGTCACAAGATCTCGTGCTTGTGAGTGTACTGCATATTTACACCCATTACTCAGAGCGACGGCGGCATAGTAGGTGGCTGCTCACCCGGTAGATAGGATAATGCGGTCGCCTTGAAAGCCGAATAGAATAGTAGGCTTACGCTGTCAGTTCGTCGGCGAGACCTAGACTCTATCTTTATTCATACTTGATAGTCTATTTTATTGTCAAGGAGTGAAATCGCCTACAATGACAATAGCAATTCAGCCGCAAGTCATTGTCGGGATGTCTCTACATGTCCACCAATAATACAGATCCTGGCCACTTTAGGAAGCGTCTGACACCGAGCATCGACGGAGACCCTAACAAGACACCCCGATTCGACAAGCATGTCCATTGGTCGGTGGATGAGAACACACTGAAAGTAGCCCTCCCATACTAACCAATACCAGTACCTAGCCACGAACCCCTCAAGCACCAACGCACCAATCCCCAGCACCCCCAAATTCCCCTTCAGCACTTCGTTTCTCGATCGTCGCCAACACACACTCTCTCTACCTCCTCCCCTCGGCCCTCCGCATCCCCCCGCTGACCACCGTTCAGAAAACCGCCGACCGCCCTCTCCCCACACAGCGCCCTATCACACCGCATTATTCCCACTGGTGCACTGTACTCACCACATCAACTCGCGCGAAAAAAGCCAAGTGCACACAAGGTTTGGCCCTGGCGGCTTGTATCGCTCAAGGCGTTGAGCTTGTTTGCGTGGCGCGGGAGGGTGGGGGTACGTGGGCAGTGAGGCATTTTCTTTTTCTTTTTCTTTTTCCTTCAGGGGAGGGGGAGGTGGGGGCGTGGTGCTTGCTGAGCGAGTTGTTCAATGGTGGTACGGGGGAATGGGGCTGCGGTTTGTTGGGCGTTGGAGTGGTCATCATAAATATGCTTGGAGTGTTGATTCGGCGACGGGTGGAGTCGATCAGCAGGTTTCGTGTATGGCGTTTGTGTGTCTTGGAAGCTTGTACCTAGGACTGTGCAGTCTGGAGACGAATGAGGCTGCTGTTGTTTTAAGAGCGTGACTGGAACATGATATCTTCGCACGCATCGTATCCGTCAACAGCTCAGGTTTCAG
>Ga0265780_10006709_pt1 | contig 14230 bp, 7 predicted proteins | sample P1T30metagenome_FD_192432 | JGI IMG/M metagenome (GOLD analysis project Ga0265780, IMG submission 192432) | Plant litter microbial communities from East Loma Ridge, Irvine, California - P1 T30 | ecosystem: Environmental > Terrestrial > Plant litter > Unclassified | place: USA: California... | reverse complement strand
TGCACTTGGATGTCGCGTGCGTGTAGTTTTTCGACTACCATCTCTGCCCCTGGACGAGAACGATCCATAAGCTCAAAGCTGACAGAGAGCTCCCCGTCAATCGTGCAGTGGCACGTAGTGTTGACTTCTCGCCCAAATACGTTGATGTTTAACCATCCAGCATTTCCGGCGCATATCTCTGCCCCAGTTTCAACGCAGACGCCTCTGACCCCTTCGCCAGGAATGCTGATGATATCGCGGACTTTGCAAGGCTGAAAGTCTTGATTTGCGAGCATGTCTTGTTCGAGATGACGTGAAATCCCTTCAGAGACTGGGTGCTTAATGTCCTCCAACAGACTCATCAACAAGCCTTTCGTGCGAGCCTTGTCAACAGCACGATACTTTGGTACACCCACAACCTCCAATCTCGCGCAAGTAACTGTTCCAGTCTTGTCAAAGACAACATCTGTAATACTACGGGCAATCTCAAGCTTTTGGGGGTCCCTGAAGATAATGCCGTAACGGGCTGCCACACCGCCTGCTATGAGAACAACCATGGGTACCGCAAGACCGATCGCACATGGGCAGGATACGATTAGAGTGGCGATAGCATATGGGATCGCTGTTACCACCGCATTACTCCACGACTCTTTGTTGAGAAACCTTTCGACAAGAAGCCAGATGAGGAACACGACGAGCCCAAGTATGGCTATCGCGGGTGCAAACCAGGCAGCAATCCAATCAGCAAGCGCTTGCGCCTTTGGTTTTGTTAACTCCGCATCTTCGACCAAAGTTGCGATCTGATGCACCGAGTTTTCATGTGGTAACTTGGTGAGTTTGACGACAAGAAGGCCTTCTCCATTGTTGGTGCCCGCAAAAACCTCCGATTCCAAGCCTTTTGCCCTCGGCTTAAACTCGCCCGTGATCATTGACTCATCTACATTTGAGCCTCCATACAAGACAACTCCATCGGTAGCAACCCTAGTATGCGGGGGGACTGTAAAGATATCACCATACTGTAAAAGTCGAGTATCGATTTTTCTTGTCTTGACATTTGCCCAAGTTGCGTGTGGATGGCCAGGTTCCACGATCAAAGCCTCATTAATCTGGAGTGAGCGAAACGAAACAGACTTGGCGGCTCGAAAACGTGCAAACTCATTAATGACACGGCCGAGCAGTATCAACGTAACTAGCAGCGTGGAAGTCTCGAAGAATGACTCTGCCGCTAAAGTGGTGCCCTTAGTCTGGAGTACATACAACATGACGCTATAACCGTACGCCATCGTAGTACTGAGAGCAATCAAGAAGTCCATTTCGAATATCTGGGAGTGATAGAGAGACCGAAAAGCGCCCGGAACAAACTCTTTGAAAGCGATGAGTTGTACCAACGATGCAAGAGCTAGGGAGGTGTGGGCGTGTTCGATCTTTTTGTGATCAAGAGGTCCCCAGGCTAAAACTAATACTGGTATAGTAAGAAGCATGGCGGGAAGAAACCATACCAGGGCCTTTTTTGTTTGCCTTGCTCCAAGCTCAATCCCAGGGTCGGTACTTAATGGCGCCAGAGTCATGTCTGGGTCGTATTTTTTGTAGTGCTCATACAAAGTCCGCGCTCCGATCTGAGTCGCGTCATAATGTATCTTTGTGGGTGGTATCCGGACTTTTGCAACGGCATGTTTGCCTTGTTCAGTAAATGATTCGGTGAGGTCTTTTCCTGTGGTTGTGCACGTTTCCGAAGCTGAGGATGGCCTGTGAGTCCAACGGCTACGTCCGCCCAATAATTGTAACGGACGCCATGATGCCCGTTCCGGTGCTTCAATCCGAATAATACCTGGTACCTCATCTGAACAATTCAACCGTCGGGGGTCAGTAACGATAAACTCAAGTACCTGGCCGTCAGACGTGACTTGTTCTTCGAAGTGGAACCCGGTTCTTGTTTCCAATTGGTTGATGACATTGCTGACAGAAGAACGATTCATATCTAAGTCGAGCTCGACGCGGGCAAGAACAAGGTTGACTTGGTGGTTCCTGATGGCAGTGATTCGGCCAAGAGTCCGTGACAGACCCCCTTCACAACATCCACACTTGAGTCCATCGATACGGAGGACAACGCGCTTGAAATTTGGAGGACCACACTCCATGTCGCTGTTACTGCTTTCAGCTAGCAAATCTCCTAGATATCTTAGCGGAGAGTCCTCACTTCAGCGGTGCGACTCCAAGCAGTAAATACCCGTTGGTTGGGGGTCCCCGCTCACTCCATGCCCGTTTTCGGCAACAGGCGATTCCATGAGATGGCAGGAGCCACTGTGTACATGCTCCATAGTCAGGGGTGTGCCCAGTCGAACTCTCGAGCAACAACTGGATATGGCCCCGAAGGGACGGTGACGTGACACCTTCCTTGGAACCGGCTTCCAAGGCGACCTTGAGATTTCCACATCTTCCGAAGGTTCCACATGCATAGATATACCATCGCCCCTTGATACTGTTGGTTTTGTACTGTTTTGCTCGAAACGTACCCCTAATGATGGCATTGTCAATTGACGGTGTGGTCTCGATGCTCCATTGAGCTGACAATCTGAATGTGGTATGGCCAAAGGTGTCGTCGATATTGAGATAATGTTGGAAAACTCGAGAGGCTTAGTTTTTGGGCTCTGGCGTAACGCCTCATTCGAGTTCCTAGCAGGTGCTTCACTTGTGTAATGCACACCATTACAAAGGATACGGGTAGGGGGCTGAGGATAATCTTTGTTGAGGGTCTTTGACTTGTGTAACGGAGGAGACTCGGGCTCGGGGCTTGGCACTTGTATCGATGCTTGGCTTGGATGGTGCTCTGTATCCGTGGGACCTTCGTGAGAAGAGGGCCGACAATGATGTCGTCGATTTGCTGGTGACTCTTCGGACAGGGAATCTTGAGACTCGGCGTATGTAGCTCGAGCTGATGGCGCCACTGTATACGGGTTCGGTGTAGGTACCCGCGGGGGTTCTTCGCTGTCTCTGGGTTTAGACAAGACATCACCAAGTAACTCTCGGGGAGAATTGTCCATCTCGGGAGCCATGCACATCTCCATTACTGCGGATGAGATATTTCGGTAGTGATAGACGATGCTGTTGGTGTTGTTGTCTACTGTAGGAAGGGAGGAAAGCGTGCAGAGTAAATTTTGCATTTGGCACGAAACGACCTTCTCTCCTAGATGTGGTAGTCACGATAAAAGTCTGTAGTCCGTAGCCACGTTCTTGTCACTGAGGCAAGAACGATCAAGCAGTACTCCATGTCGCTAAGTTTGACCGGCATAGCTTAAACTGGTAAAAGAATTGTATCAGTATGATGGCTGCAGTGTCGTTTTGACTTGAGTTGGGCATGCAGATTTCACGGACCTGGTGTTGCGCAAAGCCGCACCGGTAAGATTCTCGTGTTGCAGATGATCACGGGATGAGACGAAAGGCCCAACACGTGAGGGCGCGCTTTTGGCCAGGCCCGTGGCGGTTGCGTCATCGACCATCACACTCAGATACCCTCTTATTCTCTTTCTCTCACCCAAACACGCCTGCAGCGATGCGATTGTAAGATGGGCATAACAACAGCGCTCTGTTCTCAATCTGTCTCACACAGCCATGTGCAATAACTTGTCGTGGCACAGACTCTACACGCAAAGGTCGATAGTTCACAATCTCTACGCATTGCGCCGGCTGGACGGGTGACAGGAAACATGACAGGTGCGCGAGGAAAACTACGCAAAACCGCAGAGTCTATAACTCCAAGACGTTCAGCGCGAAATGGAAGGAAGGGGCGACAGAATGAAGCTGTGCCAGCCGTCTTCTACGAAATGCTGCACGAGGAGCAGGCAGCAAAGCTTGTCAGCGCCGACAACCATGTCAATGATGACAACAACGACAACGATGAGCGGCCCCCTAAGAAAAGGAAGACTACGCTGTTACGGAAAAGCACAACTTCTTTAACTGCGAAAAAGGAAGCGGAGCAACCCCAAACTTCGTCCACTACCGCATCACAATCGCCTCCACCCATGCCAGCCCTTGCCGATAGAACATCGCGGCCCCAGGTTCTGTCACACACGCGATTGTGGCCTTCTACTGAATTACGACCCGAGCCGTATACAAACAGCCGAGTGCGACAGACCATTGTCGACTCAGACGAGTCCGATGATAGCGACATGGAGTGGGAAGATGCACTTGCCGACGACGACGACCCAGACGAAGGTGGGGAAGCTACGCGTCAGGTTGGCGACATATCCATTACCCTCGGGGGCAACAAGTCCACGGATCCAGGCACAAAGAAAAAAGCACGTCGACGAGCCATCACTTCAGTGGACAAAAAACGCCGGCTGGATATCCATAAGATGCATCTCCTCTGTCTGCTATACCATGTCCATCGCCGAAACACATGGTGTAACGATAGGCGAGTACAAAGTACGCTTCGCAAGATTGTGCCCTCCAAGACTCTCTCTGCCCTCATACCAGATCCCGACATAACACAGTATTCAGCCTCAAAACGCTTCATTGACGGCATGAACGAGCTAAAGAGCCTGTGGTCTAAACGCTTCAATCTCACAGCCCAAGGCATGTACAAACCACGGTGGGCCGAAGTTGAGGCCGCCATTCGACCCTTTTCTGACTTTGATGACCTCGATGATCCGATGGATAAAGACGAGTTTCGTACCGCCGCGCATACTTTGCACGGGTCCCAGGATCTCGGAACACAGCTCTTTTGCGCGCTCCTTCGTGGTATTGGTCTCGAAACTCGGCTCGTCTGCTCCCTACAACCTCTACCATTCGCGTCAGCAGCTGAACGTGCTACACCCCAAAAGGCAGCTACTGAGAAGAGCATCATAGTTGTCGATCCATACAATACACAGGCAGAACCAAGTCCGACGAAAACAAAGTCACAGGCTCCACGGAATAAACGACTGTCAAGACTTGAACGTGTCATGGGCGAGCGGCATGCTGTCCTAAACAAAACTGGCGTCGCGCCAAAGAAGGAAAAAGCCTATCACACTCCTTATCCGGTATATTGGGTTGAGGTACTCAATCCAGCTTACCAGAAGTGGGTCTGCATCGATACGCACTCTACCTTTACTGTCAACGCACCTGAGAAGCTTGAGCCACCGCTTAGCTTTATTCAAAACAGTCTCACATATGCAATAGCATTCGAAGAAGACTACACAGCCAAAGATGTCACGCGGAGATATGCAAAGGCGTACAGCGCTAAGACGCGAAAGTACCGTATCGAAAGTACATCTGGCGGACAGGAATGGTGGAGACGCACAATGAGATTCTTTGAGCGCGTATCTCCTCTTGACAGAGATCAGCTAGAGGATGCTGCTTTGACGCGCAAAGAAGCAGCTGAGGGTATACCGAGGAACGTGCAGGATTTTAAGCGACATCCAGTGTATATCCTCGAACGACACCTCAAGCACAATGAAGTAATACATCCTCTCGTTCAAGTCGGCAAAGTCAACTGTGGAACTGCCATGAACCCTAAGATGGAGCCAATCTACCATCGTACAAATGTGCATCTGGTCCGAACAGCCGACAAATGGTATCGCCTTGGGAGAGATGTGAAGATGGGCGAACAACCGTTGAAACGTGCAAAGCCCAAAAAAGGCCGAAGATCTTCCATTGGCGAAGACGTAGATGTAGATGAGCAAGCCGATCAAGTCGGTGCTGGTCTCTTTGCCGAATTTCAGACGGAGCTCTATATTCCTCCTCCTGTCGTCCGAGGCCGTGTGCCTCGCAACGCGTATGGCAACCTTGACTTGTATGTTCCGTCCATGTGTCCACCAGGTGGCACACACATTCGCCACAAACTTGCTGCAAAAGCAGCGCGTATCGTCGGTGTCGATTCAGCCGATGCTGTCACCGGATTTTCCTTCAGAGGCCGTCACGGCACTGCCATTGTGCAAGGTGTGGTGGTTGCGCGGGAATATGCAGATGCCGTACAAGCAGTTATTGATGGCATGGAATGCCAACAAGAAGAGGCTGAGGCTGCGGCGCGGACTTTGGAGTCGTTACGGTTGTGGAGACGCTTCCTTATCGGTCTGCGGGTTACACAGCGTGTCAATGCCATTGTGATTGATGGCGAAAGGGGACCTGCACTCGATGTTCAAGAAGAGATCAGTAAGCAGGATAGAGAGTTGGCTGCGCAGCAAATGGCAGGAGGGTTCTTTCCTGATGAAGTTGATCGCGGATTTGTACCCGAGAGTTACGTTGATAGCGGGGGCGAGGGCGGTGGTGGTTTCATGCCAGAAGAGAAGGTTAGTGCAGCATCCATTAGCTTGCCCAAACATCAAAGCTTCGAAAGCTCAATCCTGGATTCACAACAGTTCCAACCTAGGCGGAGAAGTAGCTTGGGTCAAGTCTACTCGTCAGAAGATGACGATGGTGGTGGAGGCTTCATTCGTGGGGTTTCCCCTGATGTTGCAGCACCTCACAATCAAGGCGACACACCAAAAGACCACTTGTTGCAATCCGACGGTGCTGGAGATGAGGCTGGAGGCTCCATGGCTGAAGGAGCCCCCGATATGTTCGGCGTGCAAGTGTTAGAAAACGATAGTGCTCAGGATGCACCTGGGCCCTCTAGCAAAAAACTAAACCAAGACGAAGAGGAAGACACAAAAATGCAATCACCACCGCTTACTTCATCTCCATCAGAAGCCGGCTCGCTTCCGATGGAAGATCCCGAGGACGAAGATGCAGACCCAGATTGGTTAGTCGACGCTACATAGTTTGGAAGGCGCAGATACCTGTTGGGGCAAGATCAGAGCGTTTTAATACAGCAATTGGTGAATTTCGCCTGTTCTTCTTTAATGCCCCTTTTTCTTCTCCTCTAGCAAATCATCCAAGCCTTGAATACCTCGTTCGAACCCTCCCAAATCGTACTCCTTGGGATACCTAGTCAAAATATCCTTGAGCTCCTCAATGTGCGCCCTCTGCTCCTCAGTCAAGTCCTCCCAGACGCCCTCGAATGCATTCTTGATACTAGGCTTCTTCTCCTTTTCCGCCTCCTCAAAAGCCCGGAGGACCTCTTTTCTGGTCGCGGCCCTCAACTCCTTTTCTTGATCTTCGTCCCATAGCTGCCTGCCTTCGAGCCATTTTCTCAGTCGGGTAAGGGGGTTGTCGCGCCGTTTCCAGTCCTCGACTTCGACACGCTGGCGGTAGGCAAAGGAGTCGTCGGAGGTGCTGTGATGGCCAACACGATAGGCCATCATTTCTACCAGGACAGGTTGACCTCGATTTTTGAGAGCGAGCCGTCGGGCTTCGGCTGTGGCTCGGCGGACCGCGAAGATGTCGTTGCCGTCTACCCGGAGAGTGGCGATACCGTAGCCGGCGCCGCGCGAGGCAATGCCGTCGCCCCGGTACTGATCCGAGGTAGGGGTGGAAATTGCGTAACCATTATTGCGGCAGATGAAGATGCAGGGCACCTGGCGTGTGGCCGCAATATTGAGAGCAGCGTGAAAGTCTCCTTCGCTGGCTGCACCTTCGCCAAAGAAGCATACTGCGACTCGGGGTTCTGTATCTGGGTTCTGCATATTTTGCATCTTCAGAGCATAGGCTGCGCCAGCTGCGTGGGGTATCTGTGTTGCCAATGTCGAACTTATAGTGTGAATGTTCAATTCCTTGCTGCCATAGTGTACGGGCATGTTGCGACCGAGACCGTTGTCCTTTGCGTTTGCGAAGAGCTGGTTCATGAAGGAGGAGAGGGAGAAGCCGCGCTGGAGGTAGACACCAGATTCGCGGTATTGGCAGAAGATGACATCGGTGGGGGAGAGAGCGCTGGCGGAACCGATGGCTATGCCTTCTTCGCCCGCAGAGACCTTGTGTGGTTAGCATATGAAGCATCATAGAAGGGAGACGGTAAACATACCATGTAGAAAGAGAGTCGGCCTTGCCGTTGAGCCTCAAACATGAGAAGATCCATTACGCTCACTGCGACGAGTTAGATGTCGCATGTAGGCCAATCCAACAGCATAACTGACACTTGACCATGTTCTTGTACAACGAAAGAGCCTCCTCGTCCGATGTCTCTGCGCCAACCTCTTTGTCTATAATTTCCCCGTACTGGTTCATTACGCGATACGTCGGTATAGCCTGAGCCTGGGCCGGAATCATAAACTCCATGGTCTTGGTAAAGTCGCTATTCAACGCGCCCGGAAACAGAACCCTGAACCTCATGTTAGCCTTCTTCATCCCAAAACTGTAACCCGCAGGCAATAACAACAATAGCTCACCTCTCGGCCGTCGGCGTCGAAGCAACACCCCGACACGACGTCCACTGTGGGTTGAACCCCCATCTCTCACCGGCAAGACTGGCCCGCGGGCTTCGCAGCCTCTGTAACTGTATTCTCCGCGAGCTATAGCGGAAGGACATGTTGAAAGCACTACATCTCCCAGGTGGTGGGGGAGGGGGAGGCCTAGTAGTATATCAACTTTCTGGGGAAGCAGCAGAGGGCGGCGGCGGCGACGGCGGCGGCAAGCGTCGGCGTAAAGTGGCCCTGCTGTTTGTTACCGCGGACAAAACAGTTGCGCAGCGGGCGCTAGCGAGAGCCGCCCCCCCCGGCCTGCCCGGACCACATGCGCGCATCATGGCGCATCGAGAAAGATGGATGTTGCCAAGTCCTTTTTGTTCGCGCAAATCACTACAACAACGTCAAAGCATGCAGGCTTCGCGACAGAGGATAGCAAGGCAATTGCTCGCTGGCGGTGGTAGTGGCGGCAAGAGGAGGGTGGCACAAGACGGCTATAGGTGTTTCTCGTCCTCGGTGAGGCAGAATCAGCAGCAGCCGCCAAAGTCGAGGCCACAGGATGAAGCACCACAGACGACGCATTTCGGCTTTGAAACCATTGCCGAGGCGCTGAAGGAGCAGAGAGGTAATCACTTCACACATTCCTCTACTCTCTAGGAACAGAGTGTGTTAACAAAGAAAAATTGGTACACAGTCGGCGCAGTCTTCTCCTCAGTCGCCTCCTCCTACGACTCCATGAACGACTTCATGTCCCTGGGCATCCACCGTCTCTGGAAAGACCACTTTGTCCGCAACCTAAACCCCGGCCGGAACCCGCTCTCCTCGCCCTCTTCCACTTCTTCTGCAGACCAAGGCATGAATATCCTTGATATTGCTGGCGGCACCGGAGACATTGCCTTTCGCATGCTCGACCACGCCTCCACCATCAACCATGACGCCCATACCAAAGTCACCGTCGCAGACATCAACCCAGATATGCTTGCCGAGGGCAAGAAGCGCTCTTTGCAAACACCCTATGCCCGCTCCCCGCGCCTCAGCTTTGTGGAAGCGAATGCAGAGAAATTGGACATGATTCCCGATGCAAGCATCGACTTGTACACGGTTGCGTTTGGCATCCGGAATTTCACCCACAAGGAGGTTGCGCTCAAGGAGGCATTTCGCGTCCTGAAGCCTGGGGGGGTGTTTGCCTGTCTGGAGTTTTCAAAGGTTAACAATCCGCTCTTCGATGCCGTGTACCAGCGCTGGAGCTTCGGTGCCATTCCCCTCATCGGTCAGATTGTCGCGGGTGATAGGGATAGCTACCAGTATCTTGTGGAGAGCATTGCGAGGTTCCCGACTCAGACAGAATTCAGCAACATGATTCGTGATGCCGGCTTCCTGGTGCCAGGCAAGGGCTATGAGGATTTGACAAACGGGATTGCCGCGATTCACAAGGGGGTCAAGCCAGTCGCCAAGCGTACATAAGCCACAATGGCTCTGTGACATGTATGGAGTGTATTAGTAGTGATTGGGAACTTGTGGGTTTTATGCATATAAAACTGAATGCAACTGTACAACGGCTTGCCATCTATCGCCGCTTCATACAAACACTACCTTGACCAACTAGTGCCCACTGAGTCACATTGTTGTAGCCTTTTAATTCAACTTGAGCGGAGTAATAACATTCATTCATATACCACTGAACTGCACACCATGTGTCAGTAAGCCTAGAGTTCATACCGATGACTAATAACACCAAATTCCCGGACCGCCCTCAAGCTATGTAATCATCTAAAAGCAACAGCCGTAGCTAGATTCTTCTCCATAGATGAGATGACCCTTCATGTGCAAACATTCCAGAAATTAACGCCCCGCCCATCCAGCTCCACGCAAATACGCCGTGGTACTCAATCTGATAATTCAAGTTAACACAAATGTCGCAGAGTATGCAAACGCTAAAAAAAGGTGGGACAATCAAAGTATCTGCAGGACATCCGAGGCCAACAACGCCGGTAGGAAGACGATACAAATATGAATCAAGAAGGATGAAAGAAAAAGAAAACGACGCCTCAATGGACCAAACTAGCGAAAGTAAGACCCTCGCTTTCCTCCGCTTCCTGTGCTAGATCCACCTCTTGCTTCTTCGAGACTGCGCCGGGATCCACCGGCACCAATCTCGCTCATCTGAAAGAGTAGAGGTTCATCGTCGTCGACATTGGTCGCGGCGCGACTATTGAAGTTGTAGCGGCTCTGGCGTTCGGTCGAACTGGTGGCACCTGTGCTAAGGCTGGTAGAGGAGCTGTGAGAGAAGAAACCTCCCCGACCACGTGGGCCAGCTGGAGTGCCGCGCTTCACGTGAAGGTTCGAGGTAGATGACGGTCGGGGAAGATCATCGCGGGATTCATTGTCGGGATTCTGGTTGTCACGGTTGTCGCTAGCTACCAGTTCCGTTTGAGCGAATAGACCACTGGAAGTAAGACCGGCACTAGCAAGGCGCTGCAGCTCGTTGGTCCGGTCAACTTCCTCAGATGGGAGACTGGCCGATCGGACGCCGAACACATCTGGTTCATCATCAGGTAGGGTGCGGTTCTGCTGAGCAACAGAGCTAGACCGGCGAGTGTAATGCCACGGACGTGGTGATGTGGGAATGGCGATTGCGTTCGCGTTCTGATCTTCACTCTCGCTCTGTTCTTCAACATTGATCGGGTCATGCTCACGTATTCTTCCATCAGGTCGACTTCGGCTCCTTATTGGCGCATCATACTCGATGATACTATTGGCGCTCAGTCGAGACGGAATTGCTGGTGTGTGAGGAGTATGTGGCGAGATGGGTTTGCCGGGTGAAGAGGCTGTTGATACCGAGGTTCCAGCAATCATGGCAGGAACGCTGGACAAGCGGCGGCTTGAGGAAGACGATGAGCGGTGAAGCATGGTTGAGGATGAGACAGATTCGGCGAGTCCAGTGTGAGATTCCCTCATACGCTGATACTTGGATAGCTGAGCTGTCGTCTTGTGCATAGTAGCTGTCTTGGTGGCATTGTCACTCCGACTGAAGCTCTTCAGGTCCTTTTTGGATTCAAGAAGCTTCAAGAAGTCGGATATATTCTCATCATCAGTCCTGACCTCGCCTGAACTGCCACCAGCTCCCTCGTTCAGAGTATCTGAGCCGCGCTGCATCGACGATGACAAGCTTGCCTTGCCACTGCTGAGATTGTCATCTTCTGTTTTGCTGCCACCTCCCGAAGAGAACTTGGCCCTCCTGTGGCCAAAGCTACTGCTGTAGCGGCTAATTGGCGCAGGCTTTGGTGAACTTGATGCAGAAGAGGTAACAACAGTGTCACTGGGTAGAGAAGGTGCACGCAAGGCCGTTTGGGGAAGGGCGGTAAGTGAAGTACGGTTTCGGGGTTGATTGAGGGCAGTGGGGGTAGAGGTTCGACCCAGTGAGCTACCTGGCCTTCCCAATGAGCTGCTCGGGGAGCCAGGCATCCCACTTCCAGGCGCAGGCGAGGATGAAAGTGAGCCAGCTTTGAATGGCTGGAACGAGACTGAAGTCCGGCGCTGGTGCAGTAGTGTTTCAGTGGAGCGCAAGGATGACTTGGACCCTGTGGCGATGCGATGATTGGGAGGGAGCTTTTGTGGGGGTGAGTCCATTGGCGAGGACGAAGGCATGTCTCGGGCTGCACGGAGAGCTGAAATCGGGCTCGTGCCTGTCGGCGGGCCTACTTGATGGAAGGTGGAAAGGCTCCCATATGCCTGGCCGACATCCGGGCTCTCTTGTGCGTTCAATCTGTCAACAGGAAGCGATCCAGGTGTCGGGCGAACCTTTTGCTCAAAGTAGGTATCGTCCAAGCCCATGAACTGGGAGCTTAGTAGTGACTCGGAATTCTCGACAGTAAATTCGCAGTTGGTTCGGTATTCTACGGTCACACACAGGGGGCCTACGGGCGAATTTGTAGGCTCGATGGTGTGAATCTCGGTGGTTTCGTCCATTTCTTGACTTGGGTAGAGGGCCAGGCCTAGGGTGTCGACATGAGGACTCTTGAAATCGCCGTTGGAGATGCGGTAGTTTAGCTTGAGCGAGGGTGCATTCGCCGGTTGTTTGGCAAGAACCTTGTTATATTTGAATGCTGGCATAAAGCGTAGGTATGCGAAGAGGGAGCGAAAGGTGACGACAGCCTTCTTGTACACATTGGGCAGCGGATCGTTGAGCTCCGATGGTTGCACCAAGTTCTTGTCTCCGACATGCACTCTCCAGCGCTCCAGCACGACCTGTGTAGTTTTGCTCGCGCGTCCTGAGGACCGAGAGGCGGCTTCTGCTGCGTTGAGCGCCGCAGCGACATCCCATCTCTTTCCATCATCGTCCCTTATGGCGAGTGACTGGTTATGGCCCAGGCCTTGTACGTCTAGGTAGACTTCGATGCACAGGGATGGGTGCTGGCCAGACATGGCATCCATGATCTTCCAGTCGGTGAGTTGACGTTGGAGGGCATCGCTGTCGGGCAGGACGACGTTGAACTGGACAGTACGAGTTAGTGTGTGTGTGTGTGTGTGTGTGTGTGTGTGTGGCGGCGAATGGGGAGCGAGGCAAGACGTACCCATTTGTTCTGCTTCAGCTTGCCGTCTCTGCCAAATGCTGGCGGCAGTGTTACTCGGGAGGAAACGACAGCGAGGGCTGATTTGGTGAAGAAGTTCTGGGCGTGTCAGCATGGATGCAGGTTTGGCCTATGGCATCGGGTACGTACCTGGATGACTTGGTTGACTTTGTGGTAGTGCTTCTGGTCGGAGCCGGAGGCCTGATCTCCTGCTACTCCTACTCCTCCTCCTACTCCTCCTCGCGACATCATCTCGCCTTCAGATTCCTCGGCACCTCGGTCGCTGTAAGGGGGTGTGGTCGAGTATGCAGTCATGTCCTGGCTGCTATGCCGCTGGTTGTTGGTGCGAGTGGGATTGGTTTGAAGATTGCTGGCAGGCGAGGCTGTGCGCGGCGAGGAGCGCGAGTATGGATGCATGGCGGCGGCCTCCTGCAGGTACAGGTGCGCAGAGCAGGCGACAGGCAAGGCTGAACTCGGGCAGTGGAAGTGGGACGGTTATCGTTGCGGCGGAAACAGGCGAGGGTGAATGCGCGTAGCCATCACGAGTGCAGCCAGTGTCAGGTTTCGCGCAGTAGTCGTCAGATACGTCTCTCAGGAGACTGGGCCACGCGGGGGATTCCTTAGGCGGTTCAGGCGGGCTTAGGCAGCAGCAGCAGTAGCAGCAGCCATGATGTGCAGGGTGTATACAGGGTTGTAGGGCGTGGTTGAGGTGAGCGTGCGTGTGTGTGTGTGTGTGTCTGTGTGTGAGAGAGTGTTGTGCGTGCCTGGTGCGGCGGCCTTGGGCTGAGTACCCCAGTGTAACAGTGGGCAGCGCGGCGATGCAGACAGACGATGACTCTAGCTGGGCAGGCAGTTTGTCCTGGAATGGCGAAGGGGCAGGCAGATGGTCTTGGGACAGTCAGAGAGTGTTGGGACGCATGCACTCGGACTCAGTCACGCGGCGATGTTCGAATGACGGGCGAGATAGCTAAGCTCCAGACAAGGGCCTGGCACGAGATAAACGACGTAAGTGCGTTCGCAGTAGCCCGGCGAGCACGATAAAGCTATCGGAAGCTGCAGGAAGCTAGCGAGAGTGGTAATTTCGTGCGGGTGTGTGGGAATCAAAGCTACTTGGTGGCCCAGTCTGGGGAAGCTGGAGGTGCCTGTGCTTATGCTTGTGCTTGTGCTGGTCGTGGTCGTTGGACGGGTGTGGGTGGGCCTTGGTCATGGCCCTTGGTTGAGTCAGGATGGAAGCTTCCGCGCCCTGCACACGAGACCATGACCAAAGGAGCAAGCCGCTAACGCAAAGCACGCGCATTCGCACACCTCTACCCACTATGGCGCATTGCAATCGCATGCAACGAGTTGCCTTGTCCATGGTCATGGTCATGGTGGTGGTGGTGGTGGTGATGATGATGATGATGTGCTTCACTGTCTACCTACTTT
>Ga0265780_10006708_pt1 | contig 14232 bp, 11 predicted proteins | sample P1T30metagenome_FD_192432 | JGI IMG/M metagenome (GOLD analysis project Ga0265780, IMG submission 192432) | Plant litter microbial communities from East Loma Ridge, Irvine, California - P1 T30 | ecosystem: Environmental > Terrestrial > Plant litter > Unclassified | place: USA: California... | reverse complement strand
ACCAGCCGCACGACTTCTTCCTGGCCCACTATCACCTTGCCGATTTCCTGCCGCAGCTGCTGATAGGCGTGTTTTAGAGAATCAGCAGCTTCTTTATCGTTTTGAAATTGAGCCATTAGAATACTTTTACAACAATAGCGTAGTCATGCTGAGCATTCTGCGCATAAAGCAGAGACGAAGCATCTCGCGTGGTGCAGTAAAATCAAGCGTTATGATTACTGCGCCACGCGAGATGCTTTGCTTAACATGATACTTGATAATTACTCTGTGCTAGCAGTCAGTACTTTGCACGACTCGTACTCGGGCGCCACTTCGAGGTATACGGTGCTGCGGTTCTTCTCGTACCATTCGTCCAGCGCCCGGTTTTTCTTCTGGGCCAGCGCAGCCTGCGAAATCTTCTGGTAGTCGTCGGTCAGGTTAGCTTGGTGAGGCGGCGTGTTCGACTTGAGGTAGAGGATGCGCATGGCGTCCTTGCCATCGTCGGTGCGGTAGGGCATGGGCGGCGTAATGTGGCCCACCTTCATCGTGTCGATGGTGAAGAAGATGGCCGGGTCGAGCTTGTCGAGCGGCATGCGCGAGCCACCATCCTGGCGGTTGGCCAGTAGGCCACCATTGCTTGATGTGCCTTTGTCTTCGCTGAAGTCTTTAGCGGCTTTGGCAAAAGAAATGCTGTCGCTCAAAATCTGGCGGCGAATGCGGGCCAGCTTGGTAGCCGAGGCGCTCACGTCGGTAGTGCCGGTTTCGGGCTTGAGCAGAATGTGGCGGGTTGAATAGGAATCGCCTTTACGCTCGATGAGCTGGATAAGGTGAAAGCCGAACTGCGACTCTACCACTGGCGAGAGTTGGCCGGGCTCCAGTTTGCGGGCCGCGGCCTCGTAGGGCGGCACCAGCTCGCCGCGCTTGAAGAAGCCCAAATAGCCACCTTCCACGGCCGAGCCGGGGTCTTGCGAAAACTCTTTGGCCAGGGGCTCAAACTTCTCGCCGGCCAGGATGCGGGCGCGCAGCTCGTTAAGCTTAACGATGGCCGCCTGCTTGGCTACCTCATTCACCTGGGCCGGAATAACAATCTGACCTACTTCAACTTCGGTGGAGAAATAGGGGATGCTGTCCTTCGGTACTTTATCAAAATACTCCTTTACCTCGCGGGGCGTCACGGTTACTTTGCCGGCTATTTTGTCCTGCATTTCTTGCTGCACCAGTTGGTCGCGCACTTGCGGGCGCAGGTCGTCTTTGAGGGCGCGAACCGACTTGCTGTACATTTCTTCCAGCTTCTTTTCCGAGCCTACCTGCTGCACGAAGTAAGCCATACGGCGGTTCAGCTCCGCATCTACCCGCGCATCGGTCACGGTTACGGAGTCGACCTCGGCGCGGGCGAGCATGAGGCGATTCAGCACTAGGCTTTGCAGGATTTTACAGCGCAAATCGGGCGGCAGGGGTTTGCCCTGGGCGCGGGCCATTTCCTGCGCCATAATGTTGTCGATATCCGAGCGCAACACAATCTGGTTGTCCACCTTCACGGCGATGCCATCGACCAGTTCTTGCCCGCGGGGGCGGCTGATGCCAAGCTGCGCGTGGCCGGTGTGCGGCATGGCCAGCAAAGAAAACAAGGCCAGCATAGCCAGCGTAGGCAGACGCTTAATAATAATTCTCATAAGATATAGAGCCGCCGGAAGGGCAAAAGGTTGCCGGTCGTGCGGCAATAACGCGTGAGCGCGGTAAGAAAAATCCGCATTGGCCCGAAAAGCCGCTGGGGTAGCTAGCGGGCCAACGTGGCTATTTGGTAATCAGCTTGTTTACTTCGGGTTCGTTTACTTTCACCGGGTATTGTTGGCGCAACTGCTCTATCCACTGCTTTTCCAGGTAGGTCTGGTAGTCGCTGGTAGCCTGGCCACGAGCGTCGCTCAAGGCTTTGGGGCCGGCGGGCAGCGCCTGGTTCACGATAACGGCATAGTAGCGGCCATCGCGCTGGGTGGTGTAGCTACCAGCCGGGCGGGTTAGGTAGTCGTCCATCACCTTGTTGTCGCCCTTCTGGAAGATGCGCTGCTGAATCTGCACCGCCAGCGGGTTTTGGGTGTTCAGGCTGGCTTCGAGTGCGCTGGTAGCCGTGGTAAACAGCGTGAAACGCGTGTCGCCATCGGCCGTGATAGCGGGTGCCGAAGCGGGTGTCAGGATGCGGCGCGGCACTTTGCCGTTCTTCACAAGGTAGTCGATGGCGGCCGCGGCGCGCTGGCGCGCCAGCGCCGGGCTTTCGCCGCGCCGGATGTGGCCCGCCACGGTAGCCGTTAGGGTCGTGTCGCCATTCAGGCGCTTGGCGAGGTCGTCGAGGTTGGCCGAGCCATTGGCCCCGGCCAGCGTGGCGGTGCCCGGTTTGAAGTGCACCAGTACCGCGCCTGGGCGGCCCGCTACCGGGTAGCGGCGGGCAGTTAGCTCGCGCTGGGCACGGGCCAGCAGCCGCGGCGTAGCGGCCGAAACGACCGTGCCCCGCGCCCGCTGCCCAAACTGATAATTGGCTTGGTTGGCCTGGAAGAATTTCTTCAGGCCAGCCGTATCCTCGATGGCTTTGGTCCACACTTTCTGGTCCATGAGCTGGAACAGCAGGATGCCGTCGCGGTACTCTTTTACCAGCATGCGGTAGTCTTCATACTTGGTATCGAGGCTGTTGCGCTCAAACTCAGTTAAGCTCTGGTCTACGTACTGGTCGTAGAGCTGCTGCATGGCAAACGCGGGCTCGGCCGTGGGGCGCGGGCGCTGGTTTTGCTGCACAAAAGTCAGAAAATCGCCCACTGGGTAGGGCTTGCCCTTTATGGTGAACAGCGGCAGCTTGTCGATGCTCGCCTTGGCCGCGCCCTTCGCGGGTTTGCCACCACTCGCCACCAGCGTAGCGGGGTTGTACTTGTAGCGGCCTTTCACCAAGGCGGTGTCGCCTTGGCTGATGGCCAGCGCTTTGGTAGCCGGAATCTCGATAAATTGGTCTTCCTGGCGAATGCGCTTGAGAAAGGCTGTGCGGTTCAGCTCCGAGCGCGAGTCTTTGGCGACCTTACTTTTCAGGGTAGCCTCCATAGCCGAAAACTCGGGTACGGGCTGCTTTTCGACCAGCTTGATGATGTGCCAGCCGTAGGGCGTTTGCACGGGCGGGGCAATTTCACCGGGCTTTTGCAGCTTGAAGGCGGTTTCCTCAAAAGAGGGAATCATGCGGCCGGTGCCAAAAGGCGGCAATTCGCCGCCATTTGGGGCCGAGCCGGGGTCTTCCGAAAACTGGGCTACGAGCTTATTCCAGTTCTCACCCTTGCGCAGGCGGCCGTAGAGCTCGTTGATTTTCTTGTGGGCGGTGGCCGAGTCTGCCTTGGGGGCCTGCGGCGTGATGCGCACCATGAGGTGCGCCACTTTAATCTCGCCCTGGGCCGGGCGGCGGTCGTTTACCTTGATAATGTGGTAGCCAAAACGCGTGCGAATGGGCTGGCTCACCTGGCCCACGGGCGTGGCATAGGCCGCATTCTCAAACGGGTATACCATCTGCATGGCCGTGAAGTAGCCCAATTTGCCACCATTTTCCTTGGCCGACGGGTCTTCGCTGTTGAGGCGGGCGAGGTTAGTGAAATCCTCACCGCTGGTTACGCGCTGGCGCAGGCCTACCACTTTCTGGTAGGCGGCCAGCGTGTCGGCCGGGCTGGCATCGGGGGCCACCCGAATGAGGATGTGCGAGGCGTTCACCTCCTGGCTCATCCGGCTGTAGGCTTCGCGTACCAGCTGGTCGGTTACACCCTTTTCGGTGAGGTAGGGCTGGGCCAGCTGCTGGCGGTAGCCATCGAGCTCCCGCGTAAAAGCGCGGGTGGTGTCAAGGCCCTGCTTTTCGGCATCAAGCACCTTGAGCCGAAAATTGGTGTACAGCGTGAGGTAGTCCGTCACGCTTTGGCGGGTGCCGTAGTCGGGGGCCGTGCTGTTGTTTTTCTTGTAAACGTAGGCAAACTCACTGGCCGGTACCGCGAACGAACCGAGGGTTTCGATGGCCGGGCCGCTGGCGGCGGGGGTGGCATCACCCGTGAGTGGCGTAGTGGTAGCAGCCGTGGGTTTGCTGGTTTGGCAGGCGGCCAGCTGAAGGAGCGTGGCGGCGGCAGCGCCAGCCAGCGGGAGGCGTAATTGCATAGAAAAAACGAGCGGAATCAGCCCATATGCGTCAAAAGACAGCTCCCAACGCACTGGGCACAATGCTGGTGCAATTTTACGAAGAAAAAATCGCGTTCCAGACAATCCGGCCAGCAGCTAAAACCGGTGAGGAGGTGAGAAGGGCTAAAGCGGGTAAGCCTGAACGCTTTTCGCCTAACTTCTTTCTCTCCTCCTCACCGGTACTAGCTGGTGCTCGCCTTACTTACTCAACACTTTGCTCAGGTGGCAAACGGTGTGAGCGTCGCGCTCAAAAAACTCCACCCGGTCCATGATGCGCGAGACCAGCGCCATGCCCATGCCACCCTTGCGGCCCTGCCGAATGTATTCGCGCAGGTCGGGATTGGGCGCTACCGTGGTGGGGGCAAAAATGGTGGCGCCGTAGTCTTCAATCTCCACATCGAGCCGCTGCTCGATAAGGGCCAGCTGCAAGTCCAGAAACTGGTTAGCGTCTTCGCCGTTGGCGTGAATGATAAAATTGGCAACAACCTCATCTACAGCTAGTACCACTTGGTTAACTATCACCTCGCTGCCGTGCCCAGCCAGCAAAAACTCGCGCACGAAGTCGCGCACCTGCTGAAGGTTCTGGCGCGAACACTGAATGCGGAGATGGCTGGTCATAGTGGTGAGGTAGTGAGGTGGTGAGCTGGTGAGATAAGTAGCGGCGATAAAAACTCACCACTCACTAATTCACCATTTCACCGCTACGCGGCTTGTGCTTCTGCTTGGGTAGGCACGATATTCATCAGCGAATCGAGACCCAGAATTTCAAAAACGTTGAACACTTTCTCCTGCATATTGAAGAAAACCAGCTTCACGTCGGAGTCCTGCAAGCGCTGCAAATGCGAGATAAATACGCCCAAGCCAGCTGAGGAAATATAGCTTAGGCGCTGGCAGTCAATTAATACTTTCTTGTAGTTTACTATCTCCGGCTTGTTGAGCTCAGCATCGAGCACAACAGCAGAGGAGGCGTCAAGCTCGCCGTCCAGGACAAGCGTGAGCGTATCGGCGGTAGGGTGCGTGGTTACTTTCATAATAGGGCCCCATACGTAGGGCTAGGCGTGGGGTTGGGCGGCCTTGAATTTGATGACCAGCAGCGTTTGGTCATCATGCAGCGGCTGGCCCCGGCTAAACTCCTGCACGTCGTGGCGTATCTCCTCGTTAATCTCGGCCGCAGTTTGGTAAAAGCACTGCTCCAGCATCTGGCGCAGGCGCTCCTCGCCGTACTCGTTGCCCTCCCCGTCGCGGGCTTCCACGATGCCGTCGGTATAGATAACCATCACGTCGCCGGGATTATAGTCCCAAAACTGCGTTTTGACGTGCTTTTCGTACCCGGCATTGCGAATAATGCCCAGCCCCAGCCCCTCAGTGCGGAAATAGCTGACCTCCTCCTGAATGGAATGATAATAGAGCGTGTGGCAGTGCCCAGCACGGGCGAAGCTAAATCCACCGGCCTGGTAATCAATGAGATAGAAAGCTGCCGTAATAAACGATGAGCGCTCTAGGCAGTGCGTGAGGGCCTCGTTGGCCTGCACCATAAAGCGGTGCGGGTCGGGGTAGCGGTCGCGCTCCTTTTTGGCCAGCGGGTTGGCCTGCATAAGGGCGTGGAAAATTCCCTTCATCTGGGCCGTGTGGAAGGCCGCCGTGACGCCCTTGCCCGACACGTCGCCGATGAGCACGGCCAGCTTTTGGCCCGGCAGGTGCAGGAAATCGTAGAAATCGCCGCCTACTTCCTTGGCCGCCTGCGCGTAGGTAGCTACCTCAAACCAGTCATCCGTAGGCAATTGGCGCGGAATAAGGCGCTCCTGCACCAGCGCCGCGATTCGTAGCTCATCCTGGGTGCGCTGGTTGTTGAGCGCTTCCTGGGCCAGTTGCAGGTTTTCGAAGCTCAGCACGGTTTGGGCCGTGAAGGCGTGCAGAATGCTCAGTACCTCCGAATCGAAATTGTAGGGCTCGTGGCTGAGCAGCACCAGCGTGCCGTAGTTGTGCACCTTGTTGTGCAGCGGCATTACCACTATTGAACTGTAATTGGGTAGCAACGTGCCGAAGCGCGGCGAGCGGCTCAGGTCGCTCTCCACTATTTCGGGCAGGTAGCTGCTGCCGGGTGGCGGCACCAGCACCGAGCTAAGGGCCGCGAAATCGGTTGCCGTGAGCTGGTGCTGCAACGGCGCCAGCAGCCCGCTGGCGCTTTCGCTGGCAGGCGGCGGCAGCAGGGCTGCGGCATCGGCCTTGCCGGTCTGGATGGCCGAGCTAAAGAGGATTTTGTAAATCTCGGGCACCGACTGGCCACGCTGAATAATCTGGCTCAACTGCTGCAAGCTCATTATTTCGGCGCGCCGCTCCTCAAATACCTTGGCTACGGGCAGGTTGAAGAGCGTAATCAGCAGCCCCGCCATTGCGTAAAACGTGGCGAAGAAAGAGTTGAAGGCCAAAAACGACGACTGCGTAGCTGGCACCAGTAGCACGGGGTCGGTTTGGGCGCCGCGCAGGTACAGCAGGAAGAAGACGGTGAAGCCCAGCACGCCCAGCTGTAGCAAAATGGCTTGCCATTTTTCGGCCAGGGTCAGGTAGGCTATCCAGCGCTGGTGGCCGCTGAGGTAGATGCCAAACAGCCCCAGCGCGATACCGCTGCCCAGGCGCACGCCATCGGGAATGTGCCAGGTAAAGAGCTGCAACAGCAGCGTCAAGCCCAGCAGTACTTCAAAAACCGTCCATTCATTGCGCAGCTTAGCGCCGCCCCGAAAGTTGACCAGCGAGCGCCAGGTATAGAGCGTCTGGGCCAAAAAGACCATGAACAGCGCCAGCGCAATCGTGTACACCACGGCGGTTGTCGTGTTGCCGGGCAGCGACAGCGTGTGCTGGCTGGTCAGCTTCTCGACGCCTACCAGCGCGCCCAGGCCGAGCGTGAGCCCCAGGCCACGCAGGAAAAGTCGCCGCAGCAGCCCCACAAAATTCTGGCCGGCCAGAGGCTCGGGCTGAAAGCGGGCGTACATAAAAACCGCCGCCGCGAAGCCGCCCTGCGCCAGCAGCAGGACCCAGCGCGGCCAGTTGGCCGGCAGGCCCGGAATGGGTTGGCCCTGGCTAAGGGTGCTCAGTAGCAGCACCAGCCAGCACACGCCGGCCGCGACCAGAAACCAAGCAGTAGGGCGAACTTTGGGCATAAGCAAGGTAAGGTAAACCCCGTCGGCACAAAAATTCTACTCCATTCCACTTGGCCGTTGGAAGGGCAAAAATAAGTCGGCACGCCGTACAATTGAGCGTGGGCAACCCAAATGGCCGCCCACGCCCGAGCTTAGCGGCTCGAATAATTCGGTGCTTCGCGGGTTATCTGCACGTCGTGCGGGTGGCTTTCGCGCAGCCCGGCTCCCGTGATGCGGACAAACTGCGCGGCTTGCAGCGCCGCCAAATCGGCCGCGCCTACGTAGCCCATGCCGGCCCGCAAGCCGCCCGCCATCTGGTAGAGCACCTCGCTCACCGCGCCCTTGAAGGGTACGCGGCCCACAATGCCCTCGGGCACCAGCTTCTTCACGTCGTCTTCGGCATCCTGGAAGTAGCGGTCCTTTGAGCCGTCTTCCATGGCCTCGACCGAGCCCATACCGCGGTAGTTTTTGTACTTGCGGCCTTCGTAAATGATAAGGTCGCCCGGCGACTCATCGGTGCCCGCCAGCAGCGAGCCCACCATTACGGCGGCAGCGCCGCCGGCCAAAGCCTTCACGATATCACCCGAGAACTTGATGCCGCCATCGGCCACCACGGTGGCCTTGGTGCCCGCCACGCCCTTGGCGGCCTCCAATACGGCCGAAAGCTGCGGCACCCCAATGCCCGCAATGATGCGGGTGGTGCAGATGGAGCCGGGGCCTACGCCCACTTTCACCACGTCGGCGCCGGCATCGGCCAGGGCGCGGGCCCCGGCGGCGGTCGCCACGTTGCCGGCCATCACGTCGAGATTGGGGTATTGCTGCTTGATGAGGCGCACGGCGTCGAGCACGCCTTTGCTGTGGCCGTGGGCCGTGTCAATGCTAATGATGTCCACGCCGGCTTCCACGAGGGCGGCCACGCGTTGCGTCAGGTCGGCGGTTACGCCCACGGCAGCCCCAGCCAGCAGGCGGCCTTGCGCATCCTTGCTGGCGTAGGGGGCGCGGCGGCGCTTGCGGATATCTTTGTAAGTCATTAGGCCGGTGAGGCGGCCGTCAGCATCAACCAGGGGCAGCTTGTCCACTTTGCGGTCTTGCAGCATTTCTTCGGCCACCTGGTGGTCGGTGCCGGCGGGGGCGGTCACGAGGCGCGCGAGCGGGGCCATTACACTGGTAACGAGCGGCGTGAAATCGCGCTCAAAGCGCAAATCGCGGCTCGTGATGAGGCCCACCAGGCGGCCATCACTTTCCACAATCGGCACGCCCCCGATTTTGTGCTTGCGCATCAGCTGCTGGGCTTCGGCCAGGGTAGCGGTGGGCGGCAGCGTGAAGGGGTCGAGAATAACCGCCGACTCGGAGCGCTTGACGCGGCGCACCTGGTCGGCCTGGGCCTTCACGCTCATGTTCTTGTGGATGATGCCGAGGCCGCCTTCCTGGGCCAGGGCAATAGCCATGCTAGCCTCCGTCACGGTGTCCATCGCGGCCGAGATGAGGGGCAAATGCAGCCGAATGCGGGGGGTAAGCTGGGTGCCGGGGTCTACGTCGCGCGGAAGTACTTCCGAGTAGGCGGGTAGCAGCAGTACGTCGTCGTAGGTCAGGGCCTCGAAGGCGATTTTGGGGGCGGCAGAGTCAGCCATAGCAACAGGGGGTTTAGCAGAAAACCGTATTGCCAGACAAATATACGGCGCGCCAGCCCGACGAACACCGCTATTGCCTCGACCAAGGCCTCAACTAAGCTTTTTTGGTTGACGTTTAACTAGGAACATTCTAAGTTTCCTTTTCCACTTTCCTAAAATCCTTTCCCCATGTCTTCCTTCCTCCTCCGTCGCATTCTGCCCGTGCTGCTTCTTGGCGGCCTCACCCTCGGCTCTTGCACCGTACACGAACACGACTCCGGCTACCGGGGCCGCGGCGACCGCGACCATCGCCACGGCCGTGACCATCGCCACGACCGCGACCACCGCGACTACGGCTACCAGCGTGGTCGCCATTAATAGCCTTTATTCTTAATGATTTAATAAAAAAGCCGCTTCCCACGAAGCGGCTTTTTTAGGTGGTTTCTGGCCGGGCTAGCTCGCCAGCTCGGAGCCATCACCCGCGATGGGCCGGCCCATCGCCGACGAATAGTGCCGGTGCAGCCAGCGGCTGAGGCCGCCCAGACCCGGCATCAGCACGCGCTCGGTGATGTTGGCTTGGTCGAGCTTATCGCGCACTTCCCACTTGAGGCGGGCCGGAATGCGGATGCGAAAAAACAGCTCGGGCCGGGCCGCCAGCCAGTCGTGTAGCAGCGCTTCGGGCGTGCTCATCAGCGAAAACAGCGCGTACTGATGCACGATGCGGGCATCGAGCGAGGGCGGCTCCAAAAAGAGCACAAACGGCTCTTGCTGCAATTCTTGCAAGGCAAACAGCGAAGGCGCGGCGGGCGACAGCAGCTCGGAGGTAAAGACGTTGGAGCCTTCGCGGGCCAGCACGCCTTGCAGGGCGGGCGGCAGCTGCTCGGCGGCCTTCACGTAGTTGAGGGCCCAAATAATGCCATCTTGGTGGTAGGCGTGCAGGTCGTCGGTGGCAAAGTGCAGGGCTACGTAGGGCGAGTACGTCCAGTCGAGCAGGCGGGTGGGTAGGCCGTGGTGCTGGGCCAGCGCCAGCCAGTCCCAGACGGTGGCGCTGGGCGGCGTAGTGGTGTCGCGGGCGTATTTGCGGAAGTTGCGCAGCAGGTGGTGCTCTAGCTCGTGGTAGTTGCCGCCGAGGCGCTGGAGGCTGGTGCTCAGCGTGTAGCCGAAGCTGCGCATGCCGCGGTACACAAATGGCGAGCGGTAGCGACCCAGGCGGGCGTCCCAGGTATCGCGGAAAACCAGGTCTTGCAGGTGCTGCCAGCTCTGGGCTTCAAAATCGTTGGCGGGGTAACTCAAAGGCGCGGGCATAGCCCCAAATACGGGCTTGGGCGGGCTTCGGCTGCCCGCCCGCCGCTACGCTCGAGTTAAGCGGCAGCCGCCCGCAGTACTTTTGAATACCTAACCTCCCACCCATGAAAATCCTGCTCGTCGAAGACCACCCGGAGCTTGCCAAAAGCATCGCCAGCTACCTCGTGCAGGAAAATTACGTGTGCGAAGTAGCCCCGACCTTCGATGAGGCCCGCGAAAAGCTGGTGCTTTTTACCTACGATGTGGTGCTGCTCGATATTATGCTGCCCGACGGCAACGGCATCAACCTCCTGAAGCTGCTGCGCAAGGAAGGCGTGGAAAGCAGCGTCATCATCATTTCGGCCCAAAACGCGCTCGATTTCAAGCTCACCGGCCTCAGCGAAGGGGCCGACGACTATATCACCAAGCCGTTTCCGCTGCCCGAGCTGCACGCCCGCATCAAGGCGATTATGCGCCGCCGCAGCCCGCACAAAAACAACGTCGTCACGTTTCTCGACATCACTGCCGACCTGGAGTCATTGGAGTGCCGCGTGAAAGGTAAGGTATTGAACCTGACCAAGAAGGAAACCAACCTGCTGCTCTATTTCATCAACAACAAGGGCCGAATGCTGACGCGCCAAGCCATTGCGGCGCACCTCTGGGGCGACTATACCGACAACCTCGACAGCGTGGACTTTGTGTACCAGCACGTCAAAAACCTGCGCAAAAAAATCACCGATGCGGGCGGCCAGGACTACATTAGCACGGTGTATGGCTTTGGCTACAAGCTAAATGCGCCCGACTAGTGAAGCTCAATTACCGCTACACCATCGCCTACGCGGTTATCACGTTTTTCGTGCTCAGCATCGGGTTTGCCATCGTGTACGCGGCGCTGTCGCGCAGCGTCACACAGGCCACCATCGGCCGGCTTGAGCACCTGAATGAGGTAGTGGCCAGTCGCTTATTGAGCAGCCGCGATTCGGCGGGCCTCAAATCGCGCCCAAACGTGCAAATTCGGCTGCTGCCCGATACCCTGCGCCAGCCCCGTACAGTGGTCGTGCGTCAGGAGTGGGACTCGGCTTTGCAAGCGCGGGTGGCGGTGGTGCGCCTCACCACGTATCCTTTTGTGAGCGAGCGGCGTTACGCCATCACCAGCCGGGCCTCGGTAGTCGAGCCGAGCGACGTGTACCTCACTGGCCTGGTGCTGGTTTTTGCCTGGACGTTCGTGTTCCTGCTGGCCTTGGTAGTGATACTGAGCGAGCTGCTTTCCTGGCGCATTTTGCGGCCGTTTAATGCCACGTTGCGCGGTATTCAGCAGTTTCAGCTCAGCCAAAAAACGCCCATTGAGCTGCCCCGCAGCCGCACTGCCGAATTTGAGGAGCTGAATGACTTTTTGGTGCGCATGACCGCCCGCGCCCAGCGCGACTACCAGGGCTTGCAGGAATTCTCGGAGAACGCCTCGCACGAGCTCCAAACGCCCATCGCCAGCATCAAAGCTAAGATTGAGTTGCTGATGGACTCGGACGAGCTGGCCGAAAAGCAGTTGGGCCTGCTCGCGGCCATGCACGACGAGCTAGAGCGCCTCGCCAAAATCAACCAGTCGCTCACGCTATTGGCCAAGCTCGAACACTACGAGTCGCGCCCCGCCGACCTCACCGATTTTAGCCAGCTGGTGCCCGCTACGGAGGCCGCCTTTGCCGACCTCGCCGAGATGAAGGGGCTCACTACCACCCAGCACCTGGCGCCCGCCGTGCGCGTGCCCTTCGATGCCTCGCTGGCGCAGCTGCTGCTCAATAATCTGTTTAGCAACGCCATCCGCCACAACGTGCCGGGCGGCGAAATCCGCCTGGAGCTCTCGGCCACCGAGCTGCTGCTGGCCAACACCGGCCACGCGCCCACGGCCCCCGTCGAGGAGCTATTTGGGCGCTTCAAGAAAGGCAACGCGGCGCTCGATTCCATCGGCATTGGGCTAGCCATCGTCAAGCGCATCAGTGAGTTGTACGGGCACCGCGTCAGCTACGACTATGCCGATGGGTGGCACCGCTTGCGCGTGGTTTTCGCGCCGCCGGTGGGCTAGGGGAGGCGCCTGGCTAGGGGGCAGGGAGGCAGAAAACCGTTCGTCATGCTGAGCATTCTGCGCATCAAGCAGAGACGCAGCGCAGTCGAAGCATATCTATCGCTTCGTTGCTAGTGCTGGGGATTAATTCACCGATAGAGATGCTTCGACTGCGCTGCGCTCAGCATGACGAACGGTTTTCTGGATATACACCCGGACAGTTGCCTTAACGGCAGGCGCGAAAATTTCAAGTAAAGTATAAGCTTTATTTGAAATTTCTATAAAATTGCTACGCTCCTTTGCAATGTCTTCCGGGGTAAGTAACTACTCACTATAGCAAGACGGCCGACTCTCTCCCTTCCCAATGCCCGCCCGCCGATGGCTTCCCTGCTCTCGCCCGTTTTGCTTGCTCCCGCTACGGCGGAGCCCGCCCGGCTGGAAAAAATTTCCAACCGCCGGCTGCGGGCTATCCTGAGCGGCTCGGTCGGCAACCTGGTGGAGTGGTACGATTGGTACGTGTTTTCGGCGTTCTCGCTATACTTCTCCGGCTCATTTTTCCCCTCCGATGATGCCACCGCGCAGCTCTTGCACACGGCTGGCATCTTCGCTCTGGGCTTTTTGATGCGGCCCATCGGCGGCTGGATGTTCGGCCGCATTGCCGACAAAGTGGGCCGCAAGCAGTCGATGACGCTCTCGGTGCTGCTCATGTCGCTGGGCTCGCTGCTCATCGCCCTCACGCCCACCTACCAAACCGTGGGCCTCGTGGCCCCCGTGATGCTGCTCACGGCCCGCCTGCTGCAAGGCCTGAGCGTAGGCGGCGAATATGGCGTGTCGGCCACCTACTTGGCCGAAATGGCCACGCCGCAACGCCGGGGCTTCTATTCCAGCTTCTTGTACCTGACCTTAATAGTAGCGCAGCTACTAGCGCTGGGCATTCAGCTGGTGCTGCAAAAGTGGCTGCTCACCGAGGCGCAACTGCTCGCCTGGGGCTGGCGCATCCCGTTTGCCATCGGGGCAGCGCTGTCAGTAGTGGCCCTCTACCTGCGCCACAACCTCGACGAAACCACTGAATTTGAAGCCCAAAAGCACACGCCCGAAGAGCAGCGCGGTAGCCTGCGGGTGCTCCGGCAGCACCCGCGCGCCGTGCTTACGGTAGTGGGCCTCACGATGGGCGGCACGCTGGCGTTTTACACCTTCACGGCCTACATGCTCAAGTTTTTGGTGAACACGGCGCACATGAGCAAGTCGGCCGCGGCCAATGTCTGCTTCCTGTCGTTGCTGGGGTTTGCGGCCTTGCAGCCGGTATTTGGGGCCCTGTCCGACCGCATTGGGCGGCGGCCGCTGCTCATCTTTTTCGGCCTTTTTGGGGCCGTGGGCACCGTGCCACTGCTCACGGCCCTCAGCCACACCACCAATCCGTGGGTGGCGCTGGGGCTGCTGCTGGTCGCGCTCACCATCGTGAGCGGCTACAGCGGCATCAATGCCGTGGTAAAAGCCGAGCTTTTTCCGGTCGAAATCCGCGCCCTCGGCATTGGGCTGCCGCACGCCCTCACGGTAGCCGTTTTTGGCGGCACGGCCGAATACATCGCGCTTTGGTGCAAGGGCGCGGGCCACGAATCGTACTTCTATTGGTACATCGCGGGCTGCATCGGTATCTCACTCCTGCTGTTTTTGACAATGGCCGAAACCCGGCCCACCTCGCGGCTCAGTCAGCCTGATAAGTAACGTTCGTCAGGCAACCCATAGCGAAGCATTTCGCTCGCACCGCTACAATGGTGTTGAGTAATGCGCCACGTCAGACGCTGCGCGTAACGACCGTAGCAGCCATTTTTGGCCCCATTTTCTTCTGCATCTTCCCACCCACTTTCTCCCTTCTAATATGAAACGCTGGTATTCCAATCTCACCGTGCAGGTGCTCACGGCCATTGCGCTGGGTGTGCTGGTGGGCGCGTTGTTTCCCGCCTTTGGCGCGGCCCTCAAG
>Ga0265780_10006707_pt1 | contig 14234 bp, 16 predicted proteins | sample P1T30metagenome_FD_192432 | JGI IMG/M metagenome (GOLD analysis project Ga0265780, IMG submission 192432) | Plant litter microbial communities from East Loma Ridge, Irvine, California - P1 T30 | ecosystem: Environmental > Terrestrial > Plant litter > Unclassified | place: USA: California... | reverse complement strand
CGCCGTGTCCGACCGCGACTTCGCGATCGAATTCACCGCCGCGGCATCGCTGATCATGATGCACGTGTCGCGCATGTCGGAAGAGCTGGTCATGTGGATGAGCCCACGCATCGGCTTCATCGACATCGCCGACCGCTTCTGCACCGGCTCGTCGATCATGCCGCAAAAGAAAAACCCGGACGTGCCGGAACTGGCGCGCGGCAAGACCGGCCGCGTGTACGGGCATCTCACGGCCTTGTTGACCCTGATGAAAGGCCAGCCGCTGGCCTACAACAAGGACAACCAGGAAGACAAGGAACCGCTGTTCGATACCGTCGACACCGTGCTCGACACGCTGCGCATCTTTACCGACATGGCCGGCGGCATCACCGTGAAAGCCGAGAACATGCGCGCCGCCGCCCTGCAGGGCTATGCCACCGCGACCGACCTGGCCGACTACCTGGTCAAGAAAGGCCTGCCCTTCCGCGACGCCCACGAAGCGGTGGCGCATGCGGTGCGCGCCTGCGACGCGGCTGGCGTCGATCTGTCGGAGATGTCGCTCGAGACCCTGCGCGGCTTCTCGCCGCTGATCGACGACGACGTGTTTGCCGTGCTGACGCTGGAAGGCTCGGTGGCCGCGCGCGACCACGTGGGCGGCACCGCGCCGAACCAGGTGAAGCAGGCGATCGCACGCGTGCGCGGGCAGCTGGCCGGTTGATCAGCCAGCGGCGTTTTCCATGATGGAGAACGGAAGCTGCACGGGATACCGGTTTTGAAACGCACCGGTAAATACCGTAGGGTGGGCACCCCGTGCCCACGCGGAAGCATGCAGAGCGATATCGATATTTGATCCGAATGGTAGCCATCGATTAGCGTTCGCGAATGATCATTTGGACACGTTTCGACAAGGCTGCGGCACGGGTTAACGCCCAGCCAACCATGCGCATCGTTCCGCGTGGGCACGGGGTGCCCACCGTACGTTGTTACGTCGGCGTCAACAATAAAAACCGCGGGCGCATGGATGCCCTCACCGCAGCCAGGCACCGTCGCTCATCAACGCTGCCGGTGAACCCCATTCACCGGGAGTGCATTCTCATATCCCCATCACATACTGCTCGCTCTTCATCCTGCGCGCGGCAAACGCCACGGCCACCCCGGCCAGCAGCAGCGGCAGCATGCAGGTCAGCAGATAAGCCTCCGCCCCCAGCGCCTGCCCCGCAGCGATCGACTGGAACATGGTCTGGTTGGCCAGCACCGGCACCGCATACATCCACGGCTGGGTGCTCAGGTCGAGCATGGGAATCACGATCAGCGGCAGCATCGGCAGCGTGAGCAGGATGCCGGCGCTGGCCTGCGCTTCCTTGAAGGTTTTGGAATTGAGCGCCATCGCCACCTGCGCCGCCCCTACCAGCAGGCACAGCGGCAAGGCGGCCGCGATCACGAGCGCCAGCATCGGCAGGCTCACACGCCAGGTCAGGTTAATCTCTTCCAACGGCAGCAGCGACAGCACGCCATGCGCCACGATCAGTTCCAGCGTCAAGCCGAGCGCCGCCAGCGCGGACGCCGCCAGCCACTTGCCGGTCACCAGGTCGCGCGCCCGCATTGGCTGGGCCATCAGCACTTCGAGCGAGCGCCGCTCGCGTTCGCCGGCGGTGCTGTCGATCGCCATCGACAGACCGAACAAGGCCACCGGCATGAAGAACATACCGAGGAATAAGCTGACGCGCTTGCCGGCGCCGGCGGCGGCGTCGCCGGTGTCGTAACGCTCCAGGCGCAAGGGCGATAGCACCACCGGCGACACGCCGTGGGCCGCCAGGCGCGCGCCCGCGATGCCGTTAGCGTAGGTGCGCAAAATCGCTTCCAGCTCCAGGCGCTGCTCGCCCTTCTCGAGTGACGAGTCGAACCATAGCTCGATCGGCGCCGGCCGCGCCGCGGCATAGTATGCGCCAAACTCGGAGCCGAGCCTGAGCACACCCACCACCTTCTTTTCGCTCAGCAGCGCCTTGATGTCGGCGTCCGCCATCGGGCCACGTTCACGCACGTTCACGCTTTTCTCGCGCAGCTGCGCCAGCAGGTTCGGCGCCTGTGCGCCACCAATCACCACCAGCTCGATGCCGGCCTTTTCGGTGCGCGTGCCGCGTTCGATCATGGTGTGCAAGAACAGGCCGACCAGCGCCGGGTACAGCAGGGTCAGCATCAGGAGCATGGTCAGCGTGCGCTTTTCGCGCAGGGCTTCGAGCAGTTCCTTGTTCATTACCACCAGCCACAACATCGGTTTCTTATGCTTCATGCTGCGATCCCCTCGTCGGTGCCCACCAGGTGCACAAAGGCGTCTTCCAGGCTGGCGATACCGGTTTGCCGGCACAGTTCATCGGGTGCGCCCTGGGCCACGGTGCGGCCCTTGGCAATCACGATCACGTCGTCGCAGAGCCCGGTCACTTCCTGCATCACGTGCGTTGCCAGGATGATGCAGCAGCCCTCGGCACGCAGGGCCGCCAGCGCACGGCGCAAGGCGCGCGTGCTCATCACGTCCAGGCCGCGCGTTGGCTCGTCCAGCAGCAGGTTGCGTGGCCGGTGCAGCAAGGTCCTGGCCAGCGCCACCTTGATGCGCTGCCCTTGCGAAAAGCCTTTGCAGGGACGGTCCAGGATATCGTCCAGGCCGAGCAATGCGGTCACTTCATCGGTGCGGCGCGCGATGGCGGCCTTGCTCATGCCGTTGATTTGCCCGAAGTAGCGCAGGTATTCACGCGTGCTGAGGCGCTCGTACAGACCGAACTGGTCGGTCAACAGGCCGATGCTGCGGCGCGCTTCCAGCGGATCGGCCGCGGGGTCGATGCCGTCGATGCTGACCGCGCCGCGGTCGCGGCTGACCAGGCCGACCAGGGTGCGCATCAGCGTGGTCTTGCCGGCGCCGTTCGGGCCCAGCAGCGCGGTGGCGCGGCCATTGGCGGCGCTGAAGCTGACGCCGGCCAGGGCCTCTACTTCACCAAAACGTTTGTAAATGTCTGTGACTTCGATCATGGCTGCTCCTCAGGGATGGATGCCGGCGTGGCCGAGCTGGAATGGGGAAAGAGCGACGTCGTCCAGGCAGCGCGCATCGAGCGCTTGCCGCGGCTGGTCGAGGAAGCTGCGCAGCAGGCGTGGCGCGCAGCCGAGGGCCGAGACGCCATGGCCGGCATGGCGCACCACCACCTGCTGGGCGCGCGGCATGGCGCGGGCGGCGCTGGCGGCGCCGGACGGCGGCGTGACCGGATCGAGCGCGCCGGACAGCAGCAGCACCGGCGCCGCGATCGGCGTGTGCGATGGCGCAGCGGCGGCCGGCACCTGCGTCAGCGGACAGAGTGCGGCGATGCGCCCGGCGTGGCCGCGCAGGAAGGAGCCGCGCTCGTCGGCGTCGCGCAGCGCCGGTGTCAGGCGCGGGATGTCTTCCGCGCACAGCACCGCCAAAAACAGCGGCATCGCCAGGTAGCCGTCCGGAGACACATCGGCCCCGGTAAAGCCGCGCGCGATGAAGGGGCCCCAGTTGCCCTGCCAGGCGTTGTGGATCAGGTAAGGCAGGCGCTGGCTCTCGGCCGGCGCATACAGGCTGCGCTGGATGGTGTACACGAAGCGCATGTTCGACAGCGCCACGTGCGTTGCCTGCGCCGTGCGCGGATGGGCAAAGTCGAGGGTGACGGCGCCGGCATCCACGCGCGCCAGCAGCCCATCGAATTCGGCGCGGAGATGAGGAAAGGCCTTGGCGCAGGCCGCGTCGGCGGCGCAGCGCTCGAACACGCCGTCGAGCGCGCGCTGGGCATCGGCGGCGCTGGCCGGAATCACGCGCTCGGGCGCGGCCACGCCGTCGAGGATCAGGGCACGCACGCTGGTCGGGTAACTGCGCGCATAGGCTTGCCCGAGGCGGGTCCCGTAGGAACCGCCAAACACGTTCACCTGGCCGTAGCCGAGCGCCAGGCGCACCCGTTCCAGGTCGTGCGCGGCGTTCGCGGTAGTGTAGGCGGCGAGCGGGTGCGGCAAAGTCTGCACGCAGCGCGCGAACGCTGCGGCCATGGCGGCGTCGTCCGCGGCTTCTTCGATTGGCTCGCCAGGGCAGCGCAGCTTGCCGGAGAGGCCAGTCCCGCGCTGGTCGATGAAGACGATGTCACGCGTGGCGCGCACCCGCTGGAAGATGGTGGCATGGGTGCCGGCCAGGCCAGACCCAGCCTCGCCCGGCCCGCCGGCCAGCACGAACAAGGGATCCTGGCCGGCCGCCTGGCGAAACGCCGGCGCCACCGTCACGTGCAGCTGCAACTGCGGCCCGGCGGGACGCTGCGGGTCGAGCGGCACTGCCACGGCGTGGCAGCGCAAGGTCTCCTTGCTGCCGGGGAGATGGCACTCGCGCCCGACGCTGGTGGCAACGGCAGTGGCGGCATTCGCATATGCGGCGATGCAGGAAATCAGGACGAGCACCGCCCATGAAATACGTAATTTCATTTTCAAACTCCTGAACATGTGAAAGTCGAGGCGCGTCAGCGCCTTGGTGAAGCCAGGGCGTGCAGCCTCAGCGGTCTGGATTGCGCAGACTTCGGATGCGCAGCACCAGGCGCACCATCGCGTACACCGTGATACCAACCAGGATCAGCGTCATGACGGCTACCCTGGGGGTGGCCAAGTGCTCCCAGCCTTTAATCGACAGCAAGACGAGCGTGGGCAGCCAGGCCAGGGCGAACAGCCACAGCAGGCGCTGGTATTTCCTGATGCGCGATGCGGTATCGGTAAAGATTTCCGGGGTGCGCCCGGCACGGGTTGGCGTGCGCCAGTACTGCCAGCCGAGCTCGCGATCGACGTGCTCCCAACCAGCATCGGCAAACAGTTGCAGATAGTCGGGCGAGGTGCGGCGCGTCTGGAAGTCGAGGCGGTAGGTCATCTCGGCCGGTTCGCCGCGCCGGAAAGTGAATTTGCAGCGCAGCCAGCTGACCCTGTGCAGGTGCAGGCCCTGGCGCGCCATGTCTTCCAGCCAGTGCTCGATTGCATGGTCGGCGTCGTCCCAGAAGAACCGGTATTTGGTGACCAATTGCGCGCTCATGCTGGATCTCCCTTCGTCGACAGTGGAACCACCTTGTTGCCGTTGCTGACCATGATCCGCAGGCGCCGCACCTGTTCCGCCAGCACCTCCCTGCCGCGCTCGGTCATCGCATACGACTTGCGGCGCGCTTCCTCCTTCACCATCAGGATCAGGCCCTGCTTTTCCAGCGTGGCAAAGGCGCCATACAAGGTGCCGGGCCCGATGACCACCGTGCCCTCGCTGATGGCCTCGACCTTTTGCATGATCGAGTAGCCATGCAAGGGCTCGTCGAGCGCGACCAAAATGTAATAGGTCGCCTCCGACAAGGGGAGGTATTTTCCGTAATCAATTGCTGCCATGTTGAACTCCTGGGTTGATACAGACTCCGGCTATACCTGAACCCGATATAGTGAGTTCCGATATATCGGGTTACGACATAGTAGCAAGGCCTTGTTTTTTGTCAACGAGAAAATGAAAGTCGCGGCGATCGGTACCGGATCGGCCATCGCATGGCCGCGCGCAGATTCGATCCGCAGATTATTGCTACGTATAAAATTTGCTCCTACACTAAGCCGCATCTATGGAGCAAGCACCCCACCCCTCATCACGCACATGACGCAACAATCAGAAGTGAATTCCTCCGAAGTCTGGGCCAAGTGGCTGAGCCGCGCGGCTTGCGCGGGCTGGCTGCTCTCGCTGGCGCTTCCCGCTTTCATGGTCAACCCGAATGACCAGCCCCTGCTGGGCCTGCAGGTGCTATTGATCGGTCTCTTGTTCGGGTGGTATGTCGGCGGGTGGGCAGCCTATGCGAACATCTTCTTCGCCGTGGCGGTGATCCTGCTGCTATCGGGCCGCCGGGCGCGCTATACGATTGTTGCGATGCTGGCCCTGGCGGCAACGATACCGTTCTTCCGGGGCGCGATTATCGAAGAAGGCTCGGGCACGCTCGAGCCGGTGGTGAGCTGGGGCTGGGGCGCCGTGCTCTGGGTCCTGTCCCTGGTGTTGCTGGGCATCGCCGCCGGCTTCCGGGGCGGACTGTTCTTGCCGGCGGGCGCGAAACGCTTGTCCGGCTTGCTGCTGGCTTGCCTGGCGCTCGTTGGCGCGCCCGGCATTTACCAGCGCCTCATGGCAAACGAGCAGGAGCGCGCTTCCACCCTGGCGCCTGGCATGGCATTCACCATGGAAGCGCCTTGCGGTGTGGCGCTGACCACCGCCGACGCGCCACGCCTGCCGCCCGGCACCGTCGTGACGCTCGATATCGACCCGGCGCTGGTGAAGCCGGGCGCCGAGCCTGTTCTCACGCTGCCGACGCTCTTCCACTACCAGGAAGGCGCTGTCGCCTGGATCACGCACCATGATCCAGCTGCCCCAGGCAGCGACGTGAAGCTGCGGATAGCAGCCACCCCGCTACCCGCCGTGCTCCAGGCGCGCAAGACGCCGGAAGGCGCGGTGCTGCGGCTGTTGCGCCAGCGCGCAGGGCCAGTGCTGTACGAGCAGCGTTTGAAAGCGACCACATCGATTGGCGGCAGGGCACGCTACTGTCCGCTGCCGGCCGGCTCCGGCAAGAATGCCGCGAAACTTGGCTACGATATCGAACTGTTGCGCGCCGCAGGACAGGCGCCGGCATCGCCTTCTCCGGCCAAGCTGGCGGACGAAATCGGCCGCATTCCCTGCAGCCTGGGCGAGGATGACGAAGATGGCGTGGCGGGCTTGCGCAGCTGGGACGGGCGGCAAGTCATTTTGCAGCCTGCATCGATTCGCACGCGGCCTGGTTTCTGTTCCGCTTCCTACATCGTCTTGACCTACGTCAGCGAGCATTCCGCATCAGGGCCTTCCGACCTGAGCCCGGTGGGCATGGTGTATGACCGCAAGACCTTGCGCCCCCTGGCCAGCTTCAATGACGGGCGTGTCTGCCGCTCCGGAAGGTGCCCGGAAGCGCCGCGCGACCTGGTCACCGGCTTCCGGCTGAGCGGCAAGGAACTCGTGCTCGAAACGGCGGCGGGCGATCTGGTGGCGCAGCGCACGAGGTAGCCCGCAATAGCAGCGCCATCGTTTTCGATTGCCCGATGGCGCGTTCGGTGTCAGCATGCATGCTTGATAACAACATCGACCGCGCATGGACACCCAGCTCTGGCTGATCTGCTTCCTGACCTTCGTCATCCACCTGATCGGCACCCTGGCCTACTCGGTGCGCATCGCCGGCGTGCGCACGCGCCGCATCGCGGTGTCGTTTGCCCTGTTCAGTATCCTGGTGCTGGTCTCGCGCACTTCGAATTCCTTCCTCGGGCCCTTCCTGGCCAAGCGGGTCGAATCGAACCTGGCCGGTACCGTGGTGACGGATCTGCTGTCCGATTTCCGCTGGCTGCTGGTCTCTGCCTCGCTGGCAACGATTGCCGGCGCGCTCTTGATCCCGACTTTCCAGCGCGTGTTCTGCCGCGCCGTCGAGCACTTCCAGGTGCACCGCTCGGTGCCGAAGCTGATCCTGCATGGCTTCTTCAAGGGCGGCCTGTCCTATGTGCGCCATTCGGCCACGCTGCCGGCGGCGCCCCAGGTTGGCAAGCCGAGCAAGGGTAGCGCTGTTTCCTGGTCAATCATTCTGCTGAACATAGGCGCGGCCGCGCTCTGGACCGTGGGCGTGTTTGCCGCCCTGTACGCCGGCGCGCTCGATCCAGCAGTGCGCGTTACCTCCAGCACGCTATCGTCCATCATCAACGGCGGCGCCACCATCATGATGGCCGTGTTCATCGACCCGCATTTGTCCGGCATGACCGACGACGTGGTGGAAGGCAAGCTCGATGAAGCGAAATTCCGCCAGGGCATCGTGTGGCTGGTCGGCAGCCGCCTGGCCGGCACCTTGCTGGCGCAAGCCTTACTGGTGCCCTCGGCACTGGTGATTGTCTACGTTGCCCAAATCATTTGAAGGCTGCAAGGCGGCGCACGGTTGAAACGCCCACAGAACGCATTCCCGGCATCTGGCTAGAATCACCTTCAAGCCATATCGCAGGGGAATCACATGCATCGCTATAAAAATCGCAGCGGAGAATCCGGCGTGCTTGCCTATGACATCGGCCGGCGCTCGATCACGGTCGAGTTTTCCGGCGGCACCCGCTACCTCTACACCGACCAGAGCGCCGGCGCCGAGAACATCACCGAAATGCAGCGCCTTGCCACACTCGGCAGCGGCCTGTCGACTTACATCAGCCAGGTCGTGCGCGAGCGCTATGCGCGCAAGCTCAACTGAGCTGCGCCGCCAAGCTGAACCAAGCTGAACTGAATCAGGAACCAATGAATCCAAGCACCCTGCCCGACCGCGGCTATGCCGCCTTCCTGTTCGACATGGATGGCACCCTGCTCACCTCGATCAAATCGGCCGAGCGCGTGTGGAGCGCCTGGGCCCTGCGCCACGGGCTCGACGTCCATACCTTCCTTCCCACTTTGCACGGCAAGCGCACCCACGACACCATCCGCCAGCTCGGACTGCCCGGCGTCGACCCGATTGCGGAAGCCGCCTGGATCACCGCCGCCGAGATCGAGGACGTGGCCGACATCGAGGAAATTGCCGGCGCCGCCGCGTTTCTCTCCAGCCTGCCGCGGGAACGCTGGGGCATTGTCACCTCGGCGCCGCGCAAGCTGGCCATTGCACGCCTGGCGGCGGCGGGCTTGCCTTCGCACCGGCTGCTGGTAGCGTCCGAGGATGTGGAACACGGCAAACCGGCGCCCGACCCTTTCCTGCTGGCTGCGCGCAAGCTCGGCGTGGCCGCGGCCGATTGCCTGGTGTTCGAGGACACGCAAACCGGCCTGCGCTCGGCAGCGGCGGCCGGCATGGACAGCGTCGTCATTACCCTGACCCACACGCATCCGATGGACACCGACGTGCCCGCTGTGCTCGACTACGCCGACCTGCAGGCGCACATGGATGCGGACGGTCAGCTGCACGTGCTGCGCAAGAAGGCCTGAACCGCAGCCTGCCAACCCGCTCGCTCAGGCGCCAAACGCGCCATCGATGGTGTGCATCGCGCCGGTGACGAAGCCCGCTTCCGGTCCCGCCAGCCAGGCCACCATGCCTGCCACGTCTTCCGGCCGGCCATGGCGCTTGAGCGCCATGAAGCCATGCAGCAGGTCTCTCATCGGTCCATCGGCCGGGTTCGCATCGGTATCGATCGGGCCGGGCTGGACGACATTGACGGTGATCTCGCGTGGCCCGAAGTCCCGCGCCAGGCCGCGCGCCAGGCCTTGCAGTGCGGACTTGCTCAGCGCATACGCCGCCATGCCCGGGACTGGCATCCGGTCGCCGTTCACCGAACCGATGACGATGATGCGTCCTCCCTGCGGCATATTGCGCGCCGCCTCGACCGACGCGTGATACGGGGCGTGAACATTGATACGCAGCAGGCGATCGACCGCGTCCGGATCGAGTTCGAGTGCATTGCCGAACAGGGCGATGCCAGCGTTCACGACCAGCACGTCGAGCGGCCCGCTATTGCGCACCACGGCAATCACGGCATCGCGGTCCGCACTGTCGGTTAGCAGCGCAGTACTCCCGGTTTCGGCAGCCAGGTCCTGCGCAGCCCCTGGCGACCCGGCGTAGGTAAAGCTGACGCGCGCACCGTCGGCCACGAAACGGCGTACGATCGCGGCGCCGATGCCACGGCTTCCACCCAGTACGAGCACCGACTTGTCTTTGAAAATAGCCATCGAGCACCTCTATGCAATTAATGTAGGAGTCGCTACAATAATCTTCCTGCAGCCCAAGTCAAGCGATTTATATAGTGACCACTAAAAATATATTGCGGCCCCGTGGCCGGCCACGGCAGTTCGATCCCGAGCATGCGACCGAAGTGGCGCAGCAGCTGTTCCATGCGCGCGGCTACGATGATGTGAGCGTGGCCGACGTGACCGACGCCCTGGGAATCAAGACGCCCAGCTTTTATTCCGCCTTCGGCAGCAAGGCAGGTTTGTACGACCGGGTGATCAACCGCTACGCCACCAATGGCGCCATTCCGCTGGCCGATCTGCTGCGCCCCGACCGTCCGGTTGTCGAGTGCCTGACAGCATTGCTGGAAGCAGCCGCACGCCTCTACGCCGCCAATCCCGCCACGCCCGGCTGTATCGTGCTGGAAGGCTGCCACAGCAATGACGAGGAAGCCCGCAGCGCGGCGCGCGCCGCCCACGCGGCGGCCGAGCAGGCGATCTGTGCCTACATCGCCACACGCTATCCGGATCAGGCGCAGGACATCACGGCGTATGTCAGCACCGTCATGAACGGTCTTTCAGCCAAGGCCAGGATGGGCCAGAGCCAGGCCAGCCTGCTTTCCAGCGCCCGCCTCGCCAGCCTCGCCCTGGCGCAAGCGCTGCCAGGCTAGGATTCTTGCAGCCACAAGTGCAGGCAGAGGATCGCAAGCGGCACCGCCAGCGCCACGAAGCCAAAGGCCAGGTAGGCAAACGCGGCCGCGCCGCAACCCAGGGCAAACGCCAGCACCGGCCAGAAGAACTTGGCGCAGCGCGCACGGGTGGCGGCATCGGCTGCGCCACGCAGGCGGTCGACCGTGTCGATGACCAATTGCGTCACGTTCCCCGTCATCATCGAGGTCGGCGCCAGCTGGGTCAGCACCAGTTTGCTGGCTGCGCTGTGCGCACCCATCGCGGCGGCGCCGAGCAGGCCGGCTATAAGCGCCAGTGTTCCCGCGCTCCTGGCGAGCGGTTCGGCCAGCATGCCGCACACCATGAAGCCCAGCAGCAGAACCAGTTGCAGCAGATAAGCCGGCTTGACCGCGGCCTTGCCCTGCCGCTCGCAGCGCGCCACCAGCAGCCGCGCCGCCGCCACACCCAGGATAAACGCCGGAAAAGCCAGGAGTTTCAGCAGCGATGGCGTCTGGGCCGGGTCGGCCGCCGCTACCGCGATCAACACGAAGTTGCCGGTCACGTGGGCCGTGAACAGGCCGAACAGGGCGATGAAGCCGAGCGTGTCGACATAGCCGGCCAGGAAGCCCATGCTGGCCCCCTGCAGGCGCTGGAAGCGGATCGAAGGAGATAGCTGCGGCGCTGCTGTGCTCTGGGTGAGATGTGCCTGCATGATGTCGCTCCTGGTGCGCCGGGCTGCTGGCCCGGCGTGGTGGATGAAGACGATGGGCTTAGCGTACAGCAGCAGGCACGGGCGCCAGTACCTCGTTATGGCCTTTGTTGCGCGCCGCAGCCTTGTGCAGCATCGTGTAGGCATAGTCGACACCCATGCCGTAGGCGCCCGAGTGCTCGGTAACGATCTTCATCACGGCGTCATAGGTGTCGCGGTGCGCCCAGTCGCGCTGCCATTCGAGCAGCACCTGCTGCCAGGTGACCGGCACCACGCCAGCCTGGATCATGCGCTGCATGGCGAAGTCGTGGGCTTCCTTGGTGGTGCCGCCGGAAGCGTCGGCTACCATGTAGATCTCGTACTCGCCTTCCAGCATGGCGCAAAGTGCGAAGGTGGTGTTGCAAACTTCGGTCCAGAGGCCAGCGACGATGATTTTCTTGCGGCCGTTGGCCTTCAGGGCGTCGCGTACTTTCTGGTCATCCCAGGAATTCATCGAGGTCCGCTCGAGGATGGGGTGGTCTGGGAAGACATCCAGGATTTCGGGGTAGGTCTTGCCGGAGAAGGACTCGGTTTCGACGGTGGTGATGATGGTCGGGATATCGAAGGCCTTGGCCGCCTTGGCCAGGCCGACCACGTTGTTCTTCAGGGTCTGGCGGTCGATCGATTGCACGCCGAACGCCATTTGCGGCTGGTGGTCGATGATGATCAGTTGCGAATTGTGTGGGGTCAGGACTTCCAGTTTGGCGGTGTTCATGGTGTGCTCCTCTATGTGAAATGAATGGATTTCATCGATCGCTTCGATGCTTGTTCAACTTTCGCTTTTTTGCTACCCTGCTTTGCTGCTATGCGATGGCGTCATTATGCGTGGCTGAAATGGAAACAAAAAACGAGTTATTTACCAATCAATCATCGAATTTTTTGAACGAACATGATGAGTGCTGAACTGCTGCCATTGGTCCTGCTGCCGGGGTATATGCTGGATGGATCCTTGTGGGATGAGGTGATGGAAAAGTTGCCGCCGGCGCTGCCTGTCCTGCGCTTGCCGCTGGGGCCAGGTTCGACCATGGAAGAGATTGCGTGGAGCGTCGCGCAGGCTGCGCCCGCGCGGTTTGTGCTAATCGGGTTTTCGCTGGGCGGCTATGTGGCGCGCAAGGTGGCGGAACTGTTTCCGGAGCGGGTTGCGGGGCTGGTACTGGTGGCGACTTCATTGCAGGCCGACAGCGAGGAGCGGGCCAGGGCCAAGCAGCAGGCGATTGCGGCCATGGATCCGGCAAGTTTCCGTGGCTTGAGCGCGGGTGCGATTTCCGGATCGCTGCATCCGGACCGGCGGGGCGACAAGGAGCTGGTAGCGCGGATTCGCGACATGGGCCGGCGGCTGGGACATGCGGCGATGGTGGTGCAGTCGAATCTGCGGCGCGATGGGATTGCGGCGGAATCGTTGCGGTGCCCGACACTGGTGATCGCGGCTGTGCAGGATCCGCTACGCAGTGCGCAAGAAGTCAGGGAGCTGGCTCAGGCGATTCCGGGTGCGCGGCTGGAAGTGATTGAGGATACAGGGCATATGCTGCCGTTGGAGCAGCCGGAACTGCTGGCAAGTGTGATTGGGGCCTGGTTGGACGAACAGAAAAATGCCTGGTAAAGGCGGCAGCCCCCGTTTGCGATATCAATCGTCTTGAAAAAAACCACCTCCTTGCTACAGCAAATATAAAAACCTTACACTAAGGCATTCAATATCGCCAAGCAGGGAAAACAATGTCAACTTGGTCGCCGGATGCGGTAAAAGAAATTGCATCGTTTACCAACGACAGCACGCGAACATTCGCCGCAAGCAGAAAAAAAGCCGTATGGCTGTTCCTGGGCTCCCTTTGCTTTATCGCGCTTGGCGTCTGGATTTCGTCCGAGAAGCCATGGCTAGGCTGGATCACCGTTGCCTTCTCTACATTAGGGATTCCGGCTTCATTCGCCATGTTCCTGCCTGGGGCCATGTATCTCAAGCTTGACGCGGAAGGCTTCGAGCTCAAATCGCTCTTCAACACACACAGGACCAAGTGGACGGATGTTGCCGGATTCCGTATCGGCACCCTACACCACAACAGGATGATCGCGATTGTCTATCATCCTTCATACCAGCGGCAGAAGCTTGGCCGCGCACTTGCCTCATCCCTGGCGGGAATGGAAGGCGCCATCCCGAACAGCTATAACGCTTCCCTGGACGAGATTCTACAATCACTGGATATGTGGAAGTCACGTTTTGGTTGAAGCGCGCGGGAATAGGCAGCCTGGACTGCAGGTGCCGACTTGAGCGACACCTTGCGTCCAGTCCTCAAACCTGACGCGCTCCTGTTTCCTCGTCTTACACGATCGACTTGCAGCGGCGTCCGGCCCTGCTCAGTCCGACGGCGCCAAGGGCCAGCAGCGCGATGCTCGATGGCTCTGGAATCCTGTTAGGGCCGATATAGCTGGGGACGATGCGCGGCACGCCGTACTCGTACCCGTCCATCGAATCGAGATAGGCTGCCAGATTCGGATCCACCGCGCCGCGGGTTACAGAGCCCGTCAAGGTTCCCGCATAGGTCACCGGCGGCTGGTTTTCATAGAGGTCGGCAAAGTACTTTGCGGTGTAGATAAAATCGCCGCCTTTGCCACGCGAGAACGTTACGTTCAGCGTTGTGAAATGATCGGCGCCGTAGTAATCCTCGATGGTGAAGTTGGTTGGCCCGTTGTTTCGGAAATAGGTGCTTGCGCCAGTCAGAAGAACGTCGCCCTCACCGGTCAATGGATAGAAATAACTGCCAAACGCATACTCATCCACTGGATCGTTCAACTGGAAGGAAAAGAGTGCGATCGATTGATCGGTATCGTGCTGGACGATGTAACCTTCCAGTCCCCGGTAATCCGGTCCAAAATGAAAATCATATTGGACATAGCCGGCGGATGCATTCAGCGAGACCAGCGCAGTTGCTGCGAAAGCGAGGAGTTTTTTGATCATGGCTCAGTCGATATGGTTGATGGAATCTTACGCAACCAGCAGATGCAACTGTTGTGCCATCGGAAATAAGCTATACAAGTCAATTACTTGAACCCGGCGTATGCAGCATGCATGCTGCCCTGTAAGAATCGCCGACAATAAAAAAGGTGCGATCC
>Ga0265780_10006706_pt1 | contig 14234 bp, 17 predicted proteins | sample P1T30metagenome_FD_192432 | JGI IMG/M metagenome (GOLD analysis project Ga0265780, IMG submission 192432) | Plant litter microbial communities from East Loma Ridge, Irvine, California - P1 T30 | ecosystem: Environmental > Terrestrial > Plant litter > Unclassified | place: USA: California... | reverse complement strand
GATAATAGGCAGCCAGCCCACTTCGGTGTGCGAATGGTTCAGACCAAGTGTTGAGATGCGAGGTGGGGCTTGGTGATGATGCAAAGACGTGCGATCTGATGTCTTTTTTACTGCTTGGCGATAGCGTGCATCGTATCTTTGAGGCTAGCTGGGTGATTGGATGCCTCTTGCAGCACCGTTACCACCACCTCGCATGCCGGAATCACATCCGCCTTCAACGGCTCGACAACGTCCACAGTAGAGTTTGTCATGCGATGAAAAAGATTTAATATTATAACCGCCCTGTGCTTCTATATTCAGGCTGCGAGTGTGTAAGAAAGAGCTCACTCATGCTCATTGCTATATGCAAAATTACATCCCGCATCGTCACATTTACATGATACGCAGGGCGGCAGAGCCCTCTGCGTGGATATCTAATAACCTCGACATTTGCACCAGACGCCACGCTACCCAAACAATCGCCCTCTCGAGGACGCATCTCAAAGCATCTCAAAAACAGTAGATCCACGAGCCCTCGCAACGCCCAAAACTCATCATGTCGAATTTGCAGGTGCAGTTGGTGGTGGGCTTGTATGAGGTGTAGCCTCTGCACTCGTAGATTGAGTAGCATGTTCAGGGGTTGATGGTCGAGGGTCTGGCGATTGGCTCTCAGCCACAGTAGACAATGGCTGTGATTGCTCTGGTGCAGACGGTAAGGCAGCCTGTTCCGCTGCAGGGTACATTTGTGTGGCTAGAGGCGAGCTAGGTGAGGGGACAATAGACTGTGATTCCTGTTGTTGAATAGCAGGAGCTGCGACCGGTTTCTGCGGAGAGGTAGTTGGTGTGGCTTGGTTGGAGCCTTCAAATAGAGGCTGCGAGCCTTCCATTGATCGTCCTCGACCATTGGGACTGTCTTGCGGCGCCCTTAGGTTTTGCGGTGGAGGCAGGAAGCTGGAACTGCCAGGGGGACTCTTTGCCCGTTCTCGCTTGTCCGCACGCTCTTTATGGTCCTGTCTCATCTTGTGAAACCAGTCGAACGCACTTCCCTTTTTGTCTGGCTTGTCGGAATCCGGAGGGCTTCCATATGCTGTGGAAAGATCCGAGTTCTGATGAGAGTCGTATTGCAGACTTCGCCGAGAGCCACTCGCTCCCCATCCAGAACTACTGCCAAATGAGCTCATGCTCTTGTCGCCCCCAGGTACTGAACCGTGCAAGTCAGTCTGACTGGCAGTGGGGGTTGCTCGACTTTCGCCTCGCTTGTGGCCCTTCCAGAAACTTCGCTTCTCTTCCTTGATCTCTTCGGTCGGATCGGCAGTCTCAGAGTACTCAGTCGCAGTGGAATGAGAGCGATATGAACCGGATGGTGACATGCTGGGCTTTAGCGTTGTACCGGAATTCCGCGAAGAGACAGCATCGTTGTTGTGTGACAAGGCATCCTTGGAGCCACTTGAGTGTGAGTAACCATGGGCAAAGGGAAGCTGTGGAGGATGCAGCGGCGAATGCTGCGATGGGGGAATGTGTACCATGCCAACGCCAATGTCACCACCTGTGAGGGAGTGTGTAGAGCTATGGGCGCTCGAAATGGCACTGCTCGGAATGCGTTTCTTTTGGAGTTTGTTTGGCTTTCGACCTTCTCTTGCATCACTGGACGGCGATGCGCCGGCCTTGGCCAGAATCTGGGTGAAGGTGCGCGTAGCTGGTGTCATATCAGCAGGTGGGCCTGAATCGACTGGACCCTCCATGAATTCGGTCCTCTCTCGTGTCGGCGTCAAGTGAGGACTGCGTTGACCCGTGGTAGAAGAAGCAGGGGGTAAAAGATCCGGGGCTGCCTGTGCAGTTGCGCTTGGTGTCACGTCTTCGCTTGGCGGTATGATGCCAGGTGATGGGAGAGGAAACGCTCCGGGAATTTGATTGAGGGCGGGCGTGACGAGTGCTGGTTTGCCCTGCGGTATAGTTGTCATTGGTGGTGCAGGGGGCATTTCGATCTTTGTTGGCGGCATTGTCACCGCGCGCTGAGGACTCGTCTCAGGCATCTCTTCCACTGGCTTTGTCGCAATTGGTACATTTACAGTTTCTGGCCTGGCTGGTGCTGCTACTGCTGCAGGCTCTGCAGCCTTGGGTGTTGTCGTGTTTGCCGACTCCGAGCTGCCATTCGCTTTTGATACCGGTCCTAAACTTGCCACAATAGCAGCAGCCTCTGCAGATATTGGCGATGTCAAAGGGTTCTTTGGTTCATCGGCGTTGGGTGTAGATGGGCCTGACATTTCTCTTGGGAACCGCGGGCTGTTGAGTGCTGGAGATCGCTTGGAAGGCAGAGTGTTGCTCCTATGCACACCGGAAGCGGTGGGCGTGGCAAAGGCAGGCGTTATGGGACTTGGGACAGCTCCAGAATGTCTAGAACGCTTGGAAGAGGTGGAAACATTTCTGCGCACGCCATAGTTCCTGCGTATGCTTTCTGCACCCGCACTCGATGTGGTGGATGCTGAACGGCCGATGCCAGAATTGTTGCGTCCAGGAGTGGTAGGAGTCCTGGCCTGCGGAGTAGATGGACCGCTCTCTATCTGCTTCACAGTCCCTTCGTCTACAGCAGTACCCTCCATACCGATCAAGAAGTGGTCCTGATTGTCAATGAGGAAGATGAGCACATCTTGACTCAGCCGATAATCGGCGGGAGACATGTCATGCTGTGGATGAGACAGGATACCAGGCTGAAAAATGGCTGCAAGATTGTGAGTCGTCATTTTGTTAACATCAGACTTGGCAGCAAAGACTGCCAGCAGATCCAGAATGTACAAGAGCAGCTGGCGGTTGAGGGATGGCAATCCTTTGATCAAATGTTGATATATCCGCACCGCTGCATCGGGATCAAATCCTCCCGTGGATGGGGATTGTCCTTCTATGTATCCTACTGCCTCGGCCTGATGGCCACGCAGCGGTTGGCGAAACGGATCATAGTTCCCGAGTGGTATGATTGGTTCCGGAAGGTTGTTGAAATATCTGCGTAATATGTTGGCCGCGTCGTGCACTGTGTAGCCTGTCCAGTCGAGGCCTTTTCCATATCTCGGCGGGGTGTCAAATGCAGTCTTGAGCTCTTTGATCCTCTTTTCCGACCCCGCTAGTCGGAATATGCCTTCAACGTCGGTCGCTGCTTGGTATTAGCATGTGAAGAGCCACGCAAAATCGAGCAACGGACCCTTTTCCTTGAGATAGACACCGCATTTTGCGACTACGATGGGCACGTAGCCGTAGATGTAGCTTTCTCCGTGCTCGTTGAAGAGCGATATGGCTACGTTTGCATAGGGTATGCTCTGTATGAGGGGTACGCCGAAAATCCCTGGCTGGGCCTCTGTGTGTAACAATAAACGTTAGTATATGCATGCGATTTGGATTGGCGGGGAGGTTGCAGGCGCTCAGAGGGCGAGCTTCGGCCTTGTCAGGTACGGCTGACGACCTGAGAGCGCTGCAGTCGGAGCTGGCACATGTGCAGGCCCAGGGGCCGCGGAGAGGTCGTACCTTTTTCGTCCTCCTTTTTCGCAGGGCGTTTGCTAAACTGCCTCCACCACGACGTCAGGTCGCGCTTAGCAGACGCAGGCTCTGGTGTTTGGAGCGCTGTGGGCTGGGGCTCCCCGTTGCGCACGCGCGGCGTATGCGCGTGGTTCTGCATGCCCGGATTCGGCATGGCGGGCGAGCTGAAGAGCGTCGCGGCTCTCCGGTGGGTGGCTTCGGCGGCGGAGAGTGGATGGCAGCGCGGTGCGGAGTCGCGATATTCAGCTGGAGGTGCAGTTGCAGTTGGCCAAAAGTGGGTAGGCGGCAGCAGTCTGGGGCCGCGACGTCACAGCGAACGCGAGGGACTCAGCGCGCGCGCTGGGCACGGCGTGTTGGCGGATGAGTAAGAGTGGGCGGACGGCGGGCGACGCAGTCGTGTGTGGTGCGATGTTGGCGTACACTGAACACGGCGGAGCTCGAGTAACGGCAGCGGTTAGGGGCACTGACGAAGGACAGCAGCTAGCGGCCTGGTGGTTGTGGCTGTCGGCCAATCGACAGAATCCTGGATAGACGGCACCACGTCGCCTGACGTGCAAACACAGGACAGGAGGGCTGGGACGGGGGAATGCAGGCGGCAGTTGCGCGCGTCGATCAATAGCGAATGCGATATAGAAAGAGGCTGTTGGTGATTCTGACGTCTATATCGCTGTCCTGGTTCAATAATAAAGAGGCCTTGGCGAAGACGGGCACAGGTACAAGCGCGTGGCCGGCGACAGGAGACAATATTATCGACGTCGTGCGGACAGGGCGTTCCAGGCTTCTCGAGATATTGTGGGGGTTGGACTGCTGCATCGAGCGCCGGGAAGCTAGGGCCACTTTCGAAATTTAGGAAGGAGCCCTGAGCTCATAGCAAGAGCAGCCACGACCACCCTTGCACGTCATACCCAGTACACTATTCCGCAAATTTCTGTAGCCGCATCCCATCCCAATCGTACACTACACTACACACCTCTACAGCCATGGACTCGTGAGTGTGCCAAGACGTCATGGTCCCGTTCCAAACTGATCGTGTGCCAGACTTACCGCATCTGAGCAGCGCGAGCTGCAGACGCGCATGGAGAAGAAGCAGATGAAGGAGTTTATGAACGTGAGCAATTGCATGCGCGCTCTTGTTACTGCCCGCTAACCACCGCAGATGTACTCCAACCTCGTCCAACAATGCTTCGACAGCTGCGTCAACGGCTTCGAGAGCAAGTCCCTCACCTCGCGCGAAGAGAGCTGCGTCATGCGATGCGTAGACAAGCACATGAAGGGATCACAGCGCCTAGGCGACCGCTTCCAGGAGCAGAACGCTGCCATGGCACAACAAGGAGGCTTGCCTGGCAGGTAAAGCTCTCACGACGAGACGGATAGTTCAGAGCGCCAGGGACGATTGTACAATATAAAAATGACACCTGGGTTGACCAGGGCATCCATTTCGCCGATGCATCAAGTGCGCGAATCTCGGTGAAATTTGGTTTACCGTGGTGGCCTGCATGACTGTTTGTACAGCCATGCCCCCCCAATAAATACTCAAATAGGCGCGTGGTATGGGCGGACATGGCTCTGCTAGAGCGGCATGCTACCTACAAGTTCCGCGTCGTTGTCTCATTCTAGCGGTGTATACGTGATCATGTGTCGGGGCTATGCAAGCAACGCGTCTTTGGACGTCCAACACACAAAGATGAAACATCAGACAAAACAATATGCTTGAATTTGTATAGGGCGATTCATGTCGCGGCGAGAGAATCCGGGAACTGTAAAGAAATCCAGCTTGGTTCGTTCCCCTGGAGAATTAGAGGTACAGAGATTCCTGAACGGTAGTCCGATGCGCGAATGCGGTAATCTACCTCAGATCCAGCCCAAACCTAAAGCGCTATGTATCAACGGCCCGATAGATGTCACGCTGTCGGTGAAGATGAATTGGCAATGACGATATCAATGCAATCCAGCCACAAAGCCGCTGCAATCTCGCTTGAATCACTTGTGCATAGCGCCGGGCCTTTGTGCATCGTTGATGGTACTGAACCCCACACCAACAATGTCAGCACACGAACAAGCAGGGGCGGGTCGATCATATCCACATAGAATCTGAACAGCCACAAATTGCGTGTTATTTGCCATGATCCAGACTCGTGCTCCAGATTGCGGTGTTGAGCACAGCCACCGCTAAGGTTGCCCGCGCTTGGCGTCTACTTGGCGTACGTCAACGCAAGTGCACACGCGCTTGCACCGTCCCTGCTTTGGTTTACAGCCTCCCCGTCACAGCAGCGCTGCTATATAATTCGCGACTGACCCTCAGCAACCTCCAATACCATCAAGCATCACCCCAAGTATCCTCGAGATAGCAACAACAAACTCTCAACTCTCCCAACACCTCCAAACCAACAAACAACAACATGGGTCTTATGTGGCACAAGGGATTCGGTGGTCGCCATGCCGGTACGTTCCTAGTTCAAAGCTAGAAAGCTTCATCCTGCCGATATCCGTTTGCTGACATGGTTCTACATAGGCGGCGGTGTTGTCGCTGATAGGCACGGTATCCGCCGGGCTCCCTTCCGCCTGTCCTGTGGACGCTTCAGCTGCTTCCGCTAGAGCACGACTATCTGATACCCTCTCTTTACGAGTCACGAATTGTAAGTCTTTCACGCGGCCATGAAATGCATCGTCTAACATTGGTGCAGTCCAACCTCATACCACACCACCATTGTCTTGCGATGGCGTTGTTCGGGACCTTTTTGTCGAGAAGCATAGCTGGCATTGTTTGTTCCTCACGGACACTCAAATCTGTCCATTAGCTTGATACCACATCATAGCCACAATAGTAATACCACCGAATTTGCAAAGAAACTAACCCAACGAGGTGAGATCTGACGGCAGTTGATGTCTTGCGATTCGTGAGAACCTCTTGACCCTGTGACGTCACCCTTCGCCAAACCTTGTCCCGCGGCTCCACACGGCTGCATCCATGAATCTCCATCACGCGCAGCATCTTCAATTTTGACGCGGGGCAACATGTAGAAGATGGATACAACCACAATTTCATCCCCATGGGCGAATATCGACACGGTCGCAATCCTAGATATCCCACAATGCGCTCCATACTCATAATCAACCCAAACTCTACAGAGTCCATGACCAATGGCCTAAAGCCACTTGTTGATGCACTCCAATTCAATGATGTCCATCGCACCACTCACCACCCGCTATCACGCAACTGACCGCAGCTAGACTGCCTACGAATACTTCACCGCGCCCTCGGGACCCAAGAGCATCAACAACGAAGACGACGCCGCCGAATCTGTCGCGCACTGCCTCCCTGCCCTGCGCCAACTTCTCGACCGTCACGATGGCTTTCTCGTCGCATGCTACTCGCAACACCCCCTCGTCCCGCTCCTCAAATCCGAGCCCGCGATAAAATCGTCTCGCAAGCCTGTCACCGGCATCTTCGAAGCCAGCGTCGGCACAAGTCTGCAACTCATCCACCCGGACGAAGCATTCGGCATAGTCAGCACCGGCAAGGTCTGGGAAGATATCTTGTCACAGGCGACGGAGGCTTTCTTGGGCACGGCGAGTAAGCGCTTTGCGGGCGTGGAGACAACGGGTTTGAATGCGACGGATTTGCATGATGCGCCGGTAGATGAGGTGAGGAAGCGCATGAAGGATGCTGTTAAGAGGCTGTTACAGAAGGGGAATGTCGGAGCGGTGTGTTTGGGATGCGCGGGCATGGCAGGCATGGATAAGATGGTGAGGGAGGCGTGTGTCGAGGAGTTGGGGGATGTGGTTGGGCAGAGGGTGAGGATTGTAGATGGGGTTGTTGCGGGTGTTGCGTGGTTGGAAGGGGTTGTTAGAGCTGACTTTTAGATTCAGATATGACTCGGTCTTACAGTGGACGAGCATGGTCTATTAGATATGTCTGAGGATATCAATCACTGCCTACAAGCCTACTCAAATACGGGCAATGGGAAACATTACGAAATCGGGTGAGCCTATAGTAAGCAGTCAATGCGCGCGGTGAGGTCATGTACACCCATGTCCTTGAAAAGTGGAGATGACGCACGTGCTAAATGCTTATTTCCACTCCAAGAGATGAGCAGCAGCACTCCACATCCTTATACCGACATCGATCCTCAACACACATTTCAATTCTTTGCGTCTTGACTTTACCCTAGCCTAGCTCTCTACTAATCCCCTCTCATGGCCTACTGTCTTTAAAGGATTGTACATCCCACATCAATGTAAACATGGAGTCACTACCAAACGAGCTCCTCATCCAGATTGCTTCGCAATTCGACACGGAAGCTCCTAGTGTCACAAACTTCGCACACGAGCCTTCTTCACATCTAACAGAATGCGAATTCACGCCACTCAAACTATTATCCCTGGTCTCATGGCGCTGGCGCAAAATCACTCTACCAATCCTCTTTCGCAACTCTCGGATATCCCTTGACAAAGAACCGCAATGGGTGCCAATCGACGCGCGCTTGGTCGATAGTATGCAGACCGAACTGACGAAGCTCAGCAACCACGAGTTTCAAATATATCACAAGATGCGCGGCAAGTTCAAGAGCAGCTCCACATTCGCATATGACGAGGCTTTTGACGACTTGCTGATCAATCTATGCCGGATTCAAGACGGCGACGACTTTCTCAAGGCGGTGCCGCATATTCTCTGGCTGCCGCATCTGCCGAAGGCATTTGATGGCTTTGCAAGGTTTGTTGCACAATACGACCTGAAGCATCACATCAAGAGTGTTGTTGTGCATACAGACAAGGAATATGAGCTGCGGCATGTTAGCACAGCTGACGCACCATTGACTCGCGTGGTTACTGATGTTTGGGCCGCCATCTTCAGCCACCTGGAACCTATCAGAGTCGTTGTTGCCGCGCCTCCATCTACTCTTGCCGGACTCTTGGACACACAGATGCTGAGCGCTGATGTCTGGGCCTTTGACATGAAGATGCACTACATTGAGCTGGTGCAACCGGAGCCTCCTCGTTTCGAACACATGAAGTCAAAGTGCAGAACATGGAACTCATTTCTGATCCACTACAGACCCTGGAACCACCTCGGCTACAATGAAGGGTCTTCCATTGCTGCGTACAGCACTTATGAGTACCACTTGAAGCAGTCGCCCAAGATGCTGTATCTCTTGCTTGTCCGTTTGGCAAAGGAAGCACAATCTTGCTGCAACATATCTTCATTCAGTTTCACCGGCGTATTTCCTTTTGTCACAAACGTCACTGCCATTGTTCGCGCCCTACAGAAGATTCCAAAGCTGAGGCACATAAGCTTTCAGCTCGCCCCCGGACCGGAGAATAGCTCGCTCGACGACCCCAAGCGCATAGGCAGAGCTCAGCGCAGTGACTTTTGGCTCGAATGGAATGAAAGCTACAAGGTTATTGCAGGCTACTTAGGCGTGATCGAGTTCGAAGACGGCGCCGAGTTCAAAAGCAAAGATTGTAGCAACAAGCAGTTGGCAGAAGATGTATCAGGATACATTGAGCTTCTGCAGCAACGAGGTGCAGGTTGGCGTAAGCACGGCGCGGAAGACGGTGTTTGGATCCGCGATCAGTCACTCGACAGGGTTGCCACGCCTATCACTGAATTGGGCATCGTTTGAGCAAGCCAAACAACGACTACCCATTTGTACCTCGCGCATGACGTGGAGGCAAACTGCGTTCTTACACCTATGACTCCTCTTTTCTGAGAACATTACTCCCTCACTTCCGCTTCAAGATCTTCGTAATCATGGTGGGCTTCGTATATCGTGTTGCAACGTCTCTTGCAGGAGCTCTTTGGTCGACCACTTGTAAGCTCCTTGATGCCTTGGACGGCTCTCAAGAGCCACTCCAGAAGAAAGAAGTTGGCCACGCACAAAACTCGGAGACGTCCTCTGCGAACGATCCAGCCCTTGATACGAAACAGCACCTCACACGATCACGCCAGGCGGAGAGCAATCACGACTTCGGCGCCCCGTCTAAGCCCGTATCTATCAAGCCTAAGACACATGCGGCATCTCCGGACCATCGACATATCGGATCTTCATACACCAACTCTTCACACCTCCATCCATCTTCAAACGCCAACCACCTTCAAAATCTCCGGCCATCACAATCCATGCCAAACCTTAGAGCACCGAGCCATCAAAGGCGACACAAATCTATCAGACCCAAGAGCACGGTACTATCGAGCCAAGACCCCTTCATCGACCTGGCTCACATCACCGGTAACCCGATCATCCCCCGACGCGAAGCAGGTTGGCTTCCGGCGTTTCGATCATCTATGAAGGGAGTACGCTTTGTGGACACCAAGGATATGCAGAGTGTGACTGGCGCGCGGTATGTGGGAAAGGTCACGGATAATGAGTGGAAGGCGTCGAATAAGACGTTGATGAAGAGTCAGAGAACGGGCTAGGGCTTAGAACTAATCAAGCCTTTGATCTACATTTACGTCTTTTGTCAAGTCTATCCAATCCTGAAGTGTGATGCAAGCTCCTCCTCTGTCAGCTAGAGTTTTCTAGTTGATATTAATATATGGAGATTTCTTTGCGATTGCTAAAGGAGAATTTGCGATTGAGTTACTACATCCCGAAAACGTGCAGGATTATCTCGCGTTCACTTTGTTGGGATTTGGTTGTCTGCAGCACGTACTACAGCTGTGCCGCTAGATTGCCTCTCTGCAGGCTATAATATATCTACCTGTCGTGACGTACCTAGAGCGTGCTGTTAAGTGCATAAGCCATTTCAGGTGTCCCTTTCTCTTGAGCTTCGGTATTTCGGGTGCATATATTGTTAGGAGCACGAGGGAAATAGTTGTATTGGAAAGCTCCAGAAGTTAAGAAACTCGGCTTAGTTCAGCACAATGTACCTAGCTGTCACTGAAGATCATTTCAAGCTAGAATGGTCTGACCAGGGGTCTCTCGTCTCAATCGCCTTGATGGGCAGGCATTTCCGAGGCTTTCATGACGGTAGATTTTCAATAGCACTTAAGAGGGAGCAAACTTGGTCCGTTAGGCAGTCACCGCTGTTTCTTAGGTAGAAGTGCATGCAGTCCTCGACTTTGGAATAGTTTAAATGCCATGTCGGCTACGTTTGCAAATCACAATCAAGGTATGGCATGATCTCACGATACCTACTCGTCCAAGTCATATGTATTCAATTTTCTTGGCTTCAAACATGGTGTGTTAGTTTGTGCGAAATAGCGGCTATACGGATACGATAGTATGCTTCACTTGCTAGAGCTCTCGAGGCTGCAAGAAAGGCATATTGCAGAAGCTTTCTCCCAGGGGCCTATCTCTCGTCCTATCATTCTTGAGATACAAACTACAGTCTGTAAAAAACAACGACCTCTTAGAAGCTGTTAGGCGTAAGTCTATACCTACTACGCCATCTATCTAAAAAGGTAGCAATAATTAATCTTAACGATTAATTATGCTGTGTAGAATAGTATATATCGTACAGGCCTGCCGCACGGCCTTACAGAAGCAACGAATTCTTAACTTGTCTAGCCTCGCGTCCACCGCTTACTTTTTTGAAGCAATCCTTGAAACCACGGCATGCTCGTTGCAAGCTCAAAGCTATCCCCACAATTGAATGCGAGCTGCGATACATCACGAGCGTAGCTCACACCATCTAGGCCATTGTTGGCGTCGTTGCCAGCTATATCGACAAGGGTAAGCGCAGCACAGTGGAAGATATCCGCCATCTGGTCAAGTTGCTTCGATAGCGCCTCATTCGAGTCGTCCTGCGTGATACACAGTCTATCTACCCAGAGGAACCTATAGCCGAGCATTTGAAAGACTTTGATAGCATCTGAAATAGTCCTTGGCAGGCGGGGTTTTGTCAGAGCTCTGGCTTGCGATCATTTTCCGACATTGGATGTTGAGCACCGGAGGTCGTTTTTGGGGTCCGGTCCCCACGCGTACAAGAATGCTATATAATCGGAGCTCCAGGAGGCACATGAATGACGCAGACCGAGGAGATATCAATTACGTGCAAGTTGAGCCATGTTTTGTAGATAAGTAAGCATGTCAAGATTGCCCCCTCTCCCAACGCTCCACTTGTGGTAGAGAGAACTTTCCCTGCTCGCTGGATTCGGGTTCGGGCAATTCGTATGTACTGTCTCGTAGCCAGTCCCAATCAACATGCTGCTGTACTACTTGTTTACCTCTCCTAGAAAGTCCAAAATTCATACGGCTGATGTGACGCCTACCTTGACTTGCTGATCTGACAATGAAGCAACTATTCTTTTGCAAATCCACCTGGGCAGGAGGTGCTCGTCTCCACATAACGCTTGTCCCCCACTTTTCAGACCAGAAATATTAAGCCAGAATGTGCATAATTCGCACCCAGTCATTGCCCCTCTGCTTGATCATACCACGAAGTGTGTGTTCCATAGTAGAGAGGTCGCACAAAATAGGTGTCCAAGGCGAAGATGTCGGCAGAGATTGCACGGTTGAGCTCTAAAAGTGTTTTTCTCGTTATCGCATTCTTTGCAAGGCCCATGGAATAGAGTGTGCTTGGACTTGTTAGTCCTATCGTGCAAACTTATCAACAATTAAGCCTTATTAAGCTAAATAATCAAGCTAACAACCTACTATCAGCTTTAATAATTAAGCTGCTCTTATAGTAATTACTAATCTAATTAAGTCTCTAGAGAGACGCTTAATTAATAGCTTATAAGCGCTTTTTAGAGCACGTACACAACGCAGAGAGCAGAAGAGAGAAGAGATAAAGGGGTTTAAAGGAGTATTAAAGAGCAGAGAGGGATACAAAGGGATCTAGTCACGTAACTAATCACGTAGATCTTATTAATAAGGGTAACACGGATATAAAGCCCTAAGTAAGAGGGTCTTATACTGTATATTTGCTCTACCTCTTATTTTATAAAGCTAATTAATTAAACCTTAATTAAGCCTTACAAATTTAGGCAATACGCTAATCTAACTAAGCTTCCTTAAACTACAGTCTTAAGCTAATCAAGCGGCGAGGCTAAGGCTTAATTAGCTTGATTGTTGACAAGTTTGCTATCGTGGCGCTGGTTGTTTTCCCTATAAGTAGCAACCTGGGGAAACAGAGCTTGCAAACACTTTCCGAATCTGGTGCACATGACTCCTCAGTGGCATATGTCGTTGGAAAAGTAGCGGGGCCGGTTCTATAAGTCTCCATGGTGGCAGTTGTGGTTGAAGACGCAGCGCGTCATCTCGAATGGGGTAAGATGAACAGATAAGTGATACCCAGGGAATTGCCTTGGCACTATACTCGGTGCAACATATGACGTACTTGCCCCTATTCCCCATACCCCACTCCCTATTCGTGAATGTCCTAGTACAGTTATTTAGCTTTGTGACGTCTACCACACTGTCAGTCTCGTGTATTTCCGGGCAGTAGTTAAGAATGCTGATGATGTTCGTTCACTCAACATCCAGAAAGAATTGGCAAAGAAGCAGAAAATAGTGAGTAGCAAATGTCATTTCCGTGCAAACAACTACAGCCAACTCAAGCCAGTATCATAAATCCTTGTCTCTCACAACACCAGCCCAATTTTCTCCAAAACCCCCCCATCCTATCCCCCCTAATCATCCGCATAGTGTTGGACTATGTTAGATCCTACATCCCGTCAATTCACATCCTCCCAGCCTCAATCCCAGGAGCACATACCTTTCCAGTCTACCGCTTAAAGGCAGTAAGGCGCGCCGTTGGCAATGACGCACTTCTGTCCGCCACCGCACCTGGCCGCCAACATCCAGATGCCAAACTGGCACACCTCGGGGTTGTTGCCGCCGCAGCGGTAGGTGCCGTCGCGGCATGCGCGGCGCTCGAGGATGGCGCGCTCGACCTCGGCGGTGGCATCAGCGACCGGGGAGGGCGCGGCGAGGGCGGCAACGCTGTAGATAGCGGCGAGGAAGATGGTGGAGAACTGCATGGTGATGATTGGGTTGGTTGGGCTTTGGGAGAAGCGGAAGATTGTTTGAAGAGTGGTGGGTGGATGTGGAAGTGGTTGTTGATGAGCGTGGTGAGGAATTCGTTGGGGGGACGGGGAGGGGGGTATTTATGTGAAGTGAGTTCAGATGAGAATGGTGGACTTGGACATTTCAACTTCAATGTTCTGAGGTCGGTGATGAGGTGGTCGGCACGTGACATCGGTGACCGGATTACTGGTAAGGCACACCATCCCGTCTTACTCCCCACATCTATATGGAATGATCTGTGTAGATGATTCTAGTTGATTTCTAATGCCTTTTGGGCCTAGCTAATGCTTCTTAGCTCGTCGAGATGGTTCGATCGTTTCCACATGCAGGAGACGGCTCGGAACAACAGGGTGAAGATGCAGGCACCCGTCCCAAAATCGGAGACGCACGACTTCGCTCCTGTGCGCGAATCTCGTCCTGTGAGGAATGCGCCGCATGTTCGCATAAACTCAAATTCTAGAAGGTTGTGAAGTCACCGTCGTCGTACCATTCCAATATCAAAACCCACTGTTGCAGCCGGCAACAAATTTGCGCGTCAGCTTGTCAGACTGATGTTCACCAAAAGGCTAGCCTATTGCTTACGGGCATCCTCATTCCGTAGTGTGAGATCCATGTAGGTATAAGAAGCTGGTACCCGCAGTGTAAGAGGTCAGATTTAGCATAATTAGTGTCTTGGCATGCGGAAGCGACCTTCCGGTTCGTCGCCGATCGTCCTAGTCTATCCTCACCAACACATGCACCTCGAGGAGCGAGACG
>Ga0265780_10006705_pt1 | contig 14234 bp, 14 predicted proteins | sample P1T30metagenome_FD_192432 | JGI IMG/M metagenome (GOLD analysis project Ga0265780, IMG submission 192432) | Plant litter microbial communities from East Loma Ridge, Irvine, California - P1 T30 | ecosystem: Environmental > Terrestrial > Plant litter > Unclassified | place: USA: California... | reverse complement strand
GCGGTGGCCGAAGGGCGTGTAGCCCAGCTTGCGGCGCTCCGGCAAGCGCTTCACCACCCACAGCACCAGGCCGGTGCCGACCATGGCGGTGCCGATCACGCCCGACAGGAACAGCAGCCAGCGCAGCGGCGGCCCGGCAAAGCGGCCCAGGTGGGTGGCGCTGAAGACGTTGTTGACGGCGGCCGCGGTGCCGGGCTGCGCGGGCGGCGGCGTGTCTTTCAGCTGGCCGCTGGCGGCGTCGAACACGAGACGGTCGGCGCGGCCGCGTGTCGTGAGGCTGTCGCTGCCATGGGCCTGCAATTCCACCGTGGCGCCGCGCGTGTTCGGGCGGGTGACGGTGATGCGGCCGACTTCGCGTTCCGGCCATTGCGTTTGTGCGGTGGCCAGCATGGGGCCGATCGACGCCGCGAGATCGATCTGACTGCCGCCTTCGCGCCCTGCGCGCCCTTCCCGCCCGCCACGGCCCGCACCACGGCTTTCTTCGCGGGCGCCCGGCTGCGCCACGCCGCGCCGCTCCATCTGGTAAGCCTGGCCATTGCCGTTGTAGGCCACGTCCGCGCCCCAGGGCATCAAGGTGCCCATCAACAGCAGCAGGCCGCTGAAGGTGATCATCACGTGGAAAGGCAGCGCCAGCACGGCCGTTGCGTTATGCGCGTCGAGCCAGGAGCGCTGGCCCTTCTTCGGGCGGAAGGTGAAGAACTCGGCGAAGATCTTTTTGTGCGTGATGACGCCGCTGATGATGGCGACAAACATGAACATGGTGGCGATGCCGACGATCCAGCGCCCGACTTCGCGCGGCATGGCATGCAGCTCGAAGTGGAAGCGGTACAGGAAGTTGCCGCCCCGCGTTTCGCGCGGCACGATCTGCTCGCCCGTGGCCGCATCGAGTTCGGCGCGCCTGGTGCCGGCGCGGCCCGGCGCGGCGCCCTTCTCGCGCCAGCTGGCTTGAATGGTGGTCTGGCGTTCGTTCGGCAGTTCCAGCGTCCAGGTGCTCGCCTGCGGCGCCAGCTTCTGCATGCCGGCCAGGCCGGCCTGCGCCGCCTGCTCCCTGCTGGACGGCGCGACGGATGCGTGCAGCTCCGGCTTCATCCACAGGTTGATCTCGTCGAGGAAGTAGCTGAGCGTGCCGGTGAAGAACACCGCGTACAGCAACCAGCCGAGCAGGATGCCGGTCCAGGTATGCAGCCAGGACATCGACTGGCGCAGGCCCTCGGGTTTCGCGTCCATCCTCATGCCGCACCCCGCAATAACCAGGCGCCCAGCGCCAGCACGACAGTCGGCACGGCCAGGCCGATGCAGGCGCGCGCCAGGCGCGGCGTGGCAAACACCCACAACGCGGCGCAGGCATACACGACAAACGACAGCATGGTGGCAGCGGTGACGGCATCCATGCGCGTCATGCCGGTCTGCTGGAAGAGCAGGCTCATGCACACAGACCAGGCTGCGGCCAATGCATAGCCGCCGCCAGCCGCCAGCACGCTGCGCGCGGCAACGGCCCAGCGATAGCGTGCTAGCGGCGTGAGCGCGGACGGCCCAGGCAAGTTCGTGGGCGAGGCGGAGAGTTTCATTCCCGGTTATTCCTGTTGTGATGACGCTGGCGACAGGCGCAACCAGCCCGCCCCTCATGCGTAATTGAGAATGATACGCATTTGAAGAGCAGAAAGTTTGTCAAGATGTGGCAGAAAAAAAACGGGGGTCAAGTCTGCCAAGCTGACACGAGCCCAGCCGTACCTCGGCTTGCGCAGGACGTTAATGCAGAGCTCGTGTCTCGATGGCAGACTTGACCCCCGTTGTTTATTTACCAAGCAGGAAGACCAGCGGCACTTCCAGGCGCGCGGCCCAGGCTTTTTCGTTGTGGTCGTCGGCCGGGTAGACCTTGCTCAGGTAGTGCGCATCCGTATAGCCCTTGTCGCGCACGATCTGGTCGACAAACGTCTGGTAAGGCGCATACATCGCGTCCAGGCCGACGCCGCCGTGGTCCTGGTACAGCTTGTGCCCTTGCGGCGGCGGCAGCTTGTGGTCGAGGTAGTTGTAGGCGGCCAGCGGCAGCGCGGCGTTGGGCTTGCCGATGCCGGGCCAGTGGGTCGACAGGCCGGCCGCGCCGCCGAACACCTGCGGGTACTCGCTCATGGCGTACACCGAAATCAGGCCGCCCATGCTCGAACCCATGATGAAGGTGCCGGCCGCATCCGGCCGCGTGGCGTAGCGGGCGTCGACCACGGGTTTGAGCTCCTGCACCAGGAAGCGCAGGTAATCGTCGGCTTCGGGCTGGTGCTTCAGGCCGTCGCGCACAAAGGCCGCACGGGCCTCGGGCGACATCTCGTCGAGGAATTTTTCGGGGAAGTATTCGAAATAGCGGTTCTTGTCGATGTTGAAGATGCCGACGATGATCGTGTCGGCCACCTTCCCTTCGCGCATCAGGCGCGCCAACGTGGCGTGCACGTTCCAGGAAGTCTTGTTCCAGGTGGTGGAGGCGTCGAACAGCATCTGGCCGTCGTGCATGTAGAGTACCTGGAAGCGCTTGCCGGCGCGCGCCTTTTCCGCATAGCCGTCCGGCAGCCACACTTCCACCGGCCGCGCCTCGACGAACTTCGACGGCGCCAGCGCCAGGCGTTCGAGCGTGCCGACCGATACGCGCGCAACGGAAGGTGCAACTGCCGGCGCGGCGGCCGGAGCGGCCATGACCGGCAAGGCGGCGGATAAAACGGACAGGCAAAGGCAGGCGTTCACGAACAGCTTCACAGGGTCTCCCGGCACTATTATTGATGAGCCGACATTATGCCCGCACCCTCATCCGCAGCGAACTTTCCGGCAACATTGCGCGGCGTCTCGAACAGTTTGCGCAGCGGCTCCCCGCCCCGCAACCACCCCTGCCAGCCAAACCGTGGAATAGTTGCCGTCAATGGCCCTGGTGCGCACGAATGACGGCCCAAACGCCAAAACACCAAACTTGTCTATACCGCACACCGTTGAAGATGTTAATTATTGTTTAGTTAAGTTTCCGGTATCATGAGTTACGAATTCATCAATTTTGAACATCCACATTTGGCGGAGGAATGCGCATGGGTACGCAAGCTGAAAGATTCGCCAAGCGCGAGATGGACGCCACGGAATTTACGGGCGCAGAACTCGACATGGTGCGCCAGGAAGTCGAAGACCGCCTCGCGGCCCTGCTCGCCGATGCCGGCCCCAGCACCGACCGGCTGGCCGCCGCCATGCGCGCCGCCGCCCTCGGTTCCGGCAAGCGCATGCGGCCGCTGCTGCTGATGCTGGTCGCGCGCGACCTCGGCTGCGATTCGCCGGCCCTGATCGACGTCGCCTGCGCCGTCGAGCTGGTGCACGCGGCCTCGCTGGTGCTCGACGACATGCCCTGCATGGACGACGCCCAGCTGCGCCGCGGCAAGCCCACCATCCACGTGCAGTACGGCGAAGACGTCGCCATCCTGGCCTCGATCGCCCTGCTCAGCCGCGCCTTTGGCATCCTCGGTTCGGCCAAGGACATCCCGCCCGACGTGCGCGCGCGGCTGGTGGCGCGGCTGTCGGAAACCATCGGCGCCCAGGGCCTGGTGCGCGGCCAGTTCCTCGATTTGCAGGCCAGCGCCCGCTCGGCCGAGGACATCGCCACCACCAACGAACTGAAAACCGGCGTGCTGCTCGGCGCCGCGGTCGACATGGCCGCCATCATTGCCGAAACCGACGACTGCGTGGCGCGCTCGCTGCGCGCCTTTGCGCTGGCCGCCGGCCACGCCTTCCAGCTGCGCGACGACTTCCAGGACGGCCCCGGCATGGACTCCACCGTCACCGGCAAGGACACCGGCAAGGACGTCAACAAGGCCACCTTCATCAACACGCTCGGCTTCGACGAAGCGCGGCTGCGCCTGATGGACCACCTGCACGAAGCCGACCGCTGCCTGACCGATGCCATCGGCAGCAAGCAGGGCACGCGCCGCTTCGTCGGCAGCCTGTTCGGCGGCGGCGCCGGGCATTATTTCGCCGGCCAGCAGTCGAGTTATGGCGACCGCGCCGTGCGCCACTGAGCATGGCAGCAGGCACCCCATCGAATCAACCCGCGTAATCCAAGGATCCAGGCATGGCCCACTTCGGCGTGGTCGCACCGGCGTTCTACAGCCACTACAACGCAATGGCCGCGCTGTCGGCCGAACTGGCCGCGCGCGGCCACCGCATCACCTTCCTGCACCAGCAGGATGCCGGCGCCTACCTGAAAGACCCGCGCCTGGCGTTTCATGCCGTGGGCCTGGACAGCCACCCGGCCGGCACCCTGGCCGCCTCCATCGAGCGCGCCGCCAATCCCGGCGGGCCGCTGGGCCTGCGCCGCGTGATCCAGGACATGGCGCGCACCACCGACATGCTGTGCCGCGAACTGCCGCCCGCTATTCAAACGCTCGGCATCGACGCCCTGCTGTGCGACCAGATGGAAGCCGCAGGCGGCATGGTAGCGGAAAGCCTCGGCCTGCCCTTCGCCTCGGTGGCGAACGCGCTGCCGGTGAACCGCGAACCGGGCATTCCGCTGCCGGTGATGCCCTTCGATTACGAGGACAGCGAGCGCGCCCGCCACATGGTCGAGGGCAGCACCCGCGTGTACGACTGGCTGATGTCGCCGCATGCCGAGGTCATTGCCGAGCAGGCGCGCAGGCTGGGCATCGCGCCGCGCAGCGCCATGCACGAATGCCTGTCGCCGCTGGTGGAGGTCAGCCAGACAATCGAGTGCTTCGACTTTCCGCGCCGCGCGCTGCCGCCGCATTTCCACCACGTCGGCCCGCTGCGCTTTACCCACAACACCCAGGTCCACGACGACGGCCGCAGCATGCCCGACGTGGACCCCGGCCGCCCCTTCGTCTTCGCCTCGCTCGGCACCCTGCAGGGCGGGCGCTTCGGCCTGTTCCAGCGCATCGTGCGCGCCTGCCGCAAGCTCGATGTGCAGCTGCTGCTGGCCCACTGCGGCGGCCTCGACGAGCGCCAGGCGCAAGCCCTGCGCGATGCGGGCGCCGACTGGGTAGTCGCCTTTGCGCCGCAGGAGGAAGTCCTGGCGCGCGCCGACGTCGCGATCTCGCACGCCGGCTCGAACACGGTGATGGATGCGATTGCCGCCAGCACGCCCATCCTGGCGCTGCCGATCGCCTTCGACCAGCCCGGCGCCGCGGCGCGCATCCGCCATGCCGGCATCGGCCTTAGCGCCTCTCCCCGCTTCGCCAGCCCGGCGCAAATGGCGCGCCTGCTGCGGTGCCTGCTCGACGAGCCGGGTTTCGGCCAGCGCATGGCGCCGCTGGCGGCCGACCTGGCGCAGGCCGGCGGCACCGTGCGCGCGGCCAGCCTGATCGAAGACGCCCTCGGATTGAGGCGCCAGCCCGCGCAGGCGCAGCAGCCCGAGAGCGTGGCCAGCCTTGGATAACCCCGTCATGGCAAGCGACCCGGAATACGACCTGATCCTCGTCGGCGGCGGCCTGGCCAATGGCCTGATCGCCTGGCGCCTGCACACCCTGCGCCCTGGCCTGCGCATCCTGCTGCTGGAAGCGCAGGACCGCATCGGCGGCAACCACACCTGGTCCTTCCACGACGGCGACCTGACGCCGGAACAGCAGGCGTGGATCGCGCCCATCGTCGCCACCCGCTGGCCGCGCTACGACGTGGTCTTTCCCGACTACGCGCGCACGCTCGACAGCGGCTACGCCAGCGTCACCTCCGATGCCTTTGCCCGCGTCGTCGCGGGGGCGCTCGGGTCTGCGCTACGCACCGGCGTGCGGATCGACGCGCTCACGCCCACCACGGTGACGCTGGCCGACGGCAGCACCCTGCACGCGCGCGCCGTGATCGACGGCCGCGGCGTGCGCGCCAGCAGCCGCCTGGCGCTCGGCTACCAGACCTTCCTCGGCCAGGAAGTGCGCCTGGCCGCGCCGCACGGCCTCAGCGCGCCGGTCATCATGGATGCCAGCGTGGCCCAGCAAGGCGGCTACCGCTTCGTCTACCTGCTGCCCTTCGACGCCCACACGCTGCTGATCGAAGACACGCATTACGTCGACACCGGCGCCTGGGAACCGGAACGCCTGCGCGCGAATATCGCCGCCTATGCGCAGGCGCGCGGCTGGCAGATCGCGGAGGTGCTGCGCGAAGAGCACGGCTCGCTGCCCATCGTGCTGGCCGGCGACTTCGACGAATACTGGGATGAGCTCAAGGGCCAGCCCTGCGCCGGCCTGCGCGCAGGGCTGTTCCACTCGACCACCGGCTATTCGCTGCCGCACGCGGTGCGCCTGGCCGAACGGATCGCGCGCTGCTCCGAATTCAGCGCCCCGCGCCTGTTCGCCGCCATCCGCGACGAAGCGCACAAGGAATGGCGCGGCCAGCGTTTCTTCCGCCTGCTGAACCGCATGCTGTTCCTGGCCGGCAGCCCCGACAAACGCTGGCGCGTGATGCAGCGCTTCTACCGCCTGCCGCCGCGCCTGATCGAACATTTCTATGCCGGCCGCCTGCGCCTGCGCGACAAGGCGCGCATCCTCAGCGGCAAACCACCCGTGCCCCTGCTGGCTGCCTTTGCGGCGGCCCGCAAGATCCACCCTCGTCAGATCAGGAAACCCGAATGAACCAACAACAAACCGCCGTGGTCATCGGCGCCGGATTCGGCGGCCTGGCCCTCGCCATCCGCCTGCAGGCGCGCGGCATCCAGACCACCCTGCTCGAAAAACGCGACAAGCCGGGCGGCCGCGCCTACGTGTACGAAGACCAGGGCTTCGTGTTCGACGCCGGCCCCACCGTGATTACCGATCCGTCCTGCATCGAGGAGCTGTTCACGCTGGCGGGCAAGCGCATCGAGGACTACGTCGAGATGCTGCCGGTGGAGCCCTTCTACCGCCTGTGCTGGGAAGACGGCAGCCACTTCGATTACCTGAACAACCAGGAAGCGCTGGACCGCCAGATCCACGCGCGCAATCCTGCCGACGTCGAGGGCTACAAACGCTTCCTGGCCTATTCGAAAGCCGTGTTCGAGGAAGGCTACATCAAGCTCGGCACCGTGCCCTTCCTGTCCTTCCGCGACATGATCCAGGCCGGCCCGCAACTGGCGCGCCTGCAGGCCTGGCGCAGCGTGTACGGCATGGTGTCGCGCTTCATCCAGGACGAGCACCTGCGCCAGGCCTTTTCCTTCCACTCGCTGCTGGTGGGCGGGAACCCGTTCGCCACGTCCTCGATCTACACCCTGATCCACGCGCTGGAACGGCGCTGGGGCGTGTGGTTTCCGCGCGGCGGCACCGGGGCGCTGGTCAAGGGCCTGGTCAAGCTGTTCCAGGACATCGGCGGGCGCTTCGAGCTGAACGCGCCGGTGGCGCGCATCGAGACCAGCAACGGCCGCGCCACCGGCGTGCGCCTGGAAGACGGCCGCCTGTTCCAGGCCGACGCCGTGGCCTCGAACGCCGACGTGGTCCACACCTACGCCAAGCTGCTCGGCCACGATGCCCGCGGCACGGCCGAAGCCGACGCGCTGAAGAAGAAGCGCTTCTCGAATTCCCTGTTTGTGCTCTACTTCGGGCTCGATCACCACCATTCGCAGCTGCAGCACCACACCGTGTGCTTCGGCCCGCGCTACCGCGAACTGATCAAGGACATCTTCAACGGCGAATCGCTGGCCGACGATTTTTCGCTCTACCTGCACGCGCCCTGCGTCACCGACCCCTCGCTGGCGCCGCCCGGCTGCGGCAGCCACTACGTGCTGGCGCCGGTGCCGCACCTGGGCAATGCGCCGATCGACTGGGAAGTCGAAGGCCCGCTCTACCGCGACCGCATCTTCGAGTACCTGGAAAAACGCTACATGCCGGGCCTGCGCAGCCAGCTGGTCACCAGCCGCATCTTCACCCCGCTCGACTTCCGCGACCAGTTGAATGCTCACCACGGCTCGGCCTTCTCGCTCGAACCGATCCTCACGCAAAGCGCCTGGTTCCGCCCGCACAACCGCGATGCCGAACTGGCGAATGTCTACCTGGTCGGCGCCGGCACCCACCCTGGCGCCGGCGTGCCGGGCGTGATCGGTTCGGCCAAGGCCACCGCCGGCCTGATGCTGGGCGAGGTGGCGGCATGAGCGAAGCGCTGATGCAGCATGCGACCCAGACGATCGAGGTCGGGTCGAAGAGCTTTGCAGCGGCGGCGAAACTGTTCGATGCCGATACCCGGCGCGGCGTGCTGATGCTGTATGCCTGGTGCCGCCATTGCGACGATGTCGTTGACGGCCAGGAGCTCGGCTTTGCTTCCGCTGCGCCGGCGCCGCACGACGCTGCGCATGACCCTGCGCATGACCCTGTAAAAGAATTGGCCCTGCTGCGCGACCAGACCCGCCGCGCCTATGCCGGCGAGCGCATGTCCGACCCGGCCTTTGCGGCCTTCCAGGAAGTCGCGCTCAAGCACGGCATCGAGCCGCGCTATGCCTACGACCACCTGGACGGCTTTGCCATGGACGTGGAAGGCGCGCGCTACGAAACCATCGAGGACACCCTGCGCTACTGCTACCACGTGGCCGGCGTGGTGGGCCTGATGATGGCCTCGATCATGGGTACGCGCGACCCGGCCGTGCTGGACCGCGCCTGCGACCTGGGCCTGGCCTTCCAGCTGACGAACATCGCGCGCGACATCGTCGACGATGCGCGCATCGGCCGCTGCTACCTGCCAGCCGCCTGGCTGCGCGAAGCCGGCATTCCGCAGGACGAGATCGCGCTGCCACGTCACCGCGAGGCACTGGCGACGGTCGCCGCGCGCCTGGTCGACTACGCCGAGCCGTATTACGATTCCGCGGCTGTGGGACTGGCTGCGCTGCCGCTGCGTTCGAGCTGGGCGATTGCCACGGCGCGCCTGGTATACCGCCAGATCGGCGTGGAAGTGAAGCGGCGCGGGCCGCGCGCCTGGGACACGCGGGCCGGCACGGGCAAGCTCACCAAGCTGCTGCTGCTGCTGCGCGGCGGGCTGGACGCCCTCAGTTCACGGATTCGGACGACGAGTTCGCCGCGCCCTGCCCGGCTGTGGGCGCGTCCTTCTGCTGACCCTGCTGCTGGCCCTGCTGGCGGCGCTGCGGGCGGCCTCCGTGCAGCGCGTGTAACTGCTGCTTGAGGCTCTCGGCCGAAGGCGCGTACAGGAAGCCGAAGGAAACCGCGCCTTCCTTGCCATCCACCGCGTGGTGCATGCGGTGGGCCTGGTACAGGCGCTTGAAGTAGCCGCGCTTGGGCACGTAGCGGAAGGGCCAGCGCTGGTGCACCAGGCCGTCGTGGGCGACGAAGTAGAGGAAGCCGTAGGCCGTCATGCCGGCGCCGATCCACTCCAGCGGATGGTAGCCGCGCGTGCCGGCGTAGATCAGGGCGATGGCAACGCCGGCAAAGACGACGGCGTACAAATCGTTCTTCTCGAACCAGCCGGTGCGCGGCTCGTGGTGCGACTTGTGCCAGCCCCAGCCGAAGCCATGCATGACGTACTTGTGCGCGACGATGGAGAAGAGTTCCATGAACACGACGGTGAGCACGACGATGAGCGTATTGAGCAGCATGGTTTGACGAATTAACAAGAAGCCGGGATTCCAACAGCCTACCATGGCGCGCACTGCGCACGGCTGGGGAATCGGCGATCACCCCTCATGAATAAAGGACGACACATGTTTTTCAAGATGGTTTTCGGTTGCACCCTGTTTTTCACCCTATCCTGCGCGCTGACGGCAGGCGCATCGGCCGCCACGGTCGAGGTACGCGTATCCGGCGTCACCGCCGGCAAGGGCAAGGTGAATGTCGCCCTGTGCGACAAGGAACGCTTCCTCAAGCAATGCGGCTACAGCGGCTCGGCCCCGGCCAAGGGCGCCGACACGGTGGTGACGCTGAAGGACATTCCGGCCGGCAGCTGGGCTGTGCTCGCCTACCAGGACGAGAACGAGAACAATGAGCTCGACCGCAGCTTCATCGGCATCCCGAAGGAGAACTATGGCTTCAGCCGCGACGCGCGCGGCAAGTTCGGGCCGCCGGGGTTCGAGGATGCCGCCATCGAAGTCAAGGATGGAACGACGGTGGCGCCGGTGAAGTTGAAATAGTAGGGTGGACGGCTTTGCCGTCCACGCGTTGATCGTTATCGGCCCCGATCTTGTACCGGATGATCTTGCCGTCAACGAACGACGCGTGGGCGGCGAAGCCGACCACCCTACGCGCCATGCATGCGTCCGTGACAATTGAAGAGATTGCGACGCCGCTTGCAATGCTAGAGTTTGCAATCGCGGGCGTTTTGCCTGTCCACACTTCGAAGGAGCAAGGATGAAGAAGCTGTTTCTGCTGGCAGGCGTGATGCTGTCGCTGGCCGGATGTGCCGCCACTGCCGACACCAATGCAGGCCAGCCGTCGCGCAAGGAACGCATGGCCGACTCGAGCACGCCGACCGGCACCCTCATCCCGCGCAAGAAGGCCGAACGTGGCGCGGTGAATAGCGGCGAGATCGACAAGCAGGCCTTCGAAAACGAGCGGATGAGCAGCGGCGGCACCAACAACGGGCTGGGCCGCTAGGCCCGCCTACGCGCCTACCTGAGCGCCCGCCTACACGCCGTCCATCACCCGCATCAGGAAGTGCATCTTGCGCGGCGCCCGGTGCCGCTCGTGGATTTCGCGCGTCAGCACTTCCACCCGCCGGGGCTGCAGCGCCAGCTGGCGCACGTCGATCGGCGCGCCGGCCGCCAGGTTGCCCGCGAACTGGGCCGCCAGCTGCTGGCACACCGTCCCGGTGAGCGTCACCGGCAGGCCGTGCAGCGTCGTCTTCAGCTCGAAGCTGCGCGACTCGGGCAGGACGAACACCGTCCCGACAAATTCGTTGCCGTGCTCTTCCATGGTTGTCTCCATCGATGACCATCCCATCTTCATCATAGCAAGACGGCGGCGCAGTTCAACATCGGCACGCTTGCAATTCGCGCCGCCGGCATGCAACTGGCGCCGGCGCTACAGCCTCTCGTCGCATCGCCAAACGGCCGCCAGGGCGCGCCGCTACAGTGGCCTCACCCTACAACGCCACTGGAGAACGCCATGAAGCCGCACCGCCTCGCCCTCTGCCTCGCTACCTTCTTTGCTAGTTGCGCCGCCCACGCCGGCGACCTGAGCATCACCGTCGAGGGTGTCAAGAACGACCAGGGCCAGATCATGGTCGCGCTCTACGATTCGGCCGACGGCTTCCTGAAGCGCACCGTGAAAACCGGCGCCGCCGCGGCCGCCAATGGCAGCACCAGGGTCGTCATCAAGGACGTCCCCGCCGGCGCCTATGGCTTCGCCCTGTTCCACGACGCCAACGGCAACGGCAAGATGGACAAGAACATGATGGGCATTCCGTCAGAGGACTATGCCTTCAGCAACAACGCCCTCGGCAACATGGGGCCGCCTTCCTTCGAGCAGGCGCGCTTCGCCGTGCCCGCCGCCGGCGCCGCCGTCACCGTCTCGCTGCGCTGAGGTCATCATGGAACGCCGCCATTTCCTCACCGCCAGCCTGGGCCTGGGCGCCCTCGCCCTCACCGGCAATGCCCGCGCCGATGCCGAAACCTACCGCCGCTTCCACGCCGCCCTGGCGCGCGACAAATCGCTCGCCGTGTATGCCGACCAGGTCGGTGAGCAGTCGGGCCTGGCCGTGGTCGAAGGCCGCCTGCCCAGGGATCTGCAGGGCAGCTTCTACCGCAACGGCCCGGGCCGCTTCGAACTTGGCGGCGAGCGCTACCACCACTGGTTCGACGGCGACGGTTTCGTGCAGCGCTGGACCATTGGCGACGGCAAGGTGCGCCACCACGGGCGCTTCGTCGACACGCAGCGCTTCCGCGACGAGTCCGAGGCCGGCCAGTTCCTCTATCCGGCTTTCGGCACCATGTTCGCGCGCCGCGGTTTCCGCGACAACGACACCATAAACGCCGCCAACACCAACCTGCTCCCCTTTAATGGCCGACTGTACGCGCTGTGGGAAGGCGGCTCGGCCACCGAGGTCGACCCCAAATCGCTGGCCACGCTCGGCATCAAGACCTGGCGCGAGGATGTGAAAGCGATGCCCTTCTCGGCCCATCCGAAGGTCGACCCGGCTGGCGGCATGTGGAATTTCGGCGCCCTGCCCGGCGCCAACCGCCTGGCGCTGTACCAGATCGACGCCGCCGGTACGCTGCTGCGCACCAACGTGCTCGCAATCCCGCAGCTGGCGATGGTGCATGACTTCGCCGTCAGCGCGAAGCACCTTGTATTCGTGGTGCCGCCTTACGACTTCAGCGCGAACTCGACGCTGAGCTTTGCCGAGCGCCACAGCTGGGCCGGCAGCGGTGCGAAAGCGCGGCCGACGCGCATCGTTGTGGTGGCAAAGGACACGCTGGCGCTGCGCCAAATCTTCGAGCTGCCGCCGCAAATGGTCTTCCACTTCGGGAACGCATGGGACGACGGCGACTGCACCCGCTTCGACCTGGTGCTGCACGCAGGCGACGCCCTGTCCGGCCTGGGCAGCCTGATGAGCGGCACGCGCGTGGACAATGCGCCGGGACGCAGCCAGGCCGTGCAGGTCTGCCTCGACTACACCAGCGGCCGGGCCACGACCCAGCGCCTGCTCGGCCCCAGCGAATTCCCGCGCGTAATGCCGCAGGTAGTGGGCACGCGCCACCGCCGCCTGGCCCTATTGAGCAGCGACCGCGCCAACCGCGAGCTGGTGCTCGATACGGTGAACGTGGTCGATACCGACAGCGGCAAGGTCGATAGCTACCGCTTCGGCGCCGGCTGGCAGGTCGAGGAACACGTGCTGGTGCCGCGCCGCGGCGCCCGCAGCGAAACCGACGGTTACCTGGTCGGCGTGGCCCAGGACACGCGGCGCGGCGTGGGCGTACTGAGCGTGTTCGACGCCGCGCGCATCAGCGACGGACCGCTGGCCCTGGCCAGCTTGCCCTATCGCACGCCGCACTGCTTTCATGGTAATTTCTTGGCTTCCTGATCATGTTCCGCACCATGTCGACTTCCCCTTCCGAGACGCCGCGCGGCGTGCATCCGCTCGAAGTGCTGGCGCTGTTTCGCCGCATCCGCGCGTCGCCGCTGCGCAACGTGATCTATACCCTGGTCTGGAACTGCCTGATCGGCCTGGTACTTGCCGCTGCCGAGCAGTGGCTGGCCGGGCGCCCCGGGTCGTTCGGCCCCAGGCTGGTCGTCATGCTGATCGGCGCCAACGTGGTCGGCTTCCTGATCCATGGCGCCCTGTACGGCCTGCGCCGCTTCGCGCCGATGGCGGTATCGGGCAAGGGCTGGCGCCCGCGCCTGGCGCAGATGGCGGTGTCCTGCATCGGCGCCCTGCTCGGCATCGGGCTGATGCGCGTCGTGCTGTCGAACGCCCATCCGCTGGACGTGCTGCGTTCGGGGCCGATGGTGTCGATCGCTATCTATGCCGTCGTCACCGCCGTGATCATCCGCCTGGTGCTGTTCGCCGGCGAGCGCCGCATCGAGCGCGAAACCCAGGCCGCGCGCCAGCAGGAGCAGATCGCCGCCGCCGGGCGCATGCTGGCCGAGGCGCGATTGCGCGCGCTGCAGGCCCAGATCGAACCGCACTTCCTGTACAACACCCTGGCCAACGTGGTCAGCCTGATCGACACCCAGCCGGCCCAGGCGCGGCGCATGCTGGAGCGTTTCATCGACTACTTGCGCGCCAGCCTGGCCGCCAGCCGCGCCGACGCCGCCACGCTGGGCGGTGAGCTCGACCTGGTCCGCGCCTATCTCGACGTGCTGGGCGTGCGCATGGGTGCGCGGCTGCGCTACCGGATCGAGGCGGACAGCGACACGCGCCAGTTGCCGATCGCGCCGATGCTGCTGCAGCCGCTGGTGGAGAACGCGATCATGCACGGCATCGAGCCGAAGATGGAAGGCGGCGAGATCCTGGTGCGGGCGCGGCTTGTTGAGGATGCGCTGTGCGTGGAGGTCAGCGACTCGGGCATGGGCCTGGCCCATACGCCACCGCGCCCCGGCGGCGGCGTCGGCTTGGCCAACCTGCGTGAGCGGGTGCAGCAGCTGCACGGCCCCAAGGCTCAGCTACAATTAATCGAAAACCAACCCTGCGGCGTGACTTCGCGCCTGCTGCTGCCACTGACGAAGGTGACACCATCGACTCCCCCCGCGCCCTGATCGCCGACGACGAACCGCATTTGCTGGACTACCTCGCCGCGCAGCTGGCCCAGGCCTGGCCCGAACTGCGCGTGACGCGCGCTGCGAACGGCATCCAGGCCCTGG
>Ga0265780_10006704_pt1 | contig 14234 bp, 10 predicted proteins | sample P1T30metagenome_FD_192432 | JGI IMG/M metagenome (GOLD analysis project Ga0265780, IMG submission 192432) | Plant litter microbial communities from East Loma Ridge, Irvine, California - P1 T30 | ecosystem: Environmental > Terrestrial > Plant litter > Unclassified | place: USA: California... | reverse complement strand
GCGCGCTGTTCACGATCAGCGACGCCACTTCGACCAGGTTGCGCAGCTCCAGCAGATCGTGGGTGATGCGGAAGTTGCGGTAGTACTCGTCGATCTCTTCCTTCAGCAGCTTGATGCGGTGCTGGGCCCGTTCCAGGCGTTTTGTCGTGCGCACGATGCCGACGTAGTTCCACATGAAGCGGCGCAGCTCGTCCCAGTTGTGGGCGATGACGACTTCCTCGTCGGCGTTGGTGACGCGGCTTTCGTCCCAGGGCGGAAGCACCGGATTCTGGATCGAGGGCGCCGCCGCGATCTGCTGCGCGCAGGCGCGGCCGATGACGACGCATTCGAGCAGCGAATTGCTGGCCAGGCGGTTGGCGCCGTGCAGGCCGGTGCAGGCAGTTTCGCCGACTGCGTACAGGCCGGGAATGTCGGTGCGGCCGGTCAGATCGGTGACGATGCCGCCGCAGGTGAAGTGCACCGCCGGCACCACCGGAATCGGCTGCTGGGTGATGTCGATGCCCAGCTCCAGGCAGCGCGCGTAGATGGTCGGGAAGTGCTCCATCAGGAATTCCGGGCTCTGATGGCTGATGTCGAGGTGGACGTAGTCGAGGCCACGCTTCTTCATCTCGAAGTCGATGGCGCGCGCCACCACATCGCGCGGGGCCAGTTCGCCGCGCTCGTCGTGAGCCAGCATGAAGCGCGTTCCTGCTGCCGGCCCGGCTTCCGGCGGGAGTTTCAGCAGGCCGCCTTCGCCGCGGATCGCCTCGGTGATCAGGAAGGATTTCGCGTAGGGGTGGTAGAGGCAGGTCGGGTGGAACTGGATGAATTCCATGTTCGACACGCGGCAACCGGCGCGCCAGGCCATCGCGATGCCGTCGCCGGTGGCGGTGTCGGGATTGGTCGTGTAGAGATACACCTTGCCGGCGCCGCCGGTGGCCATCACGGTATGCTCGGCTTCGAAGGTCAGCACATCGCCGCTTTGTTCGTCCTGCACGTACAGGCCGTAGCAGCGCGGCTGGCCCACCAGGTGCGGCGCGCCGCCATGCACGCCCTTGCCGGTGAGCTTGTCGGAGGTGATGACGTCGATCGCGCAGTGGTGCTCGAACAGCGTGATGTTCGGATGCGCGCGCACCTTCTGCTCGAGCGTGACCTGGACCGCGTGGCCGGTGGCGTCGGCCGCGTGGATGATGCGGCGCTGGCTGTGGCCGCCCTCGCGCGTCAGGTGGAAGCCCAGTTCCGCCGAGGCGTCGCGAGTAAACGGCACGCCCTGTTCGATCAGCCATTCGATCGCTTCGCGCCCGTGCTCGACGATGTAGCGGGTGGCCGCCTCGTCGCACAGGCCGGCGCCGGCCACCAGGGTGTCGCCGATGTGCTGGTCGTGGCTGTCGCCGGAATCGAGCACCGCGGCGATGCCGCCCTGGGCCCAGTTGCTCGCACCGTCGAGCAGTTCGCGTTTCGAAATGATCGCGACCTTGCGCGTCTGCGCCAGGTGCAGGGCCACCGACAGGCCGGCCAGGCCACTGCCGACAATTGCGACGTCAAATTTCATGGAATGCCAGGTTTGCAGTTTTGTAAAGAGGCATCACTATAGACGATTTGCGCACTCCTCGCCGGAGGCCGAAGGAGGGGCAGAGGCGGGACACTGTTCGCCGTCGCACCGACTATTCAGTACGCGTGCCCCACCATCGTGGCTGGACTCAACAACGAGGAATGCCATGACTACCAATTACAACCAGGACCACGCCGCAGCCCTGTCCGACAAGATCGGCTCGATGCGCTTCGCAATGTTCACCACCCGCGACGCCAACGGCCACCTGGTCAGCCAGCCGATGACCAAGCAGCAGATCGACGACCAGGGCGGCCTGTGGTTCTTTGTCGCCACTACCGCCGAGCTGTGGGAAAACATCGCCCACGAGCCGGAAGTCAATGTCAGCTTCGCCGACACCGACAACAGCACCTATGTGTCGGTGAGCGGCAAGGCCGAGCGCGTGGTCGACCGCGCCCAGATCAAGGCGCTGTGGAATCCGATGGTCCAGGCCTGGTTCCCGGCCGGCCCGGAAGACCAGCACGCAGTGCTGGTGCGCGTGATGCCACATGCGGCCGAGTACTGGGATTCGAACGACAGCAAGATGGTGCGCATGTTCGCGATGGCAAAGGCGGCCGTCACCGGCTCGACGCCGGACGTCGACGCCGAGCACGGCACCATCCGCATGTAAGTCACATCAAGACGGCGGCAGGTCGGAGTCTTCCTGGTTGCCGCCGGTCTCCGGCGTACCGAGGCCGGCGCCGGTCTGCGCCCTAGGATCGCCCTGGTTCGGTCGCGTATCCTGCGGGCCGCGGCCGGTGTTCGTCATCGCACTGCCGGGCGCCTCCACCTGCGGCCGGCTTTCAGGGTCGCCACCCGGCGCATTCGCCGTTTCCCCAGCCTGGTTGCGGGTGAGGCCATCGCCGCCGCTGCCGCCGGTTTCCTGCTGGGTTTCATGGGACGGTGTAGCACCTTGCTGCCCACTGGTGGCGCCACCCACGCCGAGCGTGGTGGAGGGGTCGTTCTGGGTCGGATTGTTCATGCGGGCTCCTGATCGTTGAATGAACCGATTATGGGCCAGCCGCCAGGTGCGCCGCGCGCGCTTGGCTGCCGGGCTGGGCTGATGATATACTGTATATAAACACAGTATTCCGACCCCATGCCGACCTTCCTCCCCATCGACCTCGACCCGCCCGACAAGAACGAGGAAGGCGAGCGCCTGGCCGCCAGCGTGCGCGGCGCCGGCGTGTACCGGCCGGTGGGCGACGAGCCTGTCACCAATGCTGGGAGCGACGCCGAGCTTGCGCGCGAGTACATCGGCCATGGCGAACTGAGTCCGCGCTCGATCGCCAACACCCAGAAGGAGCTGTACCGCTTCCTGACCTGGTGCCGCGAAGAGGCGAAGAAAACCTTCCAGCAGCTGACGGTGGCCGACCTGCACGCCTACAAGGAATTCATCCGCAACCCGCCGCCCGAATGGATCAGCACTACCAAGTGGCCGCGCAACGATCCGCGCTACAGGCCTTTCTCAGGCCCGCTGTCGGACGCCAGCCGGCGCCAGGCGATGATCGCGGTGAAGGGCCTGCTCGGCTATGCGGAGCAGACCGGCTACCTGCGCCGCAACCTGGCGCGCCTGGTGCGCAATGTGCGCGCCCCGCACACCAGCCGCATCACGCGCTACCTGACGCCGCAGGCGATCGGGCACGCGCTGGAAGCAGTCTCGCAGCGGCCTGCCGACACGCCGGCGGCGCTGCGCCGGCGCGAGCGCGACCGCTTCCTGCTGGTCGCGTTTGCCCAGACCGGCGCGCGCCTGAACGAGATCGTCGGCGCCGACATGGGCGCCATCTACACCGAGGGCGACGGCCGCTGGTGGCTGGACGTGATGGGCAAGGGCGCCAAACCGCGCCGCCTGCCGGTGCCGTCGGCGATGCTGGACGCCTGGCGCGACTACCGTCAGGCCTTCGGCCTGCTGCCGCAAGCCGGCCGCGCCGACCGCACGCCGCTGGTGCTGTCGAGCCGCCGCGAGCAGCCGGTGCGCATCACCGACGAAGCGGCGTCCGAAGCGCTGAAGGCGGTGTTCATGGCGGGAGCCGAGCGCGCCGACGCGGCGGGCGACTTCGATAGCGCCGCCAGCCTGCGCCAGGCCTCGACCCACTGGCTGCGCCACAGCATGCTGACCAACCACGCCAACAGCGGGGTGCAGCTCAAGACCCTGCAGGACACCGCCGGCCACGCCAACATCGCGACCACCGCCGCCTACCTGCACAAGACGGACCGCGAGCGGCACGACGAGATCGTCGGCTCGGGGCCCGGCCTGGTGCCCAGGGACGACTCAAAGGGGTAGTTCGGAGGTGCCGCCGTCGGATCCGCCCAGGTTCTGCAGGTCGTCCAGCGACAGGCGCCGCTCGTTGAGGGCGGCGACGATCGCTTTGAGCTGCTCGGGGTCGGGATTCAGGTAGACGATGCGCTGTTCGAGTTCGTTGTCCCAGTACTTCGTATAGGGTACGTCGGTCTCCGCCATCACCTTGGCGTCGAAGCTGCCGTCCATCATTTCGCCCACCAGCAGGACCCTGGTCGATGCCGCCGTCGTGTTGTTCACGGTGATGCCCATGCTCTTCCTTTCGAGTGATCAGTTCGTATGTGCCTTTTTACCCGGAGCGGCGTGTGCGTGCAAATGGCTGGTCGCCAGCCGTGCGCGCCTTTACGGCGTCGACGCGGGGAGGCACACGGGCGCGCCAATGACGTAGCGCCAGCCAAGCGGGTAGATGCGCGCGTCGCCAGGCGCAACCTGGCCGCCCGGGCCGCACAGCTTTGCATGCGCTAGCGCGCTGCCTGTATTGAAAAGAATCCTGGTCGGGTGCTCCAGGTTCGGATAGGCCACTACCCGGCTTGGGTGCATCGATCCATCCTCGTGCGTGAGCCGCTCGAAGAAGATTTCCGGCTCCGGTTCGTACAAGGCCGGGAAGTGCTTCAACATGAACATCGCGGCCGGGCTCATGGCCAGGTAATGATAGCTGCGCGCATACTTGACCAGTCCCGCCTGCACCAGCAGCATGGCCAGCAGGAGCGCCAGTGGCCAACGCGGCGCGCGATGCAGCACGCCGAGCGCCAGGTACATCAGCGGCATCGCGCCCCAGAAGGCATAGCGCATCACGCCGGCGGCGCCGGAATTCCAGTTCGACGTCGACAGCGAAGGAATCGCCAGTGCGACGCTGAACAGGATCGCGAGCAGCGTGTGCGGCAGCCAGCGCCGGGCGTCGCGCATAAACAGCTGGGCCGCGACCAGCAGCATCGCCACCGTGAAGGCCACGATCATGCCCTGGTTCAGGTCGAAGTAGAACGACAGCAGGCGCAGCGGCGTGATGAACGGCGGGTAGGTCGACAATTCCGCGATGATGCTCGGGACGCCCCAGATGGCATAACTGCAGGCCACCGGCACGGCGGCGAGCGCCGCCTGCAGGAGCGAGGCCAAGACCGTGTCGCGCGTGGCGACGCGGCGGATCGCAGCGGACCAGGCCAGGCCTTCGTCGGCGCGCACGTAGGCGATGCGGATCAGGGGCGCGAATACGCAGAAGAACAGCAGCGGCGGATTCTGCATCGCGGCGACGCCGGCCAGCAGGGCCGCCAGGTAGGGGCGGCCGAGGCTCGAATACACCAGCGCCGCGAGCAGTGCGCTGGCCGTCATGAACTCCGGGCTGCTCCAGTTCGAGTACAGCAGGGCGCCGGACAGCAGGAAGAACATGGTGGCAAACACCGTGCGTTCCACCGAGTGGCTAGCGCGGTACAGGGCCAGCACCAGCATCGTCAGCGCCGCCATGTTCACGACCTGGAAAGCCTTGAAGGGTGGAGCGCCGATGGCATCGAGCAGCTTGAAGGGGATGGCGGCCAGCGCCGAATAGGCGAAGAAGTGCATCGCATAATGGCCGCCATGCCGGCCATCGACGAAGCCGGGGAAGGGCCATTTGTCGCCGCGCGCGATGCCCGCGCGAAGCGTGCGGTGGAAGTCGGCGAAGCCGGGGTCGGTCAGGAGACGTTCGGACACCGTGATATCCTGCGGCCGGATGTCCGGGGTCCCGTGCGAGGACAGGGCAATCGTCATCAGCGCGTATTCGCGGAAGTCGCCGCCCTTGTCGGGAGGCGTGAGGGCGAGGGCGGCGAACCACAGGGCGGCGACGAACAGGAAGAGCCGGCCCCTGGGCGAGGCGGGGAAATAACGCTGCATGCGGATCGCAATGAATTGAAAATGCCCGAGAGTCTAGCGTGGCAAGCGTGCAGGTAACAGGCTTATCAGGTCAAAACATGGTTCACCCTACAGGTTTATTCCCCTCGCATAGCGAAGCACGATCATCCGGCGCCACAGCGCATCACAACGAGGATTGGGCTGGCATCATGCAGGCCTCCGACGGCAGCGATCTCGTGGTGCTCGATGGCGCCACGTCCGTCGCCGACCGCGACTACATCGATCCCGTCGGCGGCGACGTGTGCTGGTTCGTTTCCTGTTTTGTAGAGGCGCTGCGCGCAGCGATCGACCGCGGCCTGGACCAGGACGCGGCGGTCGAACGGGCGGTCGATGCCGTCTGGCTGTCGTTCCGCGAACGCGCCGCGGGACAGGACATTCCGCTGCACGCCTGGCCGATCGCCGCCCTGAGCTGGGTGCGGGTGCGCCCAAGCGACGGCGGCTACCGGCTGGCGCTGTACTGCCTCGGCGACTGCACGGTCCTGATGCGCGGCCCGGACGGCGCGGTCTGCGACCTCGACCCCTTCGTCAATCCGCAGGAAGCGATCGTACGCGCCGAAGTCGCGCGCCTGACGGCGGAAGGCATCGATGACCCGGCGCTGCGGATGGCCCGCCTGCTGCCGATGCTGCGCGAACGCCGGGTGTTCCAGAACACGGCGCCGGGCACCAACTCGCTGTGCCTGCGGCCGAATGGCGGCCTTGCCCCGCGCCGCATCAGCGCCGAGGCGCCGGCCGGCTCGTCCATCCTCGTCATGACAGACGGCTTCTTCCGGCTGGTCGATACCTACCACCTGCACACGCCGGAAAGCCTGTTCGCGCTCTGTATCAAGCACGGTGTCCAGGCCGCCCTCGGCGAGCTGCGCAGCTACGAGGCAGCGGCACGCTCCAGCAGCGTCGCGGTGGTGAAGGCGGCGGACGACGCTTCCGCCGTTTTATGGTGTCCAGCTCTGCCATAAGAGATAGGCGAATGTCGCCGCGCGCACGTTTAGTTGTGAACGCACAACAGTTTCAAATCTCAATTATTTTCCTGACTCGCGCGTCAATACAACAAATGCGCCCTTCGCGCCTGCAATGCGGGCTATCTCCTCCATATTTACAAAAATTTACCTGGAGCATGGGTCGAATTGTCAGCCTACGTACATATTCACAACGAAAGAACTAGCCTCCGCCCGAGTATTTACTAAATACAATCGTTTGGTTCCACCACGGTTGGCCGGCCCGCAAGGCCTGCCTGCGACGTGGAGGAAATCAGCCCGCCCATATGGCGGCAGATCACGGTAAATAGGAGATAGTTCATGGCAGTGAAAACGAAACTGGCCCGTTCGCTCGCCCTCGCGTTCGGTGCAACCGCGCTGACGCTGGGAATGAGTTCGACGGTACTGGCGCAATCGAACACCACCGGTAACGTCTACGGCGCGGTCGAAAGCCCGGCCGGCGCAACGGTCGTCGTCGAAAACCTCGACACCAAGCTGCGCCGCACCATCACGGTCGAGAGCAACGGCCGCTTCCTGGCCACCTCGCTGCCGCCTGGCCGCTACACGGTCCAGCTGATCCGCAACGGCGCGGTGGCGCAGACCCGCGAAGTTGAGGTCCTGATCGGGCAGGGCGCCGAAGCCCTGTTCACTACCCAGCAAGTCCAGGTCGTCGGCCGCCGCCGCTCGATCGACGTCACCAACACCAATAACGGCGCGATCTTCACCGCGCAGCAGCTGCAGAACCTGCCGATCGCCCGCAACGTCGAGTCGATCATCCTGATCGCACCGAACACCACCCAGGGCGACAGCCGCTACCCGAACGGCGCCAACAGCTTCGGCGGCGGCGCCGTGTCCGAGAATTCCTATTACGTCAACGGCTTCCCGGTCACCAATCCGCTGACCCAGCTCGGCTACATGGAACTGCCGTACGGCGCGATCGGCCAGGCCCAGATCCTGACCGGCGGCTTCGGCGCCGAATTCGGCCGCTCGGTCGGCGGCGTGGCCAACATCACCACCAAGAGCGGCACCAACCGCTGGGAAGTGGGCGGCATCGCCCAGTGGGAACCGAAGAAGCTGGCGGCCAGCCAGGTCGACATCTATTACCCGACCGTCGGCGCCACCAACACCGCCGCCACCGACGGCACCCTGTACCGTCGCCGCTCGGGCAACGAGACCGACCGCAAGCTGCTGGGCGTGAGCGTCGGCGGCCCGCTGATCCAGGATAAATTGTTCTTCTTCAGCTCGGTGGAACAGTCGCGCACCGACTTCTCGGGCACGAACAACGTCAACGGCCTGCGCACCAACACCTCGGCCGGCATCCGCGGCTGGGAAGATTCGGAGACCGAGACCACCCGCTACCTGGTCAAGCTGGACTGGAACATCAACGACAACCACCGCATCGAGTACACCGGCTTCGGCGATACGTCGAAGAAGGACAAGTACCTGTCCGGCTACAACTACACGACCGGTGTCCGCAACGGCGTCACCGGCGCGAGCGAGCACTACAAGAACTTCTCGGGCGAGACTCCGGTCGGCGGCATCGTCAATATCGCCAAGTACACCGGCAACATCACCGACGACCTGACGGTCACGGCGCTGTACGGCCGCTCGACCACCAAGCACGAGAACAACTACGGCACCTACGCCGGCGTGAACCCGAACGTGTACCAGGTCTCGTCCACCGTGGCCGCGCGTGTGCCGGCCATCGCCGCCAACTACGTCAACCCGAACCCGGTCAGCGGCAACGTGCCGGTGACGGGCGGGCGCGACACGGTCGAATCTGCACGCCTGGACCTCGAATACAAGCTCGGCAACCACACGATCCGCGCCGGTATCGACGAGAACCGCCTCAGCTCGGAAGATGCGGGCGTGTTCCGCGCCGGCGGCGGCCTGTGGACCTATTCGCGCAGCGCGCAGTCGCCGACCACGCCGATCCCGCTGCAGAACCTGGTAGTGGCGCCGGCCAGCGGCGGCGGCTACGGCCTGCAGGGCTACTACGTGACCGAGACCAAGTTCACCTCGATCACCGATGCCTATTCCGACCAGTCGGCGCAGTACATCGAGGACCGCTGGCAGGCTACCAAGAACCTGCTGCTGACCCTCGGCGTGCGTAACGAGCAGTTCGAGAACCGCAACGGCGAGAAGCAGAAGTTCATGGACATCAAGGACCAGATCGCGCCGCGCTTCTCGGCCTCCTGGGACGTCAACGGCGACTCGTCGCTGAAGGTCTTCGGTACCGCCGGCCGCTACTTCGTGCAGGTGCCGACCAACATCTCGGTGCGCGGCGCTTCGCGCTCACTGTTCACGACCCAGTCCTTTACCTATACCGGCGTCGATCCGGCCACCGGAGCGCCGCTGGGCCTGGTGCCGCTGGTCCCGGCCCCGTTCTCGACCAACAACGAGTACTTCCAGACCAAGCACCCGAGCTCGGTCGCCGCGAAGGACCTCGATCCGACCTACCAGGACGAGATCACGCTGGGCTTCGAACGTGCATTCACGCCGGACATCACCTTCGGCGCGCGCGCGACCTACCGCACCCTGCGCTCGACCATCGACGACATGTGCGACGACCGTCCGTTCAAGGCCTGGCTGGCGCGTAACCCGAGCGTGAACACCTCGCGCTGGACCGGTTTCGGCTGCGCCGCCTTCAATCCGGGCGAGGACAACACCTTCCTGGTCGACTTCGCCAACACCGGCACCAACCTGACCGAGGTGAAACTCAGCAAGGCCGACCTCGGTTTCGACGACGCCAAGCGCACCTACAAGGCGATCGACCTGTTCCTTGAACACCCGTTCCGTAATGGCTGGTACGGCCGCGTGAACTACACCTGGTCGAAGAACTATGGCAATACCGAAGGGCAGACCCAGTCGGATATCGGCCAGCTCGACGTGTCGCACACCGTCAGCTGGGACAAGCCCGAGCTGATGCGCGGCAAATACGGCCCGCTGCCGAACGACCGCACCCACCAGCTGAAGGCCTTCGGCTTCTACCAGGTTACGCCTGAGTGGATGGTCGGCGGCAACCTGCTGGCGCAATCGGGCCGTCCGAAGAACTGCCTCGGCTCCGATCCGACCGTGCCGGCGGCGCACAGCTACGGCTCCTACTACGACACCTGCTTCGGTCGCCCGGCGCCGCGCGGTTCCGAAGGCCGCCTGTCGTGGACCACGCGCCTGGATCTGAACCTGGCCTACATGCCATCCTACGTGCCGGGCCTGTCGGTGAAGCTGGACGTGTTCAACGTGATGAATCGCCAGACCGTGCAGTCGATCTCGGAACAGCTGAACAACGGCTCGACCGCGACCCTGCTGGACAGCTACCACCGCGTGCTGTCGACCCAGACGCCGCGTTATGGGCGCTTCACGGTGGAGTACAACCACAAGTTCTGACGTCCAGGCCTTGTGTTTGAAGAAGCCGCGGGTGGAAGCCCGCGGCTTTTTTTGTCTTGTTTGGCCGGGATCGGGTCAAGCGTGGACGGCGACATGCTCGGCCTCGAAGCCATCCTGCGACTCGGCGTCAAGCTGCTCGGTGCGCGATGCGGCGAGCGTGGCGAACAGTTCGGGCGCAGGAATGCGGCCGTCGGCCACCAGCCAACCCTTGATCGCCCCGGCCAGCGCGAGGGCGATCCGGTCCTTGTAGGCGTCGGTCTTCAGGAGCGCTTCCTCGGCCGGCACGTCCATGAAGCTCACCTCGAGGAGGCAGGCGGCCGTGGAGGCCAGGTGATGATCGGGGCGCAGCACGGCGAATCCGCTTTCCTTCACACCCCGGTCCGCGAGCCCGGTCGCTTTCCTGACGGCCGTTTGCACCAGCATGGCCAGTGCTTTCGAGTCGCCCGATGCCTCGCGATGGCGCCAGGTTTCAGTCCCCTGGGCGACGCCGTTGAAGCCATTGAAGTGGAGGGAGACGAAGGCATCCGCGCCTGCCTCGCGGGCGATGTCGGCGCGCGCTTTCAGGCCAATGTTCTTGTCGACCTCACGCGTCAGGCGGGCATCGACTCCCGCGCCGGTCAGCGCCCGGCGCACGCGGCGCGCCAGGTCGAGCGTCAGGTCTTTTTCGAGGACGCCGTCCGGTCCCACGGCATTGTTCGGGCTCGATCCGCCCACCATGCTGTTCCCGCCGTGGCCGGGATCAATCATTGCGATCGCCATGTCGATCTCCTATGGATGCGCTCGGGTGTTTGGCGGTTCAGCCGAAACAGAGGGGCGCGGACGGGATGTTAGACAGCGATGCAGATCAGAGTTCGCGGTCTGGACTGCATCACGGGGCGAGGAAAGGGCGGCCAGGCGGCGCCGAGAGGAGAGGGGACTGGCTGGGCAAGAATGGCGCGGCCGCGGGTTTTTACAGTTCGTACGCAACTTGTTCATCTCGTACTTGTCATACAGAGGTAGCTTCAATTCGTTTGATGTCAGGGCATAGGTGGCATGCCCATATGAGAGACGAGTTGAGGAGCATCGCGGTGAGTTCCACCGTGAGTGCCTGTGGAGGGGAAGGCGCTGGATCGCGCTCATGCGAAAGACGAAGTTACCTGGGTGAAGAAGACCCCGAGTCGGCCAAATCCGGCGCTTACGTTTGTGCGGCGAGCGCCGCGTGGGTCGTGCGCTTCAGGACCACGAGCGAATCCACTCATATAATGGCAGGCCAATCAGCGATTAATTCCGCCCTTTATCCAGCTACGCAAGCTAACTCGACATTATTTAGCGTAATGTCGAGTTGATTATTTATCCGGTTCGTAACAGGAAGTGTTGGGAGAAAATCAGCGCGCCCTATTCGAATCCGTAGGTATCGCAATCTGACGAGTGGCGTTTTGTGAGACGGACCCGGCATCGCAACGTAACGTGTTTGCGACCCTACGCGCTTCATCTCGCATTCGAAACCGCATTATTCGAAAGCCACCGGAGATAATCCGTGACCGTGAAAAAACCACGAGCCTGCTAACAAATTAATTAGAGGACCGGCCGTCAAACTGGATCAACCCGGTCGACGAAATCTTCCAAGTGGCGGGTCCGGCGCGCTCAATGCGCGCACCAATGGGCGGAAAAGCTTCGCTCGGCGATATGCACGAGCGTCCTGCATGCGTACGGAGATTGCGAGCCGCGTGCGTGCGCGTTCAAATCGAAGGCGTCATCGCGCTACCGACACAGCGTGGTTTGCCGACTGCCAACGGCCGCAACCAATGCATCGCTGGAGACCAGTGCTGTTCAGTTAGCTGTAAAACGTCGCTGCGGCGCAGGCCTGGCCCCAAGCTATGCGTCTCGACAAAGAGCATGCAAATTTGGGCGGAACAAGGCCAGTGGCGCGTACGACGTTCAAATGCTAGCTGAACGGCATTCCCGCCAGCGACAGAATGTTGTGGCCATGACGGGAGCGAGGTGCGAGGGCTCAGGATCGCGCGACAGGAAGCCGTGAGTCGAGCCCCATGAGGTTCAATCGAAGCAGCCCGAATCCTGCGTCCATGACGCAGTTGAATTAGGATCGGATTGATTGTGGACGCCCGAAAACCGCGTCCAGTCCTGCGCGCAGGTCGAATCCATCACCGATTCAGGGAGTGTCAGGATCCCGACGTCATCACGGTATGTTCTGTCGCCGACTTTCGGAATGCTGGTGGAGTGGGCTAATGGCGCATCTCGAAACATCCCATTTGACATAATATAGATTATGCGTACTGCGACCAGTTGGCTCGTTGATGAACTTCGCGTTTCAAATCAGGTCTCTTCCGGCGTCTTGGACAATGTTACGGCTCCGGCCGCCGTCAAGGTTCCGGTATCGGCGTGCAAGCGGTCCAGGACGGACAGCGCGCGTGGCGTGGGCGCATCACGGCCCAGCATGCCGCGCAGGCAACGTCGCAGCTCGGGATCCTCGCGCCATGTAGCCAGCCGATAGCCCTTTTCCTGGCTCAGCCACGCCATCGCGTGTTCGTTCACTGCCGGATCTGGATGGCGCAGGATGAAATCGCGCGCTAAATCGGGAAAGATCGGATCGTGCCAAAGCATGTGGCGTACGGCGAACAGCATCTTCTTCGTTTGGTCGCCCCAGCTTGCGCAGCCCCGCGCGATCTTGGCGCGCGCCCGCATCAGGTACGTGGCATCTCCCGCCACCTCAAGCAGCCGGCATGGCAAGTGCACCAGCGCGGGCGCGGCTGGCGGCAGATGGTCCATGCGCTCTTCGAGCGTGGCGGCAAACCTGTCGCCCAGCAGCCATTGGAGCGGCACGGCAAGCGCCGCCCCGCCCTCGACCAGCATCAGGAATGCCTCTGCCAACTCCTGCCGCTCGTCGTCGCCAAGAAGGTCGAAATCCTGCCGGTCGAATCCTGCCTTAGCGTGAGGATGTGCGTGTAATTCGGCGAGGATCCTGTCGAAGCGAAGCTCATCGTAATTAGCCTGTTTAAGTAAACTCCACTACTGTAGCGCAACACTTAACAACACGCCGGCCCTTGCCCTCAACAGCGAACGAGAACAAAACTGCTGCACTAATGCAAGCCTTATACATATAGTGGTGATCGTCTGCCTTGAAAGTCCGCACCAAAAGCATATAATGTTAAATATACTTAACATGAGGTGAGCAAATGAATCTGGCTCAGATCGGCGGCAGAATCCATGGGGCGCGGTTGGAGGCTGGCCTGCTTCAGGAACAAGTCGCGAAATTCGCCGGGCTGTCACGCGTTACCATCAACAAACTGGAAAACGGTACTCTCAACGATCTTGGGTATACGAAATTGCAGGTGGTGATGGAGATTCTCGGCCTCGATATGGAAACGGTACAGCCCTCCAGAATGAAGAGTGCGCTTACGGTCGCCGCGCGCAGCATCAGCACGAGTTATCGTGATGTGGTTAGCGCCGATATGCTGAAAGGCATGCTGCAGTCAGGCCAGGCACCCGAACAGTTCCAGCCGCATCTGATGGCTCTGTTGGACGAAACGCCGCTCCCTGTTGTCGTAAAAGCGGTGGCTGAAGCTGCGACGCCTGACGTGCCAGCCAGGAAGATCATGAAAAATCTTCACCAGTGGGCGAAAGAATGGAACGTGTGCAGAGCAGTCTGGTGATGGTTGGCAGTCCGGAAATTCCGGGCACCTGGGAAAGTCTATTTGCAAAAGCACTGTTAGTGATCTCAGAAATCGCGAAGCATGGCCGCGCGGATCCGTTCTGGACTTTCGGAGGCGGTACGGTACTGATGCTTCGTTGTGGACACCGCTTCAGCAAGGACATCGATATCTTCGTGCCAGGCCCTCAGTCCTTGGGCTACGTAAACCCGCGTTTGAGCGATGTGGCCGAGTCACTCACGACCGACTACGTCGAGGCCGCCGGCTACATCAAGCTATACATGCCCGAGGGCGAAATCGACTTCGTCGCTGCACCAAACCTTACCGCTCCAGGCTTCGTGCTCGAGACGGTCATGGGCCAGCTTGTGCGGGTGGAAACCTCGATTGAAATCGTCGCGAAGAAGATGTGGCACCGAGGCGACCGCATCACCGGTCGCGACATTTTCGATTTTGCACTGATTGCCGAACATGAGCCCGAACAG
>Ga0265780_10006702_pt1 | contig 14238 bp, 17 predicted proteins | sample P1T30metagenome_FD_192432 | JGI IMG/M metagenome (GOLD analysis project Ga0265780, IMG submission 192432) | Plant litter microbial communities from East Loma Ridge, Irvine, California - P1 T30 | ecosystem: Environmental > Terrestrial > Plant litter > Unclassified | place: USA: California... | reverse complement strand
GCTTTTTCCTATCCGCACTAAAACCTGGTTCCTCCGCTCTCTAGCAGAAGGTATACCCCAACTTGAACCTCCGACCAACAAAGATTCACCACAGACAACACTCGCCAGCAGAGATTTCCCTACATACACGATGCCTACTAAATCGCAAATGGCAAGGCAAAAGAAAGCGGCGAAGAAGGCAAACAAGAACCAAAGTACATTGGCGATGGTTGATGACGGCGGCAGCTGCCACATCGAATACAGGATGGTTGGCGTTATCGAACCTGAATATTTCAGTGTACCTCCATCAACAGCTACTCTTGAACAAAGCAGATTGCTATCGACATCGACTATCATGCGTTCGGTTGTGTCACCCGTTCTCCAAAATACCGTTTCTGATGCCACTGCCACTTCTGAGGCGATCGCCGACAGCGCAATAGTTGACCATCACTCTTAAGATCAACCTACTCAAATCTATATCACTCGGAATAATGGGAAAAAAGAGCCTCGACATATTCCCGCATTGCCAATGTCAACCTTGGATATCTCGAACAACTTCGATGAGGCTTCTAGCTTCGGAACAAATGCCTTGCCGGACCCTAAGGTTGTCGAATTCCCCAGCGGCGCGAACAACGGCTCGATCTCCCAATTTTTCGGAATCGCTTCCATGGAAGAGGTTTTTGTTGGGACAGCGAGAAAGACATCTGAAGACGGTATCTTAGCAGCAGCCCAGCTGATGGAGTTCCCATACTCGAGTAAAACTTTCTCTTCTGTCTCAACAGGAATTGCACACCCTAAAGCCTGGTATTCATCAGCTAGCTCGGCCCAATATGATTGCTCAACACTCACTGATGATCTCTACAAGAATAAGCCGCAAAACTTGAAAGCTTTAGTTCTGCCTGAGTCTAGATCCGTGCTCTCGGCTCCTGCAATTGCAACTCCTCAAGTCGCGCAAACCACTAACACTACTAAGGTACGGTCGATTGTGCTAGGTCAACCTATGGACACTATATCCGCTCGTCTTTCAGCCGGGGCTCGCTGGGAATTCATTAAGCAGTCAGAGCTGGAGTCGCAACAGCAACACGGAGTGCAAGCAATGTCGAATCACGCAGCCGAAACAGATGCACTAGTACCCTACCACAGCCCATCTTTGTTCAAGCATGTTCCTGAAACGAAGCACAGTGTACCAAATGCAAGCCAACGTCACTCGTCAATTCACAGCTTTATGGGCTCGCGGATATTTTTAATCAACGATGGCAATTTGATTACGTGCATCAACTACGGTCAGCTGCTATACAACGTTGACGCCATCCAAGACGATGGTGGGTCTGATTTCGACTCAATTGCGTCACCCACGAAGCCAGACTTGAGCCGAGTATTTGATGACATTTTTAGTTCAAAGAGCTCGCCCTATGACAATGGCACCTTGCCTACCGAGATTTATACAGATGAAGAAGACTATCAGCCCATATTCACGGAACTGCATAACTGGACATTTGAAGACGAGCAATATCAAGAGATTTTAGATAGATTACCGACTGAACCAGACGACACATCCTCTGTTGGAGCCGTCATTCAACACGGTACCAATCTGAACCCTTTAGGCGAAGTACCTGCTCCAAATGAGAAAGTCAACGGTGTAGGACAGATTTCAGCTCTAGCTATAAGCAATGAAAATGTGCCTAAAGAGTCACATGATAACGCCCTCGACAGCGAGACGAGTAGTCTCACCGATTTCCCCAAAGTAGCTCCTAATTCCATGGATGCGGCTGATTGGACATGCGAGCTTGCTCGTATGCGTCTCGGTACCGAGTCACTGTTCACATATTTGAACGTCTTGGAAGTACAGAATAACGGAAAGGCAACTATGGAACTGGTAGTGACGGCGTTTCTCGAGATGGTTGATTTAGAGCGCGAAAAGCGAGGCACGGTTCTGCTACCCTCAGTATGTACAGCTTATCGTGTGCTAAGCAGTCTGATTCTGCCGCATACAATCATGCTCGGCACAACTACAGTCGATGCCTTTACGAGAGAGCTCTGGGAAAATGTTCTCTCGTTTGGAACTAGACATTTGCATTATGAACTACCGTAGAGCTTGTTTGGTCATGGGATATTGATAAGATGCTTACGCAATCGAAGAAGCGGCAAGGTGTTTAAGCTTTTGCTATGTCTCAGAACCATAACTATACACTGGGTTCAAATTCGAAAAATCTACTACCCCTCTTTTCACCTCAGTCATCATTGCTATGATTGTCAAGATATAAGACTGTTTCACTTTATATAGTGCCGGTCGAGTATTGGTTCGAATGGGTTCGTTTCTTGGACACCGATCGCTTTTTACATGCATGGACTATGCTTATTGAAGTTGAGTTTCCACAAGGACTTAAACTTCGTCAAACTGTAGTTTTAGAGATGCTTCAATGAGTATAGCATGAATTGATTACGTGTGCGTCGACCCCCTACCCCATTGAAGTACAGCCCCTGCCTTGTAAGAATATGATTCTTTACCCTGTGAAGGCAGAATCAACACAGCGCGCCATCATGACTTCGGGATAAAAGGGTCCTCGGCCTTCTTTATACTCGCCACATACAACATAGTTTGTCTACGAACCTTTTTCATTGATTTACCTCAATATTTGGTCTTAAATTCCCTTTCAGCGATCCAGAATTGACCTGATCAACGTATATTCTTTGATAAATACCATTCAGACGACTGATATGATGATGTCTCCAATCCAGCGCGCTCCTCCTACTACTGTCGCCATGGGAAATAATCCCATCAAGACTAAGACTTCTCAGCGCAAGAAGAAGCGTCAGCAACAAACCGCATCTGTTGCCACATCAAAAGTTTTTGCCGACCCTGCTCGTAAGGTTTAGCTCCAAGAGTCAGCTTTTTTTAACTCAGATATTGTTAAGATTAGAATGAGCCCGTACTACACTACCGATTAGTTGCAACATGGGGTCGCCGCTCTACCCAAGTCAGTTCAGCTACCAGTAAAACCAAAGGTTTTCCCTGGCTTCACTGCTGCTATCTTGGGGGCACAGCGTGGTGCAACTACCCGCCAATCCTTGACCCTTCCGATGACAGCAGAGGACCCACTAGGCTATTCCACGGCTAATACATGTTTGCAAGCCCACTCGACTGCTTCTAGCGGTATATCGAACGGTTCATTCTTATCAGGCCAACGGTGACTGGTCGGCGTTTCCTGTCTTACCTCACTCATATTCCTGATGTCGGTCTCCCTTCTACTGTCAAGCCCAAGAAGGCCAAATACACGAAATGAGCCACTGTTCAGCTTAGGTATCTTCGGCTGCGAGGTTGTTAGCAGTGAGTATCAAACCGAATTCAAGAATTTTGTATCCTGTATCGGTTGGCCTACGATATAGGTCAACCGAGCACCATCTAGCCGGATGTATAACCTGTTTGAGGTAATTCATCGGTTCGAGTTGACTCTGACGATAACCAACTTGAGTCTCATAATCCTTTGCACAGATACTATTACATTGGCCAACTATCCTGGGATACTGCTGCGTGCGCGGTGGCTGTGAAGTCGGGAGAAGAGGCTGCGTACAGTGGTTTGGAAGCTCGAAGATTTCATGGGCAATATAATTTTGGATTGACATTGACGATGATCAGATCAGTGCTTGATCTTTTGGTGTTTCTATGTTAGTCGACGTTGATTTTTGACACTGCCAAAATCTGTTACAGCAAGTCAGTCTAGGATGTGATCACGACAGGAAAGAAAGGTCTATTGAGAAGTTTAAGCATTTATGGATCAGTACTAGCGGCATCGCCTTCCCCATGACCTTGATGAATGTCGCTAATTCCCTTTTTTACCGTAGTATACCGTTCAATATAGCCATACTTTCCTCAACAATCATGTCGCTTGTTCGCTGACCATGCGTGATACGCTCAAAATTGTTGAAAAAAATGCAGAAGTCCCACGCGTTACCCGTGTGACATGTCCCAGACAACTAACCGGGTAGTTGTTAATACTATTACGTCTGCCGCATCTACCGGCTTGACTTTTGAGTAACCTAGGCTTGTTTAATATTGGTGCTATTGATAGCCGTAATTTTTGTCACAGAATGACCCATCCGCCTACCTGACGTTTACAGTAGCCCAAGCTCTATGTGTTGGACTAAATACTACTGTGTGGCACTAACAATCCTGTATTGCAGTAGATCAGGGGCTTTGGCAAATCTTCCTGCCAATCACCAATTTCTTCATACCTTGATTGGTGCTTGCGTCACTTCGAATACTTGCAAGCTTCTAACGAGCACACCACTCTTTAGTATATAGCAGCAGGCAATGAGCCCTAATGCTTCATTGTGTTCAACTTCGATTAGTATCCCAATACCAGCCTTTGATTCTCAACCACCGTATATTACAATGATCTTCTAATCGTGCTATACATGCCACCTGTCGCCTTTCTATTGTCCATCCCCAAGAGCCAACCTTAGATCTGTCAGCTTTACCAAGGAAAGCTTTCAGTTCTTCACACTAGCCTATTACACACTCGCCCGCTCTCAATACTGTCACAGAGATAGCGGGGGAAATGGGTGCACGTAATCAGTATATTCACTACATATCCTTAATAGTGTAGGGTCGGGTTAAAGACAGGACGTAGCTCAAAGAGCTACAATTTGAGCGGTTTGCGCGGTTTTCGTCTGCAGATTCTGGGTGCGACAGGAGCACCCGGCATCTGTGCAGCTAATCAGCGCCGATCGGGTCTTTGGTGCTCTTGCAGCCAGCCCCGTGACAGCTTCTCTCCCAACAGGTACATTAAGCACAGTAGCAATCACAATTGTGGTAAGGATCTGCCCATGCTGATTGAAACGACTTGCCAGGGCACTTCTTACGTTAGCCAACCTTATAGTAAAGTGTAAAATAGTAGGTTAACTTACCCAGCCACAAGCACCGCCGCTTTGACACACCGCAATTTCCTGGCGTCTATAGCATACGTTAGTATTATCTATAGTAGATAAAGCTTTAAATGTTATAACAAAAATACATACTCCCCACTTCGGGTCAGCTGAATAGCAATTTGATCTCCCTATAACAGCGGCTACTAGACCTGTAAAACAAGGCATAAGAAGCACACTTGAAAAGCGCATGGTGTCTTTTTACAGTAGATCTTATGGAGAAAATAATAGCTAGACGTAGGTAAAGACGATATCTTAGAGATATGTAGTATTAGATGATTTACAGCTTATTATATGAGATTTTAGGAGCATAATCTTACATAAGAGCTAAACAAATAGGCTAGCTAATTGGTAGGGTTAGAGTAAGCTTCAAGTGGTCCTGCCCTGATCCTATCAAATTAACCTTGTGTTTTATACCTGTCATGGGAGACTACGTCGCAGTTGAATACAGACGGACACAGTACTAATAGTTCTTTATTGATTGTAGTTACTATGTAGTGCAGATATGAGATGTTGCGTAAGGGAATAGTTTAGGTTTAGGTTATAGTAAGCAAATATAAGTAGGGCCTATACGCCTAGCGTAGGGGTTACGTATCGTGGCGGAGCAAGCAGAGATAGGAATACGATAGGTACTCGGGCCGAAGGGCACTCAGATAGGTAGTCGAGGCGAAGGGGATATCGCGAGAGTCACAACGAACATCACTCAGACAGCAACAAACACAAGAACAATATGATCTCTGATACTAAACCAACCACACATTCCTATAGATGATCACTCTACTACAATAAACTACAAATAGGGATAGGGTTATGTCTAACAGAAGCTGACTCTACCCTAGTTATTCGTGATAGCCAGGTAATCTATGCACCACGCTCGTGTTACGGATCTATGCGGAACTCTGTTACGTGACGTATGCTAAGCCACTAGGCTAGAGGCTTAGTTTTGCCTGTAACGGGCTGGTTAAGAGACAGTTACCGTAAAGTATCAGCATGTATTAACTATCGATTAGACTTCGTCTGGAGATAGGTTTGTATGTATGTGGGCTCTTAGACGAGCTCTGGCTAGAATCTAGGGTGATTTCGGGTGAGCCATTAGCTCTGAGGCTGCTCTGCCCAAGGCTTTAACCTACGCACACGGTCTGTTATATTGCTAGTACTAAACCTTCTTGTCTTGTATGTAGTTACTTGGTAGCTTATATTTTTTTAAATCCAATTATTGTACATATCTTATAACTTAGATTATTGTCCTCTGAAAGGTACTTAGTTGGTATTTAGCCTTGTACCTCTTGTTAATGAGAGAACCCTTTTTTTTACTTGTAACTAACTACGCTGAAAAATGGGTAGGTGTTGGGTTAGAATTGGGTCAGATCCGCATAAACTAGAACACTACAATCAAAAGTCTTTTCTCCTACATCACTTATGCTATAACAAGTAACTGACCTCATGGGTTCGCTAGACACCTGATTTCACTTATAACGTAAACCATAGTATAGCTTCGTGGAGCTATTCGAATCGCTCCTTGATCTACAGTAAGAATCCTACAGAGTAACTGCAATATACAGCTAAAGCTGCAATAAACTGCGTCACCAAAAATCTAGTAGCTAGCGGATGTGTGCAGAATGCAGCCGTTGTCAACAAGTCATGCGGGCCTTGACTACGCATATGGTCATCTTCCGGAATCCCATGTGTATATGGTGCATATCCATGACATTTCATTTCATGATTGGTCAGTAACCTTTCAAGGATTCCAGGTTTTCTCCTATCTCCCAGGTATACTTGCCGGCGTCAAGACCCACCCATGCACTCCGCGCCTCATCTCCGCCTGTGATACCCATCTCTCTTGGCAGAGTGAACTAGGATCGGTAGAAGACCGGGTCGGCTTTTCTCTTGGCGGGTGCTCTTCATCCGGTGGTAATGCAAAAGTTGCCGAGGTTTCCCGCTGACAACCTCACATATCTCATCACGTGTCTTATTTTACTTGGCAATGGTACTGCTAAGGCGAAGCCACTCTGAAAGATGCGTCTTATAAGCTTTGATATGATCCGAACAGTCTGGGGTCGCATCCTTGTGGCGCACGTTTATATTAACATCCTCTGACCCGAGCTTCAAAAGCGCGTAAAGCCCGGTTACTGAGATGCCCTTTTGATTGTATCGTGCAGATGTGCACAGGGAAGATGGATCTACGTACTATTGTTATCCCATCGAAATTGATGCCAAGGCTCGATAGCGATCGGTATATCGGCCGTATGGGTATGCTTTCGTTGTTCTGGTCGGTGCTTAGCACAGTCTTTTGTGGAAGGCGAGGACTCGTACAACCCATCGTTATTGATACCAAGACGGATGTAGTCACTAGGCGAGATGAGGACTCATGACCCCCCTTCATGAGTTCATCCAGGAATTCAGGCTCAGGTGGGACTTGTGGTAGACATATAAGTTCAGTGATCCTCGCAGTCAGTGTCACCACTCCATCCAGCACAGATAACCCCGAATCAACTCATTATGGTCTCCTTCAAGTCCCTCCTCCTCGCCGCTGTGGCCACTACCAGCGTTCTCGCTGCTCCCTTCGATTTCCTGGTTGAGCGCGATGGTGGCAATGCCACCGCTCTCCTTGAGAAGCGCCAGTCTACTCCCAGCTCCGAGGGATATCATAACGGTTACTTCTACTCATGGTGGACTGATGGCGGTGGCTCTGCCCAGTACACGATGGGCGAGGGTAGCAAGTACTCCGTGACCTGGAGGAACACTGGTAACTTCGTCGGTGGCAAAGGATGGAACCCCGGAAATGGCCGGTAGGGTACAATAATCCCACTGTGTTATGCCGGTAACTAACCTCTTCGCCCAGTGTGATCAACTACGGTGGATCTTTCCAGCCCCAGGGCAACGGTTACCTTGCTGTTTACGGATGGACCCGCAACCCGCTTGTGGAGTACTATGTTATCGAGTCATACGGCACCTACAACCCCAGCAGCGGAGCTCAGCGCAAGGGTAGCGTAAACACTGATGGCGGTACCTACGATGTCGCCGTCTCCACTCGTGTCAACCAGCCCTCCATTGACGGAACAAGGACCTTTCAGCAGTACTGGTAAGCAATTGAAACTGTAACCTGAGATTTATCGATCACGTACTGAAATTTCCAGGTCTGTCCGCACCCAGAAGCGCGTCGGTGGCAGCGTAAACATGCAAGCTCACTTCAATGCCTGGGCTCAATACGGCATGAACTTGGGCCAACATTACTACCAGATCGTCGCCACAGAGGGCTACCAGTCTTCTGGAAGCTCTGAGATCTACGTGCAAACCTCCTAGAGGAATTTCCATTCTACTATGGCATATGAGGAGGTAGAGTACGATATCCCGATGTTACCTACCTACCGAAACCCATTAGCTTTATGCCTAGGTAGAAACGTAGCAACATGAGTACCGTGAGAAATATCACTCATGGTCTTGTGGGAATTCAATACAACTACTCAGATAATCCCAGCATACTCATCTCGTGCATTACTTTGAATTTGGAGACTCCTAAGCACTGACAAATATCTACTCCTAGTTGTATGCCAAGCTTTCTAGACCGGTTGTATCACGCCAAGCAAACGGCGTCGGTGCCAAGATACTGGATAGATTACTTGTGGGCCGCGATCTCGGAATGAGAAGGAAGGCCGATCAGCCGGTAATAATACTGCTACCTTTCATGGATGTGGTGGGTACTATGGGTGGCTTAGTCTTCTGACGATTGAACTTCGGGCGACTTCCCGAACATATCACTTCAATGCCTTTGGACGGTTTATATTCAACCAACGGGTTTAGCGCACTGTGGTGATCTGACAGAGGCTAGGAGGATTTCCGTTTATTCCACATATTTCTACACCAGCACCAGCCCTCGGCTATGCTGTTCAACCATTCACTTGATATCACCCCAGTTCCGGCCTTTGTGAAGTGTACATTAGTTGAGCTGTAGACCCTCGGAACTCTTCCTCGTCATCAAAATGAGACCCACTCAGTATACATGTCTGAGCCCATACATCTGTCTTCCATCCCTTTATTTTGCTGAATTATGCTTCTCCGGCTCTTTCTTTTCTTTAGTTGAGAAACTTTCCTATCTAGCTTCGTACTGCAACACCGTCTGATCAGGGGCATACTATCAGGATACAATATCGTTCACCCTTTTTTGTGTTTTTGAGCTTCTAACAATTTGGAATTGAGTTTTTGGAATCTCCGTTCAGCATCTTTTTTATCTAAAGCAATGGTCACTCATTGCTCATACTTGTTTCGACACGGCAGGATCACATATACCCTCATAGAAGTATACTCACGTCTTTCAAGCAGTAGCATGAAGATACTATCTCATGTCAGCTCCGTGTACCTTGTGAGTATCGGCATCAAGTGAGTACTGGCATAAGTAAGTTTGCCTTAGAGATAATATATAGTATGGCAGCAATTACTCCGACCGAATCAGTTACGTTGCACTATTCCGCGTACCTACCGGTTATGTTGTCTCCCATCTTAATATAATACAGTCGAACACCTACTACCTACCTCACTCTCTCTTACACGGCCATTCGGTCTTCGATAGCTCAACCCAACTTGTGGCCACGCGAACTCAAACGCCAACCCCATCATTCTCGAATACTTACCTAATACACAAATACTTCTCGTCCAATCAAACCGAAAGATAGGACGAACATCTCCAAAACCACAATAGAAGAACAAGAACAGCACTTCTTCATCTGTTTGGTGTCTGTAAACTGCAGTATGCCCGTAAGCAATGTATCTACAGCGACATATTGCGACAACCATATTGGTGCCGGTACAACTCCTGGGCTTGTATCAGAGTATGCTGCGTCTATTGGAAGCTCCCCACAACTAGAATCCCCTAATATCAGTAACGAAGTCCTCTAGATAGCCACATAGTCGACACAATACTAAAGGTCAAGTACCTGTAGTACCAGCTGTGTCTGTGGATCATCAAGCTCGCAGACTTCTTGAAGATGATCAAGTTCAACGGGTAGCATTGGACATATGGGGTGTTTGTGATGCGCGCTCTCAAGGGATGTGCAAAGCGAGATAGGGAGCTTGATGCTTCTAATCAAGTACCACCGTCTTGTACCACAGCAAAATCACGGAAGCTCTCTCGAAGTTACAGCTCAGAAGCACCCTATAGCAGAACCAAATGAAGAGGAAGATAATAAAGAAAAAAGAGCGAACAGAAATTGGATGTGGATTGAGATTGTCAGTCAGGGCGGGAAAGTCGCGGGCAGCGGGCGGATTTCACTTGCGGCAGGGCCACGCTATACCTAATCCAGTGCGCTAACAATCATGCACTTTCTAGAAAACCATGCAGAACGTGCGGTCTAAATTGATCGACGACTGTGCTTATTCCCCCTATCTACTCCCCACCCACAACTGCATCTACATCTTGTTGAAAACATTCGTCCCCATGACACCCTCCTCAGTCGTATACCGTCTTCCCTCGACCATAGACTGGTAACTCTCCTCGGTAACAACCAGCTCATCGCTCAAACCCTCCAACAACACACTGTTCTCGGCCTCGGCGCCAGCCATGAGATCGAAACTCTCTCCCGACTCACTGTCCGCCTTCTCAAACACATCGACACCACCGTCGAACCAGCGGGCCTGCTCACCGATCCAGTCTTGGCCACCGGAGCGACGGTCTCGGCGGAGGATTTCCTTTTCTTCGAGAGGGAGCAGAGGCATCTTGGACTTGGGAGGTAGAATGGTACGGCGGTGCCAGGCGCCCAGGAACATGCCTTCAGGGTCGACTTCGCTGCGGATGCGGTTGTACTCGTCTAGATCGCTGCCGTAGGCTGTGGAAAGGTAGGCGTGGTCAACAGACTGGAAGTTCTTAGCCCAATGAGGTCGGCCCTTGTATTCCTTCATGAGATGCTCGAAGGCTTGATAATAGCGTTCGCGGCAGGGTGGGTCTTGACCATAGGGACGGTAGAGGGTGGCATTGAGATACAGAGCGGGTTGGTCAGGGAATGATGTGTCAAGGAAAGGACGGGGTTCTCGGCCGACGGTGTTTGCGACGCGGACTTCAATGGGCGAGTGAACATAAAGACCTTTGGTGCTAAACGGGATACCGGAGGATTGCTCATCACCATGAAGCCAGTTTGTCAGACGGGTAAGTGCTTCGGGACCTTTTTCGAGGGGAATGCTCCATTCGTTGACAAATTGTGAGTAGAGACAGTTCATGAGAAGTTCAGTCCGCTGTTCACCAACAGCAGATACGATGGCACCATCTTTGAAGCCGTATTGCATACCGAAGACGAACCATTCGACCCAAGGGAGGAAGCGCGGCACGTATTGAGAGATCCAGAGAAGAATGTGGTAGGTGTGAAACCCGACGCTACCGCCGTACCAGCTGTACTGCGCCTTGCGATCCTTCTTCTTTGTCTTATTTGCCCGCCAAACGACTGCACGCTTCATGTACGGGAGCCACCAAACTCGGGTAAACTCGCTCGTGGTCCAGAGCCCGTTTTCCCATTCTGCCAGAACGTCTTCTATTGGCCGGATCGTTTGCACCCACTCGACGTTGTTTGCCTCGACCATCTGGAACTCGATCTCGACAATGATGCCGAGTGCACCTAATGATACCAGGGCAGCTCGGAAGAGATCTGGGGACTGTTGTGGAGAGCATCGCACTGCCTGCCCGTTGGCCAATACTATTCGCAAGCTCTGTACGCGATCGGAGAGCAGGCCGTGGTTGTATGAGCTGCCGTGTGTAGCTGTCGAGATGGCGCCGGCTAGTGACTGAACGTCAATGGAGCCTAGGTTTGGCATTGTCAAGCCATGATCCTTTGCTTGGAGGTTGAGATCATGCATGCGTATGCCCGCCTGCACCGTCATTGTCTTGTTATCTTTGTCCACCTTGAGCACCTGCTTGTAGTCGTCAAGGTTGATCATCCATGCCGAGGTGCAGGTCAGATCTGAGGGCGAATGGCCACATCCTACAGTAACCACTCGTTTTCGCATGCGCCTCGCCAAGTTGACCACTTTCTGGATCTCTTGCAAGCTCTGGGGGCGAATATAGAGCTCCGGGCGGGAGTGGAAAGTGCGGGCCCATGTGTGGTGGATGTGTGACTGCGAGGCTCGAAACGGCACATCGGGATCTGTGCGATCGAGCTCGATGGAAAATCGAGGCGGCATCATGGCCCCGGATGAAGGCGAGTGCGCCATCCTCGTGGTGTTGAGGAGTTGGGGTGAAGGCGGCGATGCATGTGATGCGATCGTGGCATCTCTGACTTGTTGCGATCGTGGTCCAGATGGTTGTTAGTGCGACCCCGCCCTGCAGGAACCGGGCCGATGAAGATCTGGCATATCTCCGACTCCATCTTGGCGTCGTCTTCTCGACTACACCTCGCCTTCCACAACTCAGCCAGATGGACCTCAATGCCCAATTGGTGCCCTGGGGGTTTCCCCAAATCTTACTAGAGGCCTCTAGCCTGTACACTGATATGCCCTCATACATCCAGCTCGTCAGAGATGTGCATGTCTGACAGTCTGTCAAGGTCCTAAGACCCGTCAGAGTTTTCAGAGATGTTCATCTCGTCAGAGCCTTCGGATTCGGGTGAAGGCGAACGTCGAGGCGGTGGGATGGAGTGGGGGCGGGAGGCGGTGGTGGTCCTTGTAGAGGCGTCGGAAAAAAAATGAGAGAAGGGGAGAGAGAGAGAAAAAGGGTACGGGGTGGAAGGAGGAGGCAGTAGTATGTCTTCGTCGTCTTCTTCTTCCTCTCCATCTCCATTCAGCCATACCTTGTTGGCTCGCCACAGCCACTCCTTCTCGGACTCTATCTCTATGCTCATCCTCCTGATGAAGGATGGGACTTCTTCTTTTCTCATCGGACCCCACTTCCTCGCCATCGTCCCCTGGTCCAGTATCGCCTTGCTTGCCATGTAATCCGCATGCAGGTTTCCTGTTGACAGTGCGCGGCCCTTCACCCACACAAGATCCACTATGACATTCTTACTGACAAGATGGTCTGTAAGATCTTAGACGCCTTGCAACGCCCAGGTTGAAGAGACTGCGGGCCGGAGATCACGATCCTGCCCAACACAAGTTCTTGCAGCACTGGTACGCAGTCGGAGAGTATCTTGACATGACAGATTCAGAGGGCGCCGTCTACCTTTCTCACCGCAAGCTCAAGTGCGGCCTTGATGGCGTAGAGCTCTGCATCCGTTGATGAGCACGTGTCTTTTCCGAGCAGAAATTCTCCCCCTTTCTCTCCTTCCTTCTGCACTCATCTTCTCCTTCCCATGCTACTCCGGCGCCTACGGTACCAGGCTGGATACTGCCATCCACCCAGTATGCCAAGACATTGCCATCTCCGTAGGCCTGTTGGATATCCTCGAGGTAGTCGGCATCCATCTCCCGCTTCTCTCCAATCTTGACTTCGCCCTTGAAGACACTGAGCTCACCAACCGTCCCCCGGATGATGCGTATGCGCCGACGGCGATTTTCGTCTCGCAGGTGGAGCTTGCGCTCCTTGAGTGCCTGCGAGCCCATCCAGAGATAGTTTTTTTTTCGAGTATGAGCTCACCATGGTGAACTCTCTGCGTGGTAGGAGTTAGTCTTTGTTTGATTAATTTAAAAAAAAAAGAAATTCAGAAGTCATCAGTGGCAGCGGCGGCGAAGAGGTTACTGATGTTGCTGTTCAAAAAAAAACCTTTGAGATTTTTGTACAGGTGAGCAAACAGAGCAATAAATATAAGTTGGCCCATCACGGTCATCTCAGGTTATTTTTCTCCTTCAATTAGAAAGGCGGTAATTAGTGAACATGAGTGGGGATTGAGGTACTGCAACGTAGATGCAGAGAATAACCAGTCAATTGCTCTCACGCATGGCCCGGAGACACTCAGTACACTATCTTACACTACAGCATTAGTGCTCATGTGCTTTTGCCTCACATCAATTCCTCACAACACAGACTGGAGAACTTTTGGCGGCGTTACTCGTGGAGGTTAACCAACAAAAGTATATCTACGTGGCAGAGACTGTCCTTGACACATCGTGGAGGCACTCGGTGCACTCTCTCAAGGTGGCTTTGATGGGAGCACACTTCCTGGTGGTGCAATTGCATTTAGAATAGACCATGTAGCGCTTTCTTGTATTGCTGTTACAACAACACCCCATTGTGAAAATCTGATGTTGAACATCGATATCACTTGGGAATTCATAGACCATGCAGTTTGCTTATGATAATATAATGTATGCGGCATGGACACCATAAATACCTTCGCATCAAGATTTCACAGTACATGTTCCTTTTCTTGCACCACTATGTAGTTCTGACGAGCAGTTGCTGTAGTGAAGATTTCTGAA